>Ga0163154_10008491_pt1 | contig 11938 bp, 7 predicted proteins | sample OliLakLV19MP9P1_FD_148649 | JGI IMG/M metagenome (GOLD analysis project Ga0163154, IMG submission 148649) | Freshwater microbial mat bacterial communities from Lake Vanda, McMurdo Dry Valleys, Antarctica - Oligotrophic Lake LV.19.MP9.P1 | ecosystem: Environmental > Aquatic > Freshwater > Lake >... | reverse complement strand
CTGGCACGCCTGCGGCGCGGCCTCGCCACTACTTCCCAGTCGTGCCCCTCCCGCAGCGACCCGGCAGCGACGGGGCGATGTTTGGGAGGGGCGGCTGCCGCGCTCCGCGGCAGCGGGGTGGGCATCAGCAAACCAAAGGCTTAACGCGCGCTCCCACCCTTGAGGCCCATGTGCTGCATCACGCTCTGCAAATCCGCCCAAACTTCGCGCTTGGCCGCGGGCTTCCGCAAGAGATAAGCCGGATGAAACGTGGGCATCACGGGAATGCGCCCTTGATAGAGGCGGAAGCTGCCGCGCAGCCGCGTGATGCCGCCCGTGAGCCCTAGCAAGCCCTCCACCGCCGTGGCCCCGAGCGCCACCATCACTTTGGGCTGCAAGAGCTCAAGCTGTTCACTCAAGAATGGGGCACAGGCGCGCACCTCTTCAGGCTCCGGTTTCCGATTCTCCGGGGGGCGACACTTCACAATATTGCAAATGTAGACGTCATCCCGCTCAAGCCCCATCGCCGCGATCATCCGATCCAGCAATTGCCCCGCTGGGCCCACAAAAGGCAGGCCTTGAGCATCTTCCTCGGCACCTGGCCCTTCTCCAACAAAGCACAGCCCCGAGCGCCCAGTGCCACGCGCAAATACGGTTTGCGTCCGGTGCTGATGCAGCGTGCAGCGCGTGCAACTTGCTACCTCAGCCGCCAATACATTCAAGCGTAAGCTCCTGGCTTCCTCTGAAGCCGAAGCTGGAACTGACGCTAAAGCCGAAGCCTGAGTTGCCGCGGGACGTCTGACGCTGCTGTCGAGTGATTGTCCAGCGGGATGTCTAACGCTGCTGTCGAGTGGTTGTGTCGCGGACGGCGCAGGTCCTTTGGCGGGAACCTGCGGTGCTGCTTCGGCTACGTCAATAACTGGCGCGCGCAAACGCACGATTTCTTCAGTGGCGCGTAGCAAGCCTGAAGCACCCGACGTCTTCTGCCATTTGGCGTAAGCCAAGAGCGAACGGGTGAGCTCCTTCAACTCCAGCGCGTCGTCTTCGTGGGCGACGCGCGGTTCAGAGGAGCCAGACATGGCTCAGTGCTGATCCTGGGCAGCCAGCCAACGCTCGGCGTCGAGCGCAGCCATGCAACCCGTGCCCGCCGCTGTCACGGCTTGGCGATAGACGAAATCGGCGACATCGCCTGACGCAAACACACCCTCTATATTGGTGCGCGTGCTGCCCGGCTGAATTTTCAGGTAGCCGTTTTCATGAACATCCAGCTGGCCACGAAACAAGTCCGTCATCGGTGTGTGGCCGATCGCAACGAACAGCGCCCCCACTTTCAAGACGCTTGTAACTCCGGATTTTAGATCCTTCACGCGGAGGCCGGTCACATGATCTTCTTCAACGCCCAAAACTTCTTCGACGGCGTGGCTCAGGAGCAGACGGATTTCCGGATTGGTCTGCACCCGCTGTTGCATCGCCTTACTCGCGCGAAATTCATCGCGACGATGGATCAAGGTCACGCTCTTACACACGCCGGCTAAGTAAGTTGCTTCCTCGATCGCGGTATCCCCGCCCCCCACCACGGCCACATCCTCTTTGCGAAAGAGAGCGCCATCGCACACGGCACAGGCGCTCACGCCCTTGTTCTTGAGCTTGTGCTCGCTCTCGAGCCCCAAATAATTCGCGCGTGCGCCAGTGGCGAGGATCACACTCTTGGCCAGGTGCAGCACATCTTCCCCCTCGCCCACCCACACCTTGAATGGCCGCGACGAAAAATCGACCTTCTGAACATCCGCGGTGACCAGAGTTGCCCCCTGACTCACGGCTTGCTCGCGGAACTTCCCCATCATCTCCTGCCCATCCACGCCTTCAGGAAAACCGGGATAGTTCCAAACTTCCGTGGTGAACATCAGCTGCCCACCTGGAATCAGCCCACCCGCGTTGAAGCCTTCAACACAGAATGGCTTGAGATTCGCGCGCGCGGCATAGATGGCAGCGGTGAGCCCAGCCGGGCCCGAACCAATGATGATGACGTTGTGCAGGGTGGGTTCGCTCATGAAAAGATGCTCCATACGCGGCATAGGGCGAGCTTCTGCAACTGTCGAGAGTGCGGCGAAAGTGGGCCAAAAAACTGCCCGTCGCCAAGCGTTGAAGCTACCCGCGAATCGGGTTTGCTTTGAGCGCGGCCCGCCCGTCTTTGACGTAGACGCTGAATTTCACGTGGCTGGCTCCGTGCCGAGCAACAAGCGCGTCACGATTTTTCTTGAGCGTCTCTTCGAACTTCTCAAAGGTGAAACCTTCGATAGATTCTCCGCACTGTTGCTTGGTTGCTACGAATGCGTCGTACACCTCACGCCACTCGGCTTCCTGATCAAAAACTGCGGCGAGGGGAACAACTGCGGCTGAGGGAACAACTGCCTCCTCGCTGGCTGGAGCGGCACCCGGAGCGCGAGGCAGACGCTTGGCTGGAGGTTTCGGCGGACCACCCACAGCTCCACCCGCTGGCCGTGGAAAATTCTTCGAAGTCTCTGGCGCATCCGCGCTCGTCTGCGAAGCTGGCCCCTCCCCCGGCAAGCTGAATGCGCTCATTTGGGGTTGGTCCGGCAGATCACCGAGGACCTGCGTCAGATCCGCGGCTCGACGTGGCGCACCGCCCTTGGCTGCAACCGCCTCAATTCCATCATTGAGATCGGCTGCGATGCGTCGGTAGACGCCGCGAAACTTGCTGGGCTGCAGCTGATCGGTTTGCCCCTTAGCCAGCCGGTTCGCTTCAGCGCGAAAAACCTGTAACGGCCTAGTGTGCTCGAAGAGACTGAGGATGATCCCGACCGCCACTGCCGCGAGCGCGAGCAACCCGGCCATCACCAGGCTGGCTTCCGCCTTATCTTTATCATCCGCCATCTTGAAGAACCCCAAGAAGCCCGAAACTAAACTGGCTTTGCGTACCACCGCATACCCGGTGCCAAGCTTCCAAGCCTCGCCCGGCATGCGCGAATACTGTGCCTTCAGCTTGCCATTCACATCGCGGATCTGGCTTCGACCCTTCTCCAAGTAGTCCTTATCCGTCGCCATCTTGGAAAGATCCGGGAGGATCTGATCCAGGTCGGCGGTGTCAACGGCTTCTATATCGAAGCTGGCGCGCGCGCTCATAGTACCGTTGACATAGAAGGCCACCGCGGCTCCGGTTCTCTGCGCCAACTCACGCGCGAAGGCATCGTTCACGATCCGAGCCCCAATCACCGCGCCCGAAGGCATCTGGCCCATGTCGAATTCAACAGGTCGCCCCACAACGCGATAGATGTAGTCGAGCACGAGCGTATCGTCGCGCAAAAACCCGTGAAGAGCATCGGCAACCACAGGATACCCCCCTAGCTCAAAATCCTTCCCGCCTTGGTCGTAACCCATTTGAGCGACCACACGGCCCTGCTGATCCACAGCAAACACTGCATCAAACGCCCGCCTTTGTTGGCCGCCCTCCATCACCGTCGCGGACTCCAACAGCTTCTTCAGCGCCTTTTCGGCTCCCTCGCGTGCTTCGCTCGGGACCGCGCCTTCAGCCTGCGTTGATTGCTGCAAAGATTTCCGAATGGCCGGATCCAACGCAAACGGGATCAACTGTTCTGAACGCATCCGCGCATCCGAACGCAGATACCACTCAACCACCTGCGTATCCGACGAGAGCCCCTGCCCCACGGCGCGTGCTTCCGCGCGGTTGTAGACGCTCGTTGCGAGCGACAAGAGAAACACGAGCGCACCTAACGCCAGCCCTAAAACCCCGTACCAAAAGCGAGAAAGCAACATGTGGACTCAATACTCAGGAAGACAAGTGATAAGGCTTCAGATTATTTGGCAGAAACCAGCGTGATTGGGGCTCTCGACAGATCGAGGTCTCGCGCCTGGACCGTGATGGGGCGCGCTTCGCCTATTTTTTTGCCGCAGAAATATGCCTGGATGGTGTAATTGCCGGGCTCGGCAACTGTCAGCGCGAACTCCCCCTTGGAGGACGGGAAGACGAGCGCCGCCACATTAGGTTCTCCGACCACCCAAGTGCGAAGGCTGGGTGCCAATTCATCGCGAATCTCGAAAACGCCCGGCCCCGGCACTGACCATTGGCGCACTGACCCTTTGGCAGTGTCTGACAGCGAGAAGTTCGGCACGTTGATTCCGTACAGACGGTGTGCGAACGGGTCCTTGTTTTGGAAATCAAGGCGAGTACCTGGTGGGACCACGACCGTTACTGGCGCGGTACGCCCGCCGCCCACCGTGATCCCCATCGCACGCATCGGCCCTTGCTTGCCCTCAGCGATGAGCGCCACGCACACCTCGCGCGGAAGATACGGAAAGAGCTTTCGAAAGCGAGCCTGGACCGTGGGCACCGGTTCACGAAACGAGAAACCGTGATTCGCGGGGTCTCGCCCTTCCTCCCACACTGGATTCAGGAGTTCTTCACCCCTCACCAGCTGTCCCTTGATGCGCGCGGCCTGGGCAAACGGCGCCCACGCTAGCACTCCGCTCGCAGCGACCCATCCCGCGAGCCTTCGACGTGAAACTCCGGAGACAATATCGGGGGCGCTTTCTCCGGAATCTGACCTTTGAAATAGAGGCATTGCGGCGAACCCTAATCGACTGGGCGCCTCAGTAAAAGAGCGGAAAGGGCTGCCCAGGGCCGGCACACAATCTGGCAGATCCGAGTTATTGCTTTTGTGTGTTTTTGTGCACACTTTGTAGGCCAATCGATGAGCGTCCGCGAGCTCGTCCAGCTTCTTTCGGTTGTGCCTCCACTGCGTGGGCATGCTGGCATGCCGTCTTATTAAACCCGGCTGGTTCTCCGTGTGTCAGCGTCTTGGTCGGGCGGCGGAATCACATCGCTGTTCTCATCTAACGGCCAGATAAGGGATTAATGCCCAACAACATGCTCTTCGCTCAGGCGTTTGCGGACCATCCCAGCATCGCCTGCGCTCAATCTTTTGTCGGCCTGTCCGAGACTCCAAGCGACCAGCTGATCGTTTTCAGCTCGCTTCATTCGTTGGCTTATGAACACGAAGCCCTCCACAGCAATAAACACCCCCAAGGCTGCCTCAAGTGTCGCCTTCGCTTCGTCAGACCGACCGGTTCCCGCCTGAGCTTCAGCCAGGATAACGGCCTTGCGGAACATCAGCCATATAACTTGAGGGTTCGCAAGTTCAGGATCTCTCTTTGGAGCAGGCCTCACCAGCGCTAAATCTTCAGAAACCTGAGCCATGGGGGCAGTATCCCACCTAAGCGCGTCGGCGTACCGCCGGCGTTCAGTCAACTCCATCCAAATCGCTTCTTGCAGTTCCTTCGCGGTAACCCTAAAGCCCTTTGATAGGGACAAGTCGAAAAGCTGCACGCTCCGCTCCTCGTCTTGCAGTGCAACATTGATGCTAACCAGAAACCTGGTCAACGCCAGCTCAGGCTCAACGCCACGAGCAAATGACGCATTCACCTCCTTTTCAAGACTAACTCTGCGCCGAATGAGGATTTCCTTGGCTGGGGCATAACACCGAGAAAGCATGCCGATTCGAAGAACAAGATCATCGGTGCAGGGCTCGTACGTGCGAAGCGCACCAGCGTAGTCCTTGGATTCTTCCATGCGGAGTCCGCGTGCTAACCTATCATCACAGGATAACACCATGACACTCTCTGTGGGGCGAGGCGATGCTGGAGGACTGCGACTGCCCGAGCATGCGCCCATCCCACAAAGTACCAGTAAGTTTAACACATGATATTGCATGCTTGAGTGCATTTGAGTACGACATCTCCCGCGAATTTCGAACAGTTGTTAACTATGCATTCCTCCTCCTGATCCTTCAGCAGCCCGGCGCATTTATCCATCCTACATTTCTTATATCCACCCTTCTGCTTCTCCCTCTCGACGCATGCGTCGAAGCATTTCGGGTCGATTATTGGCCCCGCAACCTGACCGCTCGGGTCCAGAAGGTTAGACGGACTGCCTCCAACATAGGTATACAGATTTGGTTCGATTGCGCCTATTTTCGCCCTCATTCCCAAAGGATCCCTCGACACAAACCTTCCTAACTGCGCATCCTGATACCGTGCTCTGAAGTACGCCAGTCCCGTCTCGCCATCATGATACCTCCCCGTAAATCCAACCTGATTCGCCACAGCGCTTACAGCTAACGTTGCACCAGCTGGGGACACTACCCGTCGCTTACCGTAAGGCGTGTAGCCGTACCGCTCTGACAGCTGTCCAGATTGGTTGGAGAGGGCCATGACAGAATAAATCCGGCTCTGATGGTAATACAGCGTGCCGGCCGGCGTTAGCCGGGCCAGTGGCTCATCGATGTACGTGCCGTAAACGTAGCGGCGTTTGAGGGTGCCGTTTTCGTACTCACCGATCACCTGGTCCCCATCGTGAACGAAGCGGGTGGTGATGCCCCCGGTCGTTTTGCTCAGGCGCCTTCCGAGTGCGTCATATTGGTACGAGCCACCCGCCAAACCGGGAGCCGATCCGCCACTCGCGAGCTGGTTCTCCACGTCCCAAGCGAGCGTCTGGCCTGCACTGGTGAGCACCAGGTTGCCCTTTGCGTCGTAAGTTAACGCAACGGTCGGGTTGCCAGTTTTTGTGAGGCTGGTGATTTCGTGCACCGGTGAGTGCGTGCGCGTCTCTGCTATCGCGTCGCTGGTGGTGCTCTGCCAATCGCCCACCAATGATAGGCCCCACGTCTGTGTCTGCGTCGGTGTCGCCGAAGGGCCGCGCTTCCAATTCACGAGGCGATCCTCGAAGTCATAGCCGTAGCTCAACGCTTCGGCGGGTAGGAGCGTATTCGTTTCTTGGGTAGCGCGCTTGTTGGCGTCGTATTGATAACCGAGCACATTGATGCCGGGCGTCGAGATACTGGACACCTGGTTGTCGGCTCGATAAGTGCGGTCTTCGGTGAGGACATTTCCGAAAATCGTCCGCGTTAGGCGGAGCCCGGCGTCATAGGTTCTTGACGCGATTAGAGTGGAGTCGGCGTTCACCGACGATAGCTGGTTACGCTCGGTGTAGCCTCGGTTGACGACGGAGGCGTCGGGATAGGTGACTTGCGTTTTCCGATTGGCGGCATCGTACGCGTAACTCACAACGTAATTTGTGCTGCCGATACGTTGTGTTTCGGAGAGCAGCCGATTGCCATTGTCATACGTGCGCGTCACCAGCGTGCTGTAGCGGTTACTCGTTGCGTTTGTGAGCCGGGAGGCAGCGTCGTAGGCATAGACATCGTTCTTGCCATCGGGGTACCGGCGCTCTGTCAGCCGATTGGCAGGGTCGTACACAAAGGTGGAGACTAAGCCTGTTTGATCGGTCCGTGACGTCATGCGGCGACCGGGATCGTAGGCGTAGTTCCGGACGTTGGGCACGCCGGCTTGCTGGGCCGGGAGGCTCTCGCGTGTCAGCAGCCCACGAGTGTCAAACACGTAACTGGTCGCACTATTTTCGGCATCAGTCATGCTTGTGGTGCGATTGTCTCCATCATACGTAAGACGGGTGACGCCTTCAAGCCGATCGCGTTCGGTTAGCTTGCGGTTACGGGCGTCGAAGGTGTAGGTGGTCGCTTGCCCCAAGCCATCCGTCATCGATACTAGGTTATTTTCTGCATCATAGGACCAGCTGTTGGTGTCACCCTGAGTGTCCGTGCACGAGTTCTTTCGGTTTCTCAGATCAAACAGGCAGGAGTGACCAGTTGAATTCGGATCGCTCAAGCTGAGCTCATTGCTGTTGGCGTCGAAAGTCCGGGTGGTTATGCAATTTTTGGCATCTACAACCCTCCTCGGATTCTCGAGCCCGTCGGTGCGCGTGCGCGTGGTGTGGACAAGCGGATCAACGACGCTCTCTTCTAGGAGACCACTCACCAGCACGTCATACTTGCGGGTCGTGGCGTTCCCATTACCGTCAAGCGTGCGCACCGAACGTGCGGCGCCATCTTTCAACTCGAACGTCTTGTGCCCTAAGGCGTCGGTCCTTTGCACACCCGCACCTGCCGCATTCGGCCCGAGTGCAAGACCGCTAACGCGGCTGGCGACGGCATCGATGCCCACGCCATCTGCCAGGTTATCATCATACGTGAACGTCGTTGTTTCGTTGGCACCGTTGGTGCGCGTGAGTAGGCGATTGAGTCCGTCGTACGTCATACGCGTCAGGTTGCCATTCGGATCGGTGACGACCAGAACATTCCCGAAAGAATCATAGGCTGTGAGCGTGACGGCGTTGGATGGATCGGTGACACTGGTGCGTCGATCACAGCAGCCGGAGTACCCGTAGCGCGTTACGTGGCCGCGAAAGTCGGTCTCGGTAGCGAGCTTCTGCGAGGGAGTGTACGTCAGAGTCTTCGTGGCCGCGGAGCTCGAACCCGAACCTTCCGTGACGGATTGCAGGAGGTTCCGGCCGGTATACGTGAAAACCGACTCAAAAGTCCCCGATTCGACGAAGGCCCGCGGCCGTCGCTCGCGCGTGCGGTTGCCGTCTTTATCATAGCTGTACTCAGTGCGCGCGGCGAGCGCAGTGCCGAGTGCGACGACCTGCGCTGTGAGCCTGCGTTGCGCGTCGTACTCCATGCCTTTGACCGTGCTGCGACCATCCGCGCGGCTCACCACATCACCATCGGGATTGAAACCTGTATCCTCAATGACGTAGCTCGGGTTGGGCGTGGTGACGCGAGCAAGCGTCGACAGATCCGCGTTCCGAGCCACGGACGCGGGCACGGCCTCGCGTACGGTACGCGTTACGCGATCGTTGACGTCATAGCCGTACAATTTTGCGCGACCGTACGGATCTTCTTCAAACACCGGAAAACTGTTCGCGTTAAACTTCGTGGTGGTCGTGAGGGCGACCCCGGTATTGGGGTGCACCGTCTCGCTCACGCGCCGCTGACGCTTGTCATAGGCGTACTCCATAGCGTTGCCTCGATCGACGCAGCGCTCCGGAAACTTCGTGCCTGTGAGAAACGTGCACGTGGAAACCACGGCTTCAGGGCGCCCGTAGGCGCGAGTGGTGCTGATTCGTCGGTCACTCGCGTCATAGCCGTAGCGAGTCGCATGGCCATTTCGGTCTGTTTCTTGAATCAGCAAGTTGGCGTCCACACCGCTACCGTAGGTCTTGGATTCCGTGGACCCGTCGCCAAAGGTTGTGGACACGAGGCGATTGCGTGAATCAAACGTGTGACTCAGCACCTGCCCTGAAGGCCCTGTGCTTTGAGTGAGTCGCCCTGCTGCATCCCATACGTAGCTCGAGGTGGGCCGTGCAGCGGCGGCCACATCTGCAGACTCGATCTTCTGAAGCAAGAACCCGCGGCTATCATACACGTAGCTCATGGCGTGCAAATCTGGTGTGGCCGCTAGGTAGTTGGGATCTAGCGCGCGCGTTACTTGCCCGCGAGAATTGTATTCGAAGCGCCAAGTAGACGCGGCCGAGGTACCTGCACCGCGTGTTTCCGTGAGCAAATTCCCTTTGGAATCGTAAGTAAAGTCCGTAATTCGCCCCGTACGGCTTGTCTTCCTTAAAGGCTCAGCGAACACATTGTATGTAGTGGTCTCCGACGTGCCGTCGGGATAGGTGGTCTTCGAGATTTCACCCGAATCCAAATCATACTCCAGCTGCGTTTGGCGCCCGAGACCATCAATGCGAGTCCCCGACTTCAAATAAGCTGTGAGCAGCCCTTTCTTCTTAGGCTCATAGATAAACGTCGCTGGGTCCCCGCCCAGCGTCCAATTGGTGGCGAACTCTTCACTCACAAAATCATCGCCGGATTGCTGAACACGCGCGAACCCCTTGTGCGCCATGTACGCGTACGACACTTCATCGGGATTGGCTGCATCCTCCTGATTCATGTACATCAATTCGCCATTGCCGTTGAAGGCGCGGCGAATCAGGTAGGGCACCTGGGGAACCAATTGGCCGCTGGCGTCGATATACTGATCCTGGCTGAAATAGAGCATCTTTCGGCGGTGCGTGGGCTCGGCACCGGCGTCATCGTAGCGCACGGCGTGCTGTTGCAAGCCCTCGTCGTCCCCGTGCTCGAAGGTGGACAGCGTGCCGTCCGGATAGATCACTCGCGCCAAAGGCAAGATATTCTGTACGCCGTATTCGTAACGCACCGCTTGGCCGTTCGGCAAGTCAACGCGCGAAACGACCCACGAGCCCCACTCGCCCTGAAGAACGTAGCTGAAAGTCATCGAACGAGCATAAGCGTCCGTGACTCGATCCATCTGCCAAAGCTTATCCCTATCGTTGCCGAGCTGCGGATCCGTAGCGAAGACCCCGAACTTGTAACTGATAACAATGGCGTTGCCCCTGCGATCCTCTTCACGAACCAGCCGCCCCATGAGCTGATAGTCATTGCTGGCACGCGTGCGAATGATCTCAAAAAACCACTTACTGCCGTTCGGAAGCAGCGCGATGGCTTCGCCACCCTCCTCCAAATCAGCTGTAGATTCTCCCTCAGCGCCCAAAAAGGAGAGGGACTTGAAGCGGTACTTCTGGCCATCCTGGGGCCAGAGCTTGCCCGGAGTGCTTTGGCCGTTCAGCGGGTTTTGGGTGACGAAGACAGTACCATCCAGGCTTGCATTCTCGGGCTCAAACAGTCGAACAACCTGACCCTCAGGCGAACTCTCGACGGTGAGCTGCGCGTCGAAATTGCTGAAGATGCCGGGCCCGAAAGCTCCGTGTTGGTAGAACACCCGCGGACGGTGCGTGCGTTTCAGCACCAGCCCCGGCAAATCGGTGCCCTTTTCAGCGCCATCGGGACCTCTGGGAGCGGAAGCGCAGCTCGTGCAACCGCTCGTGCGCTCAGGAACCTGGGTCTGATAGTCCGTTGCAAAGTGGTAGTGCTCGAACATCAAGTTATCTATCAGGGAGCAGTTGCCGTCGTTCGACCCGTCCTCGGCCGAATTCGGATTGTGACAGGCGGCTCTGGCCACTTGCGGGCTCAAGAGAGCTGCAACCATTCCTAGAAGGGCCAACCATGCCACACCTGGCCGCACCAACACCCCAAGACTCCCCGCTGTTTGCTTGTTCATATTATGTCCCTTTCCCCTTGTGAATCTCTACAACAAACCGAACCTGCCCACTCGCACGCGGGCTCGCCACAAACACCATCGCCCGCCCCGTTGTGCCCCGCGTGGCGGTGAATTGAGTGCTGGCCACTCCGTCAGCGGCCGCTGCAACTGTTACGGAGCCTTGCCCGTTAGGGAACGCCCCAAGGCCTACGCTGGTAAACGTTACGGGAGCGCCGTTGGGCACTTTTACGGCCAGTTGCACGGACTCTAGCGCCTTCACCACTGGCGAAAGCGGCGATGCAGGCTGGATTCCCGCCAACCCTGGAGCAGCCGATAGCACCTGAAAAGCGCGCCCTGGCACCACATTGGACAAATACCGAGTGGGGTCCTTCAGGTAGGCCTCCTCGGAATAACTGGGCGTGGCCATCACGGGGCGTTGACTTGGTGTGAAACGGAGCGCGCCTGGGGAACTCGACGCGCTGGAGAGCGCGGAAACAGCGCCCGGCTTCGGCTCAGAGGTCTGTAAAGACGCTACTACCGCGACAGCGAGCGCCGCAACACCCAACACCCCTGCGCCGCACACTAACAACAACCTGTTTTGATATCCCCGCCTCTCTCGTTCCATGCATCAGCGTATAGCGACAAAAAAAAACAACATGCAAGTTGAAAACAGCCAAGGCACGCGATTTCGCAAATTCGGGTTAACCCTTGAAACAACGGTGTGACATGACGACAACAACCGGGAGGCGCGCATGTGAGTTTGTTCATTTGCTCCTGCCCGCTGAATCACGGGATACCCAGCCCTGATCCAGCGGCACGAGGTAGTAAGCATGCTCTCATGATCCAACGCGGGCTTGCCCGAAATTTGCAGTGTTGAAATAATGTCGAAGGGGTGGCGTTTGGTGCTTGCCGGATCGGTGTGGTCATGATCAGAGGATCAGATGAGAGA
>Ga0163154_10008490_pt1 | contig 11939 bp, 9 predicted proteins | sample OliLakLV19MP9P1_FD_148649 | JGI IMG/M metagenome (GOLD analysis project Ga0163154, IMG submission 148649) | Freshwater microbial mat bacterial communities from Lake Vanda, McMurdo Dry Valleys, Antarctica - Oligotrophic Lake LV.19.MP9.P1 | ecosystem: Environmental > Aquatic > Freshwater > Lake >... | reverse complement strand
GAACGCAGTTTTTGTGATTCGGGTAGCAGCGAGTAGGGGTTCGCGGCGTTCGGCGGTCGCCGTCCGGTGAACTAGTACTCGGGGTAATAAGGTTCTTGATGGTTATAGAAAAGCCACGATGCTCGATCGATGAATCGCAATGAAAGCGCCGACGTGACCTGTGCCGCGGAGATTTGTTCAGGGCTTAACCCGCGCTTTCCGGGGAATGGGACCCCGATCGACTGCTCGAACGCAAACTCGTCGGGCGCGGGCCCGTCACATTCAATAACGGCAACCGTCCCCGATGCAACCCCATCCCATTCGTACGCATTACCGGGATCGTTAAGGCGGTACTCGGTAATCTGAATGTAAATCAAACGGTCAACGCCGCCAAGCCCTTTGCTTAGCTCGCTCAACGGGCGCGCGGGCCAAGCCGGGTTGTCGTAAAGGTAACGCAGTACTTCTTTCGTTGGAACAAAGCCGGACGCTTTGGGAAGATTCTGCGTGTTTGCAAGTCGTTCGGTAATTTTGCCTGCGAGGCGGTCGGTGATGCCCGGATGGTCAGCTTCAATCATGCGGTCGGCCGTCACAACCACCGCGAACGACTTGCCTTCGAGGCCGGTATAGGCGGCCTTAACTTCCTTGGTGCTATCTTTCCTGTATGATTCTGCCATGAAGCCAACGGCACTACAGCCCGCAACAGAGCACAGGCCAGCGAGAGAGAGGAGCAATATTCGCGTCCAGCGCGCGGTAGGGCGACGATGCATCGCGGATTATACGGCCTAGGGGAACGAGGCCGGAGCCAGCATGCGCTAAGCAGCCTTCGCCCGGCCGCAGGGAGCAGCGTGCCAACATTTCAGCTCCCATCATCTGATCTCCACGCCCGCTCGAAAGAGCAGGGGAGATAACATTCAATCGGGGCGCGCTACCATGTTTGTGACCGCGATACTGATTGGGTTTTTGGTTCGGCGGGTCGTCAGGGTTTGATGCAGATACTAATTTTAGAATGGAGAAAAGTGATGATGCCCAGTCAAACAAGTTTCACATCTGCTTTGGCGGTGGCGGCCGTTTTGTGCGCAGCCGCGCAGGGGCAGACCTGCGGGTATCTCGGTTGGCGTCAAGTGTCCACCACGACACTCTCGGCGACCGGGCCCAGGCATTCTTTTATGATGGTGTATGACTCTCAAACCGCACGCACACTCCTGTACGGAGGGGCGAGCGGGCGATTCCCGGATTATATTGAGTTCTCGGATATCCGCGTTCTTGAGGGCAATGCGTGGCGAGAGTTGCCGGTTCAGTTCGCCGCGCCCAAGCGTTGGGAGCTGGGCATGAGTTACGATTCAACCCGCGGCGTGATCGTTCTGAATGGCGGAGCAAGCTTCGTCGGAGTTGCGGGAAATGTTAACAACCATCACATCGGCGGAACGTACGAGTTTGACGGTGGCAACTGGGGCGTCAAAACTTTCTCAGGGCCGATCGCGCGGCACGGCGCGGGGATGGGTTATGACTCTTGGCGCGGGCGCACGGTGCTCTTCGGCGGTAAACATAACGTGCCCGGCACCTGGGAGTGGGACGGAACGGCTTGGACTGATCGCAATCCGCCGGGTCCGGTGCCATCACCTCGTGGATTTGTCGGTATGGCCTTTGACCCGGTGCGGGGCAAGCTGGTAATGTTTGGTGGCGGCACCGATTCATTCGTGCCGCTTGGCGACACCTGGGAATGGGACGGATCGACTTGGGCGCAGACAGCGGTTACGGGGCCTCCGGCACGGCTAGGGCCACTGATGGTGTGGGATTCATTCCGTAAAATTATGGTGTTGCACGGTGGGCAAGATAATGTGCAGGGCCGCCGTAACGATCTTTGGGAGTATCGTGCGGGAGTGTGGACGGCGGTGACGGTGGCGGGAAGCCAACCGCCGCTGCGTTACATGGGCGGGTTTGCTTATGATTCCCACCGTAACCGCTACATTGCCGCGGGCGGGCAGACACTGCAGGAAGGTCAGACAGATACCTGGGAACTCCGCGGCAATCCGTATATCGCCCTTCCGCCGGCGGATGTAAGTGTCGCCGCCGATTCGACGGCCAATCTTCGAGTGGGCGTTGAATCCACGGCCAGCACAACATTACGTTGGCGAAGGAACGGCGTGGCAATGTCGGACGGCGGGCGGGTGAGCGGCTCGGCGACCGGGTCGCTGGTGATCTCCGGCGCGGCGGCTGCAGATGCGGGTACCTATAATGTTATAATTACAACCGCGTGCGGTAGCTTTCTTACCGCGGCGGCAACGTTGGAAGTTCGCTGTCCCGCCGACTATAACCAGGATGGCGGCGTTGATGGGTCGGATGTGGAATCTTACTTTGAAGCCTGGGTGCTGGCCACCGCCGACGCCGACTTCAATCAGGATGGGGGAGTGGATGGGTCCGATGTTGAAGTCTTCTTCACGCGCTGGACCAACGGTTGTTAATATTCATCAATACTGAGAGTGACTTGCCTATGAGTTCGTGTGCCAAAGTCGGCGAAGGTGTATGCTTCGACGCCCGATGCGTGAGCGCGCCGGATCTTCGCCGCTGATGAAGCACCGCGTGCTACAACCCGAACTGATGGATGACCCCGCACTCCCCGCGGCGGAACATCGCGCTGCGCTGCGTGGGCTTGCCAGGATTAATGTGTTGAGTTTCACCGCTCGCGCTTTGTGGACGCGGATGAAGCACGTCGCGCTCGCTTCGCCCGCGCCGGTTCGGGTGCTCGATATCGCCGCGGGCTCAGGTGATGTAATCTTGGCGATCACGGCGATGGCGAGGACGGAGGGAATACCGATAGACGCTCACGTGCTGGACATCAGCCAGGAAGCGCTCGACGTCGCGGGCGCTGCCGCACGGATACGCGGTTTAAGCCTTACCACGCATCGTGCCAATATCGTCGCCGGCGACTACTTTATCGCGGTGGGGGTGGGGGTGGGTCAGCGATTCGATATCGTATTATGTTCGCTCTTCCTTCACCACCTGAAGCACGAAGAGATCGTGCTGGTCCTTCAGCGCGCTCGAGAGTTGACGCTGCAACAGTTGCTGGTAAGTGATTTGCGAAGGTGCTCCATGGGCCTCGCGGCGGCCCACGTCGCCGGTAGATTGCTCACTCGCTCACCTGTTGTCCGCACCGATTCGGTGCGGTCGGTGCGGGCCGCGCTGACACCGAAGGAATTGGGTTCAGCGGCTCAGCAGGCCCGGTTGAATGGGCACACAATCACCGATTGCTGGCCATTTCGGATGGTGATGGAGTGGAGGCCAACATCGTGATATTTCCCGAAATAATTATTATCGGCGCGGGTGTGGGCGGTGCCGCAGCGGCGCTCCAGCTTTCGCGCTTGGGGCGGCGCGTGTTATTGGTTGAAAGAAGCCTTTGGCCGCGCGAAAAGGTCTGCGGCTGCTGCGTCGGCGCGGCAGGGGTTGCCATGCTCCACGAGTTAGATGTGCGGATCGAGGCCGCCCTTGGAGCGGTCCCTATCGAACAGTTACGTCTATTCGCCGGTGGGCAGCGCGTAACGCTTCCTATAGCTCCGGGGGTCGCCATCTCGCGGGGCTTCATGGATTCGTTGCTCGTGAGTAGGGCATGCGCATCGGGGGCGGTCTTTCGCCCAGGTTGCATCGCGAAGGTAACCTCTCGTGACCACGCTGGGGCTTGGTCGGTTCGGCTTAAGGATGTAGCCCACGGGGGGCACGAGCAAACCATAACCGCACCGCTCGTGTTGGTCGCCGATGGGTTGGGCGGCTCGAGTCTTGACGACCTCCCCGGGTTTGAGCCAGATGTTGAGCCGGACGGCCACATCGGGGTTCAAATGACGATGCCGCTGATCGCGAATGGCGACACCCCTGATCGCGGCAAATCAGCGGGCATAATTGAGATGCATGTGGGCAAGAGTGGTTATGTCGGCGTGGTCCGGCTCGGTGACGGCACGGACCACCTCGCCGCTGCTTTGTCGCCATCGGCAGCGCGGCTCGCGGGAGGGATTGCCCCGGCAATTAACGAGATACTGGGTGAATGCGGCGTAGCATGGCGAGTTCCCCCGTCAGTTAAGCCGCGGGGCACTCCTTTACTTACGCGGAGCAGGCGGCGGGTGTCAAGCGGCGGTTTGCTCGTGCTCGGGGACGCCGCGTGTTACGTTGAGCCTTTCACCGGGGAAGGAATGACATGGGCCTTGGCGAGCGCGAAGGCGGCCTGCACACTCGCGGAGGATTTCCTATGCCATCGATCTGCGGAGCATCAGTTGGCGGAGGCATGGCAAACTTGGCACGATTGCGAGCTGCGAGAACGCTTCTCTTCTTGCGACCAAATTCGTCACCTCTGCCGAGAGAGCCGCAGTGTCGCTGCTGCAATATCATTACTTCGCCTCCCCGGCGTCGGGTCGCTCGCGGGTAAGTTAATTGCTCGAAGAGTCGCGAGGCCTTACGACTGCCCGGTGAGTAAACAATCGCCGAAAAAGCGAACTCGGGAAGGTCTACAAAAGGGGTGGAATGCCAGCGTCAACTATTGATTCTCAGCAGGCTAGAGTGCGGTCAGCGATTGTGGGGATTGGTTGCTGCACTCCTCCAGAGTCGGCATCGCAGCTCCAGGCATGTACGTTCATGCAGGAACGGTCAGCGCTGACCGGCACCGCTGCGGGGCTATGCGCGGTGCTCCACCAGAAGAGCGGCGTGGATAAACGCCACAGCGTTGTGCTCCTGGAAACCCGCGAAGACAGTTCTCCGCTTCTTCAGGATTTCTACACGCTCAAGTCTTCTCCCCAGGGCAATGGGCCTTCAACCGCAACAAGAATGGAGCTCTTCTCAAAAGTCGCCCCGGCACTGGGTGTTCAAGCCGCGCGGCTCGCGCTCGCCGATGCGAAGCGAGCTCCGGCAGAGATCACACACATAATTACAGTCTCCTGCACAGGATTCGCAGCACCCGGTATGGACCACGCGCTCATCACAGAACTGGAGCTAGCGGACACGACCGAGCGGACGCATGTAGGCTTCATGGGGTGCCACGCCGCGATCAATGCGCTACGAGTCGCGGACGGTCTTGTGCGCAGTTCGCCCGACGCGGTGGTGCTGATCGTCACTGTTGAGTTATGTACGCTCCACTTACAATATACAAGTCGGCCGGATCGAATGCTGGCCAATGCACTGTTTGCCGATGGCGCGGCCGCTGCCCTGGTCGCTCGGCCGCGCGACGGTGATGGACGAATGGTGATGGTCGAGGCGACGGGCAGTTGCATGTTCCCCGGAACGTCGAGCGCGATGGCGTGGGAGATAACCGACAATGGTTTCGCGATGACGCTTGACAAAAGCGTCCCCGTTCTCATCCGTGCTCACTTATATCCATGGCTGGAGAAGTGGCTTTCTCCGGGCACCACGCCGATCGCGCGGATCAAAGAGATCGGCAGCTTCGCCATTCACCCCGGGGGTCCGCGGGTGCTTGATTCAGTCCGCGACGCCTTGGGCATCGACGAGGCAAAGATGCAGCCGTCGCGAGATATCCTGCGGCAGTACGGCAACATGTCCTCCTGTACGGTACTGTTTATCCTGCGTTCGTTGCTCGACGCTCGATGCAGCGGGCCCGTTCTGATGCTCGCATTTGGGCCTGGTCTCACCGCAGAGGGAGCGGTTCTCCAGTTAGAGCCCGCAACACTCGCCTAGTTCCGCAACCCTCGTTGCGAGCTTGGTCACAAAACATAAGTCCGTAGAACCTTTCGGTGCGAAGCACGTAAACTCGTTCCAACCCTTCAGACACGAGCTTCCATGACTGAGCCAACTCGAGCATCTCCGCAGGATCAGCACGAAGACGTGGTCATAGCTCGCGACGAAGCGGTGGGGGACGCGCGCAGTGTTCATCGAGCGCTCGAACCGCAACATGTTATCTTTGATTCCGCTGAACACTCCACCACCTCCCCGCAACCTGACCCGGTGAACGATGAGGAGTCCACGCCACCTCGACCTGGCCGCGGCGTTGCCACATTCTTTACCACTATTAACACTCTAGCCGCTGTAGGTATTGCGGTGATGCTGACGGGCTTGCTATCCGGTGTCGGATGGGGCCTTGCACAAATGTTTGGCTGGCTGACAATACTCATCACGCTGCCAGCAGGATGTCTGATTTGTTACACCCAACTCAAACGTGCGGCGTTCGCCACCTGCAAAACTTCGCCCGCTGCCCCGCTCGCCATTGTGACCGGAACGGTGGTAGGGGGCGTCCTAGTCGGCCTGGGCATCCTCACGATAAGTGTGCGCGATGTCGTCATCATGGCTTCACTCATTTTTGCCGCGCCGATGGCCGTGTGCCAATACCTCGGCGCTAAGGAGGGGGCTTGGGCGGGTATTGTCAAACGCTACGGGGCGCCTCGCTTGGGAATTGGTGCTACCTGCGCGCGTTGCGAGTATGACCTCCGCGGCCTACAGCCGATGATCGCCTGCCCAGAATGCGGTCACACCTACCGCTTCGCGTGGGCCGCCGAGCATCGCCCAGTTGCATGATGCGAGATTGCACGCCCCAAGCGGACGCCAGCCAACCCAATTTCCGGGTTCACCGGTGCCGATAATATGGGCCAAAAGTTGGGCTCCAGCGGCGTGAAAACAGACAACCGGCGGGGAGTGCGCTACATTCTCGGTCCAGTTCGGCCCGTGTCGTTCTAAAAGTAGTTTCCCTCCTCTTCTGCCCCTACCACGGACCGAGTGCTATACTAGTATATTCCTTCTGCTCGCGCGGTGGTCGGCTTCGAGCCGCATCGCAGCCTGCAGGACGGGATGGTCGGTTGGTCCTTCTCCGGGAGTCTGCATGTCATTTGAAGCCGCTGTACACGCTCAAGCCGTCAAGATTTGTCGCTCGTCTCTAGAAATGACCGCCACCGCAGGGAGCGGGCATCCGACAACCTCCGCGAGCATTAGTCACCTCGTGACCGTTCTGCTGTTTCACACAATGAAGTGGTCGCCCGATTACCCTGATTATCCCACTAGCGATCGCTTGGTGCTCTCAGAAGGACATGCCGTTCCGGCCGTGTACGCCGCCTGTGCGGAACTGGGTGTTCTATATGGTAAAGAGGGCTCGCGGCGCAAGCTGACCGTGGCAGATTTACGTAACCTGCGCAACGCCGAGAGTGAACTGGACGGCCACCCCAATCCCATGGAAGGGTTTCCTTTCTTTGACGCTGCCACTGGGTCCTTGGGCCAGGGGCTGAGTGTCGCCGCGGGCCTTGGCGAGGCGGCGAGGTTTGATGGTTTGGAAAAGCGAATTTATTGTATTATCGGGGATGGGGAATCGCGAGAGGGCCAGATTGCCGAGGCGCTTGATTACATCGTTGATCGTAAGTTACGCAACGTGCTGCCGATCTTCAACTGCAATGATTACGGTCAGGCAGATAAAGTAAGTAATCAGCAGTCCGCCGACACCATCGCGGCGAAGCTGGCCGCCGCGGGCTACCAGGTTGAAGTCATCGATGGGCACGCACCACCGCAGATTAAGGCCGCCTTCGAAGCCTTCCGTGAACTGGACAAAAACAGCCCCAAGCCGATCGCGGTGGTGGCCAAGACGGTGAAGGGTTGGGGAAGCCCCAGCGTTCAAGGCCAAGGCTGGCACGGCAAGCCCCCCACCGGTGATCAACTCAAACGCGCGTTGAGCGAGTTGGAGGCAAAACGCATCGAAATGACAAGCTCCCTCGCGAGCAGCGACCAGTTTACGATCGACGCACCCCCCGAATATAAGCACAAGGAATTTGTTGCCAGCGAAGCCCCAACGCTCAGCGAGTACATGAAGCAAAACGACATGGAAACCCTGCTGCAAACCGGCACGCTTGCCACTCGCCGCGCGTACGGCTTCGCGCTTCGCGCTCTGGGCCACGCCAACGACCGTGTCGTAGTCCTTGATGCCGATGTCTCCAACAGCACCTTTTCCGAGGTCTTCAAGAAGGATCCTGCTCTTGCCGACCGCTTCCTGGAATGTAAGATCGCCGAACAGAATATGTTCTCAGTCGCGGTGGGCCTCTCAGCCGGTGGCAAGGTGCCCTTCGCAACCACCTTTAGCAAGTTTGTAACCAGGGGTTATGATCAGATCGAAATGGGGATCTACAGCGGGGCCAATCTTAAAATCGTCGGGAGCCACAGCGGTATTACGCTCGCCGCAGATGGTCCCAGCCAGATGAGCATGCCCGACGTAGCCTGGTTCAGATCGCTGAGCACGATGCGCGATCATCGCGGCAACCCCGGCTGTTATGTTCTCCAACCTTCAGATGCTTTCGCCGCTTACGCGCTCACCCAGACCATGGCCGAATATGAGGGCGTAGTCTACATGCGGACGCTGCGGGCGGAAACCGAGTTCTTATACAGCGACGACACTATATTTAATCTCGGCGGCTTTGAGGTTCTCAATCAAGGACGCGACATCGTGCTCGCCGCTGCGGGTTACATGGTGCACGAAGCCAATAAGGCCCTCGAACTGCTCGACAAGGCGGGGGTCTCGGCGACGATCGTTGATCTTTATTCGCTCCCCTTTGACACCGAGCGGTTCCTGGACGTCGTGCAGCAATCGGGCGGGATGGTGCTCACCATCGAAGATAACTTTGGTGGCGGTATCGGCGCAACGGTGTCGGAAGCCCTGCTCGAATCCGGCGATGGATTTAAGATGCAGCAGATGCACGTGCGGCGGATTCCCAAGAGCGCAAAGACGCCCGATGAAGTGCTGAAGATGTGCGGCTTGACCGCCGAAGATATTAAGAAAACTGCGATGACCATGCTGGGTGTCTAAACGACCATGACCCGGACCTCATCGGCCTCGCGCGCGTGGACCGGGCCACGTGTAATAATTGCGTCTAATTTGCGACTAGCCCGGAACCCACTCCGCGACGGTGAGCCCGCGATTATTGCCTGCTCTCCTTAGTTATGTAACGTTTATCGTGCGTGTACGGTGTAGCCATGCCTGTCAAGACTTCATTTCCCAAGAGCAAGATCAAGATCGTTCTCGTAGAGAACGTTCATCCTGCGGGTGTGGCGATGCTCAAGGACGAGGGGTTCTCGGTTGAAACTACCGCAGGAGCGCCGGACGCGGCGAAACTCGGACGACTGCTTCAGGATGCGCACTTGTTGGGGCTTCGCAGCAAGACCGAACTCACGCAGGAACTTCTCGCTGCCGCCCCCAGGTTGCTGGCCGCGGGGTGCTTTTGTATCGGGACCAACCAAGTCGATCTTCGCAAGGCCTGTTCGCTGGGAATCCCCGTGTTTAACTCGCCGTTCTCTAACACCCGGAGCGTTGCCGAGTTAACGATTGCAGAAGTTGTGGTGTTGTCGCGACGGATGGTGGCTCAGAGCGCCGGGATGCATAAGGGAATATGGGATAAATCCGCGGCCGGGGCCCACGAAGTACGCGGCAGGACGTTGGGGATTGTGGGGTACGGTCATATCGGATCGCAGGTGAGCGTGCTGGCCGAAGCCTTTGGAATGCGGGTTTTGTTCTTTGATATTATCTCCAAGCTGGCGCTCGGCAACGCGCGGCAGGTGAAGGACCTGGCGACGCTACTCAAAGAATCTGATATTGTTACGTTACACGTCCCCGCGACAGCTTCGACCAAAAACATGATCGGGCCGACGCAGCTTAAACGCATGAAGCCGGGGTCGCATCTGATTAATAACGCCCGCGGGAGCATTGTTGATATCTCCGCATTGGCGGAGGTACTTCGCTCCGGCCATCTGGGCGGGGCGGCGCTTGATGTATTCCCGCATGAGCCAGCGAGCAAGGATGAGAAGTTCATCAGCGAGCTTATGGGTATCCCCAACGTTATATTAACTCCTCACGTGGGCGGCAGCACGGAAGAAGCCCAAGCAGCGATCGCCGAAGATGTCGCAGCCAAGCTCATTAAGTACATGAACGTGGGTTCTACCACCGGCGCGGTGAATGTGCCCGAGGTTGAGCTGCCCGAGCAGGATGCCGGGAGCGGCGGTGGAGAGCAAGTCGGAGGCCGTCGGCATCGCGTGCTGCACTTCCATCGCAACGTGCCGGGCGTGCTCAGTAAGCTTCACTCGGTAGTTGCTGGCCTGGGGGCGAACATCTGGGCTGAGTACCTCCGGACCAACGAGGATATTGGTTACGTTGTGCTCGATGTTGACCCGCTGGAGAATAACGCGCTGATTGAGCAGCTCAGGGCGATGCCCGAGACCGTGCGAGTCCGCGTGCTCTTTTGAGTGCGGGTGAAAGTTTCTTGCAGCCAAGATTTCGCCAACCCACGTTTTGCCGCAACAGGAAAGGGCAGGAGCCAGCAGTAACCAGGCTGTGCTTGCTCGCGGCGTTCAAATAGACCTCACCCCGTGGCGCTCCTTTCGAGATCCCAACGCAATCTCCCGCAAACACTCCGGAGTTGACCAAGGCCACCTGCATCAATGATTCTTTGTCGTTCACACCTGCCCGGGCGGCCACCAAGATTGTCGGGGAAGGCCGTGCGCCCCGGGGCGGCGTCGCGGTTACTCTACCCCTCCTATGAGCAATAAGATCTTCGCATCCGCCGCGGCGTGCTTCGCAGACTTGCGTGATATGAACGTGCTGCGCGATGGGATGACGGTGATGGTCGGGGGATTTGGCTTGTGCGGTATTCCCGAGCACTTGATCGTCGCACTGCGAGATAGCGGTGTAAAAGACTTAACCTGCATCAGTAATAACGCCGGTGTGGACGACTTTGGTCTGGGGCTGTTGCTCCAGACACGGCAGATCAAAAAGATGATCAGTAGTTACGTTGGTGAGAACGCTACCTTTGAGCGGCAGTTTCTAGGAGGTGAGTTGCAAATTGAGTTCAATCCTCAGGGTACCCTGGCCGAGCGGATCCGTGCGGGGGGCGCGGGTATACCAGCGTTTTTCACCGCAGCGGGTGTTGGCACTGTCGTGGCGGAGCAGAAGGACATCCGGAAGTTCTACCGCCCTCGCGATGATATTCAGGGGCAGAACCGGGGGGCTGACGTAAGTGGAAAGGAACGGGCCGAGTTTGTGATGGAGACGGGGTTGTTCGCGGATCTAGCCTTGGTACACGCCTGGAAGTCAGACCCCTTCGGTAACTTGGCGTACCGCAAGACCGCGCGTAACTTTAATCCGATGATGGCTACCGCCGCTGCGTTCACGATCGCGGAGGTTGATGAGCTGGTTCCGTTGGGAGCCATCGAGGCCGACACGGTGCATACTTCAGGATTGTATATTAAGCGAATCGTCCAGACCGCGGCGGTCAAGCGCATCGAGCAGCGGACGGTAACAGCTTAAGTTGCCAACGGCAGGTACTCAAAGATTCGCTTACGATCGTGATAACCGCTCACGACCTTGGCAGCGGTGACACAGACCGGACGCGAACCCGTCTCTGGTTAGTCACCACCCACGCCAGCTTCTTCTTCCCCAATTTCCGCGGCACCGTTATCGCCGATCATCCGCGTGGTTGATGGCTTTCTGGGCGTCTGCGGGGTATGGGAACCGCGTGCCGAGGGTGCCCCTTGCAAAAGACCGGATTGAGGCCCCGGTTGCTTTCCGCCGTGCGAAGCGGAGGTGCCATTTACGAACGAAGCCGCGGCTGGCGTGGGTTTACCCGCGATATCTCGTTTCTCGCCGCTTCCCGCAACGCTGCTTCGTTCATGGATGGCGGCATGGCGACCATCTTCTGTTATCTTGTAGACCACTCCGATGGTCGTCTCTTTTTCACCTAGTACAAGGCGATTCACACATTCGACACCCTGCATCAGCGTGTGATCGGTGTTCGCAACTTCATACTTCCACATGCCAAAGCGGCCGCGGCTATAAATCCCGTGCTGCTCGAGCCATGGAATTACATTGGCGAGAATATCGTCGCGGTCCACGCTGGGCGTCGGGTAAGAATAGTCGGCATAATAATGCCAGGTGCTTACAATATCTTCGCGTTCCCCCGGCTCCAGCAGGCCCGCGTGCTCAAGACCGGTGATGGTGCGCTCGATGATCG
>Ga0163154_10008489_pt1 | contig 11939 bp, 4 predicted proteins | sample OliLakLV19MP9P1_FD_148649 | JGI IMG/M metagenome (GOLD analysis project Ga0163154, IMG submission 148649) | Freshwater microbial mat bacterial communities from Lake Vanda, McMurdo Dry Valleys, Antarctica - Oligotrophic Lake LV.19.MP9.P1 | ecosystem: Environmental > Aquatic > Freshwater > Lake >... | reverse complement strand
AGTCGATCGCACGATCTATGGACAAGTGGGTGCAGGTATTGTCGCTGATAGTGTCCCTGAACTAGAATGGCAAGAATCGCTGCAAAAAGCTAAAGCTCAACTCGCCGCTCTTGGCATCATAATTTAGGATTGAGTTTTCCGATCTCTTGCCCCGTTGACTTACTCGAATACCGCTCAAACAGTTGCTGTGCAGCATCTTTATGCATCTGAAGTAGCTTGTTTGGTGCAATAACTTGAGCATGGTTCATATGTCGGAATACCCAAATACTGAACTCTTTAAAAGATCTTTCAGGTAACTTAATAATGTAGTCCACATAAGCTGGCTGACCTGTATCTTTATCTTTTGAACCTTCAACAATTTTGTGTCTGGCGTGTCGAAGTTCGCCTTCCATAATGAAATCTGCTACTGGTGGGAAAAAACGTACTTTAACAGTTTCAAAAGGCGAACTCTGCTCTAACTCTTGCTGTTGTTCTTCAACCGATCCTAAATATAGTCCCCATCCGTTCTCTCGTAGCTTATGTGCATCTTGTAGTCTCTTATGCTGCTCTTCTATATCTCTTTTTTCGTTATCTAAAGGCTTACAGTAATTTGTGAATCGGTTAACTCTTCTAATTGCCAAGTGTTTATTATCACAATATTCATAGATGAGATACCAAGCAATATCGTAATAGATCAACTGTAATGGGAAGACTTGTAGGTAGCCAACTCGACCAGTGCCATAGGAGTCTTTTCCGCGATAGATCTCAATGGCTTGTCCCTGCCTAATCGATGTCTCCACAGTGTCAATCTGATGAAATAGCGTATTCTGATTTTCTCCAAGCCTAATCATTTCTTCTGGATCTGTATGAACAACTGCACGATTGAGTAATTGCCTAACTGGATAAAGAAACTCACCTTTCTTTTCTAGGTCAATTCCTCTTATTCTTTTGCTTAGAGACTGATAAATACGCCTAGATTGGGCATCACCCTGATATTTAGCTTGAGAAGATAGTGCATTTAGAGCTGATTGCAGTTCTTCTAAGTTCATAACTCCAGTACCTAGATAATAACCCCAACGATACATTCGCCGATCGAGTATGCCATAGAGTTTAAGGTAATCAAGATCTTTGCGAATTGTCGGCAAGGCTGGATAACCATCAGGCAGAGAGATGTTATGAGACTTAGCCACTTCTAGAAGTTTAGCTTGTACTTCTAGAAGCGCGTTATGGTGCTTTTTTTGATTGGACTCAAGAGTATTTGGGTCAGCGTAGCCTACTCCAGGATAATGAACCAATGTAGATATCAATAACATTAAGCGTTCAAAGGCTTGGCGATCGCTATAAGGAAAATTTGTAGCTTTTTTTACCATTTGTTTGTCAAGTAAGAAAATATATTGTGTTTTACTTCACTTGATGTCTACAATTTATATTAAATCAAACTTTAACGTGTCAACATATTATATTCAGAGTATTTGCTTTTAGTAGAATACATAAGAAATTTTTGTTAGTATTCAAGTAAAGCAATTCGTTCCCCCTCAAATCAACATAAACAAGGTCTAGTTGAGTCAAATATGGATCTTTCAAATTCTAATGATGCTAGAGAACTGTGGGAAGAAAAAATCTTGCCAAAGTGGAGGCATAGGGATCGTCACACTGGACAAAGATTTCTAGGTAGCTTGAAAATTAATCAAGAGAACTCAAATTGCTTATTAAATATTGTTGGTAAAAGCTTGCGATTACATTTAAGCTATGGTAGAAGTCTGACTTATTCTTCTTTGAGCCAACATTTTGATATCAACAAAAATTGGATCAGAATCATTACTGCTGCTCTCTCTGAGTATGCTTACTACTACTCTAGTTCAAAGCATGGCTTTTGGGAAGGATTTTGCAATCATGAATTGATCAATATTTCTTATGACAGAGAAGTTGAAATAGCTTTTCGAGAGGTCATTAGAGAGGGAATTACCTTGCTAGGTTTAGTCAGAGCTAGACTAGGACATAAATTTGTATCAACTTTATGGTTGCAAAGCGGTATTCCTCAAAGAAACCTTCACCATTTTGCCGAACTTGTTCAAGAAATTGCGAATGAGTACGGCTGGTGGGAACTAGCTCACACTTCTGAAAAACTGCTTTCTCAAGAATTACTTGAGTTTTGTCAAGAAAGCTATCCTCCAAAAAATATATTGATCAATTTTCTAAATGTTAGTCATTCAGATTCAGATATTGATGCAGGAGAACCGATTTCGGGGCAATTAGTTCAGGGTATAGCCATGGTAGCACTTGAACTTGAACGTAATAATAGACGCCCAAATATTCTGAGAGATGTAAATCAACGAGAGGAAATACTGGGAAACTATTACTTACCCGAGCATTTCTTTCTTAGGGATTGGGATAATTTAATCCAAGTCCTAACTAACGTTAGAAATCAGGGCAGAAGTTATTCTAGAACAATTAGACCGCGCAAGAAGTCTCTGTTATTAATTTTAGATGTCTTTGAATCTGGCAATATTCAGCTTGTATTACCAGAACAAAACCTTAAAGAGTCAAATTGGTCAAGCTTGCTTGGTTCATATTGTCATATCCCATCACCTAGATCAGGTTCTATCTGGCAAGGAAATATTCCTAATTCTAGTTCAGATTTTTTAGAAATCCCTGAACAAATCTTTAATGTCCAGACTGTAGAACCACAGTGGAGTTTGCGTTTGTTATCTCATGTCAATAGTGAATTATTCGCATGGCAGTATAGAGGAATAACAGAAGCTTTTCCTTGTCTAGTATTTGACGCGAATTCAGGCACGCATATTTCTTTAGATGCTGCTAATCCAGTAATTTCTAAAACTAATGAAGTAATTTGTTTTGTCCGAAATGATCTCCAGCTAACATTCACCGATGGGATCTATATATTAAACAGTTATGTTCCCTGTAGCATTTCTGGTTGGTATGGGCAGCATATTCAACTACTCAGCCAACAGGCTGATTTCAGCCTAACTATATCAGAGCAAACTTCTCCAGTATTAATTAGATGGCAAATCTCCAATAATCAGCATCCAGAATTGCGAGGGCTAAAAATCAAAGGTAGAGAAGAAGTCTTCATAGAAACACCGACTTTTTGGCATCCGCCTACACGTGAAAATGTAAATTTCAAGATCTCAGTTGAAAACCTGACTAATCGGGAAATAATTCCTACAACTTCTGTTGATGTTTCAATGAGCAATCGCTGGCAGAATATTTCACTTGAAGATTTGATCGCAACGTCAGGTAAGTATCAAGTTCGTTTGTGGAATGAAGTCCAAAGATATTCATATAGTTTTGAACTTAAATCCACACATCTAATTTCTGAAGCATTAAATCCAAACACTTTACAGATTTCTAGAGGGCAAGGAGAGATTGTCGAGAATTTACCTATTCAATGCAATCAACCAGATCAATTTTGGTCGGAAATTATTAAGATCCAAGGGCTTTGGACTCTCGAAAAAGTTTTGCTCACATTGTCTAACGGGGAAAGTAATGCTTCTTGTCTAGTCAGTGCAGATAAATTTGGGGGTTTAGAGATCAGTCTGTCAATGCTCTATGGGAGATTGCCTGAGTCAGATTGGTATGCGCTAGATTATCAACGTTCTGGGATGGAATCGCAAAGATTAATTGAGTTTAGTGCATCCACTCTTTCAATAAGTTGTATTTTTATGAATAATTCCATCCAGCTATCTGGACTCCAAATCAATCAGCATTACTCACTGATGTGTTGGAATCTACTCACTCCAGAAAATGCCCCAGAAAGAATCACTGTTCATAATGATGGTCAAGATATTGAGGTTCCTCTAAGTTTATCTGCTGGGATTTATCATATTCAGATTCAAGGTCGATCTCTCCAAGATTTAGGTTGCTGGTGTGGTATTGACAGGACTAATTTACTTGTTGAGGATGAAGATTTAGGAGTTTACTGGTTCCCCATTCTTGGCAATGAGCCTATTGAGGATTTTATTTCTGCAAGTAATGAGATGGGTATTGATCGTCAAAGTCAAAGAATCAAATCAATGCTTTCTAGTTTGCGATCAAATTCTTATCTTTTCCCTGAATGGTTAAATCGAGACTCTTTAGTAGAAAAGTTGGCAGCTTTTCTGCAAAACCCAATTCCTCCAATTGCCCCCCCACTTCCCACCCAAGAACCTGTTATTATTCAATTCATGGAAACTAACATCCTTATACTTAACGGGTTGCCAATTCCAAAGTGGTACTTAGTCAGAACGAGACCTCAAGGAAGAAATATTTTACGTGCTCATCTTCAGAGTATTTGTAGTCAAGAAAATATTGGGTGTTTGATTATAGAAGTCGGAGTTCCTATAAATTTAGACTATAGCAATTATGTCCTTGTGCGATTAACTAACTATTCAGAAGCCATCGATTATATTCGGCAGCTTGATTGTTTTAAAAGCCTTGAAACCAATGCACTTGCTATAGTTACAGTAAATCAAATGTTGGGGCGTGGATAGAAATGCAAGATAAAATTACTCTGCTACTTAGTCAGCATCGACAACCCATAAATTCGGCACTGCCTTTGGCTTTGACTATTAGCCAAATCACATCTTTACTTAAGTTCTCGATCGCGCCCGATCAAAATCTAAGTACTGAAGCTCTGCGACAAGAATTGAACGAACTAGAAGCGATGGGTGAAATCTTGGCAGGTAATCGCAATCAGTACTGTATAGCACCGCCTACCCTATTAGTATTAGACGAAAATGACTTAAGCATCTTGCTATTTACAGGAGATCGCACTTATCTGCAACTAACACATCAGGCTCTTAGGAGCATATCGCCTGACCATAGTTCACTGTCGATCCGCCCTAGAATATACCGTTTGCAATGGATTCAGTCTCGCTTAAGTCAGATAGGCGTAAGATTTTGGAATGTTCCTGAGAGTCTTCAGAATTTCCCTAGACCACAAAAGCCATCCAGAGCCGTTTTGAGATCGCCCTTAAGTCGTAATCCATTTGAAAATAATAACTGGACTGGAAATCAAAGCATTCAGCACTATGTACCTCGTCCAAACTCTTCACAGACTGAGCGTTGGGAATCTGCTAACTTCGCACAAATCTTGACTCAAAATTTATCGCCATTAATGCGCTTACCAACAGGAGAATATATCTGGCTTGCCGATACAGAATTTTACGAACTAGAACCAGATGTCGCTGTATTAGCCATGTTTGCTCTAGATGCTGAAGCAAATGCTAATTTAAGAGTAGTTTGGGATGAACCACAGGGTAGATTGAATTTACAAGGAATAAGTCTTCCCAGCGATTATGCACGATGGTTGTGGCGGATCTCCGAGCCAGTTGATGATATGTATAGGACTCGATATTTTGAGCCGATCAAACGCCGACAAATGAGAGAAGCCTTTAGTATATTAGGATGTGAACTTGTATGAAATACCTCGATCCCATTGCTGCAATTACCCAACCCCGCGAAGACTTTATTCGCTATTTACTGACCGCTTATCCACTGCGCGATCGCACTCTGCGTGACAAACTAAAAGAAAAGCTAGAACAACCAGGAATCGTCTGGCAACATCCCTATCTTGAGGGTTCACAGCCATATCAGTCTGCTAGTAGCGTTCAAGAATTAGTAGAGCAATCTATTTTGCATCCTCGTGTTGCGGATTTATTCACACCAAACGAACGCCGTCTTTACGAACACCAGCAAAATGCAATCCAAGCTGTAAATAATGGCGAAAACATTATCGTTGCTACAGGAACTGGCTCTGGTAAAACGGAATGTTTTCTGATTCCAATGATGGATATGTTACTAAAAGAGGGAATTGGTCTTCATGATCTGGGAGTAAGAGCATTAATTCTTTATCCAATGAACGCGCTCGTAAACGATCAGGTAAAACGCTTGCGGGGTTTACTTTGCCGACAAGATCCGCGTAAACCTTTGATTCGTTTTGGCTTTTATACGAGTCGAACAGAAACCGAGCATAACAATGCTAGAGAATCATTGCGGGAAGAATTAGGCACTTATGAAAGCTCTGAGTTGCAAGCTTTATTTACACATTTTGACACAGTAAATATAAGTACACGCGATCGCTTGATTAATGAAGCAGTAGAGAAAATTCAGACAATTCAAGAAATCTCTCGTAGAGATATTTGGGAAAATCCGCCGCATATTCTCGTCACTAACTACTCCATGTTAGAACATATGCTGATTCGTCCCACTGAGCGCAGAGTATTTGCAGCTTCGAGTAGAACCTTTAAGATGCTTGTTCTCGATGAAGCGCATACTTACAACGGCTCTACAGGTTCAGAAGTTTCGATGTTGCTCAAACGCTTGAAAGCTGCGATTAATCACGAACAAGAGATTCGTTGCATTGCGACTAGCGCGAGTTTAGGTGAGGCAAATATTGACGATCAGGTTAAAATATTTGCCCGTGAATTGTTTGGTGAAACATTTAGTCAAGTAATTCGGGGTAATCGCGTTACGGCTTTAGAGAGGTTAGGGCGTTTTTATGATTTAGCGCCCGATCATACTGATGCAGAAGTTTTGGAATATTTGAGTACCTTGAAATTGCCTGAAACTGAGGCGATCGCAGATTGGCTCGATCGCTTGCTTTTAATCGTACCTACAGATCGACTTGCAGAAGCTGAAGCGCAAGCCAATAATGACTTTCATCGCTTGCTTTGGTTTGCCCTCAAAGGTCATCCCCTTATTCATCGGCTGATTAATATTCTCAGCACTGCGCCGCAACCTTGGGATGACATTGCTAAATCTGCACGTTTATGGAACATCGATTTACCAACTTCGCTAGATGGAAGCCTCGATCAAAATGTTGTAATTAAAGCTAAAGAAGCCCTAGCCCGTCTTTTACAGCTAGGTACATTAGCTCGTGAAAATGCTGAAGATTTGCCCCTGCTCCCAGTCAGATTGCATTTACTATTCCGTAGTTTAGAAGGGATTTATAGCTGTATTAATCCAACTTGTCGGAGTTTGTACTTAAACGAAAAACTAATTTGTGATGATTGTAGTTCTCCTGTCCTAGAGCTAGGAAGCTGCTCTCAGTGTGGACAAGATTATGCTTTTACACAGTTAAAACCAAATACAAGACAATTAGAACCATTGCCTCGTTCTAATCAAGCAGTCAGAGACAATAAGAGAATCTATACCCTAACTCTCAATCCGTTATTCAGTAATACTGAAGATGAGGATAATAATGAAAATGAGGAAGATCAAAATCCCGATCTTTCAGGTTCATTAAGAGTTTCATCTAATGAAACTCACGTATGGATCGGTACTACTTCAAGCGATCCAATTGGATCAATTTCTACATCTACCAGTCCATCTCCAGAACGAATATTTCATCTCCAATGGCACAGAGCTAAAGGACAAAAAAATAATGAGGGGTGCTATTTACCAAAATGTGCTGCCTGTGGCGCTAGACCAAACCGATCGCTTGCCATTAATCGCTTTGTTGCTTATACCGATGCACCATTAGAAGCAATGGTAGATAGCCTGTTTGAATTGCTACCTGAACCTGAACCGACACAATCGGGCAGTATTTCAAAACGCAAACTTCTAACATTTTCAGATGGTCGTCAAGATGCGGCTTTCTTTGCATCTGATTACCAACGCACCCATACTGAGATGCTCTATCGTCAGACAGTTTGGCAAGCATTTCAGTCAGCTAAAGACGATGGTATTACTGATATGACGGGGCTTACTGAGCAATTAAAACAGATTTTCTTGCTGCGATCTATTCCTCACCCCGATCGGGACTCCAATGAAAACTATAAAAGTTATTGTCCAGACGATCTCATCGATGGCCAACAAAATGCAATAACTTGTAGCGATCGCTCTAAAAAGAGAGCTAAAGAACTATTATTACGAGAATTCGCCATTCCTTTTGCTCGTCGAAATTCATTAGAAGCCTTTGCCATTCTTGCTTGTCACATACAACTATCTCTAGATAGTCATTTAGTTAATTCTGTAGGTACTTTATTTAATATAACCAAGGAAGAAGCATATATTTTTCTAATTGGACTTACAGATATTATTAGGCGTACTGGGATTGTCAGCATTGAAGGCTCATCAAAATATTTTCCAGAAACAGGGGGAGTAGAAGGAGGTCGTCGAGAGATGGTAGATGAGCAAGGTAGAGCGACAAATTATCTTTTTTTAGAAAAACCCAAAGACAAAGACAAAAAAAAATCTGGAATTCTTAAAGATTCACCATCTTTTCAACCTTGGGATGACACTGTAAAAATTAGGAAGCCTCAAAACCGTTTGAGTTGGTACTATACTCAAATGTGTAAAATGCTACCTAATGGATTTCCCAGTCGCCAAAATTTTGTCACTCTATTTCAGCATCTTGAAGATGCTGGTCTTCTTACCAAAGCCACGAGTACCAAAGTATCGAATGGCTATCAACTTAAATGGGATTTACTCAATGTGATGGAAACTCAAGAAGATTGGTATCAATGCGATCGCTGTCAACAAGTGGTTCATGTACCAAATTTATCTAAATTTTTAAACGCAGATCCAAAGCCGACTTTAAATGTATATGCTTGTCGATCTTTTAAATGTGAAGGAACGCTAAAACCTTATACCTCTGAGCGAATTCATCAAGCAGAAAAAGAACATTATCAGCAGACCTTAATTAAAAATAGAGAAGCATTACCATTGCGATCTCAAGAACACACAGCGCAACTTGGGACAGAAGAACTAGCCAAACGCGAAAATGCCTTTCGTAGAGGACAGATTAACCTGCTCAGTTGCTCGACTACGCTAGAAATGGGCGTTGATATTGGCGAACTGCAAGCAGTCGTTCTTCGCAACTTTCCGCCCCATGTCAGTAACTATCAGCAACGCGCAGGACGTGCAGGAAGACGTACAGATGGCGTAGCTATTACACTGATGTATGGACAGCGACGACCCCACGATCGCTTTTATTTTGAGCAACCCGATAAGCTAATCGCAGGTTCTAATCAAATCCCCAAAGTTGATGCTGGTAACTGGCAAATTCAACAACGTCATATTCGGGCTGAGTTATTGGCAGCATTCTTAAGCATTTTTTCTATTGGTGCTGAGAAAGTAAATATGCAAGATTTTTTGGGATTGCCTAATCCTCTTACTTTTTCCACATTTACTCCGCCATCAACCGCAATGGTGTGTGAGTTGCAAGAGTGGCTACATAGCGATCGAGCTACTCAGTTAGCTCAGGATTGGATCGTTCGGCTGCAAGGTTCTGGAACTGCTGCAATTTTATTGTCTGATTCTCGTGAAAAAATTAACGAATTTCAGCAAGAACAATGTCAAGACTGGAACGATCTAGCGTCACCTCTATCAGAAATAAATTCGGATATTGTTGCTGCTGTAAGCGATTCTCAAAACGGAGGTAGCGTAAACAATTTATTTAACAGAAGAACAAGAATTCAATCTGAACTACAAAAAGTTGCAAGGCGTAAATTACATGATGAGTTAGTCCAAGCCAGCATCTTGCCTATCTATGGATTTCCCATTGATGTTGTTCGTTTACTGACGGGTGAAAGCAACGAACGCAACTCTTCACAAGGTAGACATCGACTAGAACGCGATCGCCGTCTAGCTCTAGGTGAATATGCCCCTGGTCAAGATGTCGTTGTGGATGACCGCGTTTATCGCAGTGTTGGTATCAGTCGCTCCAATGATCTTGAGAAAAAATATTATTGGGTTTGTCAAAACTGTAATCATTTTCTTGAATTTAATACACAAAATAACCAAGTGGAACAATGTCCCATTTGTCAACACCAACCCAAGTTAGCAATTGATAAGGCTGTCAACGAATACAAAGTTCCTAAAGCATTTGTCACAGATTGGGCTGCAACTGCAAAGGTTACGCCATACCTCAAACCCATTCGTCAGATCACATCGCAGGTTTTTCTCGCAAATCCTGGCTCGGTTCAAAGAGATGTATCTGAAGAGAATATTTACCACCCTAAGAATATTTACCACCTTACTGTGAATCAAAATGGAACATTTTTCTTGGCAAATAAAGGACAGAGAATTTATACCAATCAAGGTTTTTACACCTGTGAGAGTTGTGGGTTGGATTTGAGTGAGAAAGTGCGTAAATGGGAAGAAGAAAAACGAAAACTCAGTCGCAGCAAAAAAGCTGTTACTACATCACCGCTCAGACCAACACATCTCCACCCTCTAAATGGAAAGACTTGCTCGGGTCAGTGGAACTTGATTCATCTAGGTCATGAATTTAAAACTGACTTTCTTAAAATTAAATTTGATGATGCTACAAAGCCTTCATTATTACATGAAAAAATCACACATACATTAGACGGTCACGAAGTTGCCTCAGAGACAGAGAATTCAAATAGTCGAATTAGTTTTTGGCGATCGCTAACCTATGCCTTACTCGCTGCCGCCGCTCAAGTAATTGATGTCCGCCGCGAAGAACTTGATGGTTTATTTCGACCACTAGAAAATGGACAAGCTGAAATCATCATTTATGACAATGTTCCTGGTGGGGCAGGCTATAGCCAACGTATCGCTGATAACTTTAAAGATATCCTGACTGAGGCACATAGATTAGCAGACTCTTGCAGTTGCGAGCATAGTTGCTATGACTGCTTAAGAACCTATTCCAATCAATTATTTCACCATGAACTAGATCGAAAACAGGTTGTCGATTTCCTCAAGCCCATTATTGAGCAAGTCAGTCCCGATCCAGTATTACAAGCTTTTGCACCTAGTTCGAGTCGCGTTCGTTTAGATGCGATCGCCAATACTTTAACCGCTCAATGTCGCATGGCTACCACTGACAGCATAATTTATTTACCCCAACTAGGCGATCGCTTTTGTCTAAATCGCGGTGAGCCAATGGCTTGGCTAAATAAACTTAGTGATATGGTAAGAAACTGCAATCCTCTGACCCTGATTCTTCATGAATTACCACAACCTAACTCTGACCATAATTTGGTTTTACGCAAGCGTTTATCTCAATGGATAGATCAAGGACTAGTTAGGCTCTATCAAACCGATATCAATGAGTACCCAACTCTTTACTTATATACTTCGCCGCAAAATTGCCTCGCCCTTGGTCTATCTCAAGAATCCAATCAAAACCTTGTATGGCTACAAACTCGCAGCCAAGAAGGTGTAAGTGCTGTCCAAAAAAGATTGCATGATTGGTTAGCTAGAGCAAGAAAGGTTCAAGCAACAGAGCTAGAAGATGCAAATACGCAGGTAATATTCCCAGAACCAGCTTGGGGTATTCTTAGTTTGACAGAGTTGCGTCAGAGATTAGGACTAGAAAGAGTTTTGACAGGTAGTCGAGTGACACAAGTTACTTATCAAGATCGCTATCTTGATGCTTCAGGAGCAAGATATTTTGTTAATCTTTTACAAGGAGAATGGTTAGACACAAGCACTCAAATTATTGTACATATCCTTGAAGATCTAAATAAACCCGATCGTTTAGAACGATTAACAGAAAGATTGGTGCCTATTTCAGGACAGGTAAGGCAAGAAGCTTATATATCAGGTGTAAGTTCTCGCGATCGCTTTGTTCACGCGCGTTCCTTAGAAATCGAGAAAGAAGATGGTCAACACTATAGAATCTTGTTTGACAAAGGAATGGACTTCATGAAAAGGCATATAGATCAAACATACGAAATTAACGAGTCAACATATGTTGTAATCACTCGTCAATAGCCAGTGATTGATTCTTCAACCTGATCGCAGACCATCAGATGTTAACCATTCCAGTTTGGGATTCAACTTAATTGCTGCTATCCTCAAATTTAAGCCCACAATTTAACTAAGCAAATGATATTGGTCATCGATAATTACGACTCATTTACATATAATCTGGTGCAATATTTGGGTGAGTTATTGCCTGAATATCCGCATCTGGGGGAAGTGATCGTGCGGCGAAATGATGAGATTTCGATCGACGAAGTAAAACAACTCAATCCTGCAGG
>Ga0163154_10008488_pt1 | contig 11940 bp, 7 predicted proteins | sample OliLakLV19MP9P1_FD_148649 | JGI IMG/M metagenome (GOLD analysis project Ga0163154, IMG submission 148649) | Freshwater microbial mat bacterial communities from Lake Vanda, McMurdo Dry Valleys, Antarctica - Oligotrophic Lake LV.19.MP9.P1 | ecosystem: Environmental > Aquatic > Freshwater > Lake >... | reverse complement strand
GCCTGCTGCCACGGGCCGGGCGTGACGGGATTTCCCTGCACAACGGTGACGTGCCGATTGGCGCCGGCGGCGAAAAGGCGGGACGTGCGGGCGGCATCGCGCGAGAGCAGGATCACGTGGTCGCCTCGTTCAAGGCGATCGACGACCAGTCTTCGGCCAATGAGGCCGGTGGCTCCGGTGATGAACAAACGCATGCAGAACCGACCCTCGAGAACGGCCACGATCCGGTTGAAAGTCCATCAGTTTAGCCGACGCGACGATGGCCGTAGGATTTCTGGATTGGTCCCGACTGGCGTCGAACCGAGTGATGAAAGAACTGGCATGGCCCAACTGATCGGCCACGCATACACGAAGTTGAACGGTGGGCGGTGCCCAGCCTACGTCCTCGTGCACATCAAGCCCCGCCCCCCGCTAACATGATCGAGAACCCCGGGGTTGTGAGCCCGCTTGGCGCACGGCATACTGTCGCTCGCAATGAGCATGACCTTGGCCATCTGGAAGTGGGCGGCCGCTATGGCCCGTCCGAATCGGATCGCTCGTCATGAAGAAGATCGGCGATGATCGGGCGCCATTGGGACTGGTGCGATTCGATGCTGAGGCGTTCGCAGACGAGATTCGGAATCGCTTTGGCGATCTGAATGTTGACGCCGAGGCTCCATTCATCGTGGAAGTCTATGACTTCACCGGTCATCGCGCGAATTGGATCATGCTCGAATGCGGATGGTCCGTGCCGGAAAAGGCATTGGTTGAACTCATACACATGGCCGCGCGTCAAGGACTTCACGTCTGGGGCAAATAGATCGCGACCACCTCATCATGCACGGAGCCAGATCGAGTCGATTGCTCCGTCACGCTAGTCCTGGCTGTGGTTCCCGAATTCGGTGACTTCCCGGAAGCCAACCTGCATCCCAAAGTCGCTCGAATCCACCGTTCCCTGAAAGGTTTTCCCCATCGCCCGCGACTGCCGCGCCGCGCTGTGGGTTCCCCGCGCCGTGCGCGACGCCCCTTCATCGTCCGCAGCGTGTCCGCGCCGCCTTCGCTACCGCTCCGCCGGCGTCATGGGGCAGGCATCATCGCCATCCGGCTTCCAACGTTCGGCCGCATCCCCCTCATCGCCTCGCTTCCGTCCCCGCACCCGGGTTCGGGTTGTCATTCCCCGGCGTCCGAGGCCCATGGTGGCGTCGATTCGCCCCGCTCTCCCCCTCGGCCATCCGGCTCATCGATGCAGTCTCCTCGCCCAGCCACCGAGCACCGAACCTCGCCGGGCGGGCGTGGCGGCTCACCCACCGAGTGCGGTATCGCGATGATCGGGCTCGTCGGCCCGCTGGCCGGGATGCGTGGCGGTGCGGCCGAGATCATCGGCCGGGGGGGCGACTTCGAGGCTCGATCGAGTTATCCGACATTTCAACGCTCCCGCCCATCACCCTGCGTTGACCGTCTGCTCCGGTTCCCCCCTCGCCGCCAGCGGCGTGAGGCTGATGCCCCCCACCGCGTCGGCGACCAATTCGTAGGTCTGCCCCGTCCGCACCGGCTTGTACACCGCCTCGCCCTGCGCCACCCGCACCCCCATGGCTGCCGCGACCTCGGCATCGCTCGCCATGGACCAGAATCCTTCCCACACTTTTTTCTCGAACATCCCCGCTTCACCCGCGGCGTAGCCCGGCGGGATCGCGCCCGGCGTGTCGATCAAAAAACCCTCCGTGGGCGGCAACCGATCGGAATAAATTCGCCGCAGCAGCACCAGCGTCTTGCCCATGAGAGGATCGCCCTCCGCGACGCGCTCGGGATCGAACTTGACTGTCCACGCATCGACGAACAGCACATCGCCGGGCACCGTGAAGGTTTGGCGGTCGATCTCCGCCCCGCCATCATCCAGTTCGATGAACTCCAGCGTGGTGCTGGCGATCGTTCCGTCGCCGTTGGTTGGCTGCTCTCCGATCCGCACATGGGCCAGGCGGCGGGATCGGCTCAACCGCTGGATCATCGCCTGCCGCGCCGCCACCTGCGCTTCCAATTGCGATTTCAGTTCCTTCAACTCCGCGATGGTGCGGACCTGCTGGTTGGCGGTGTATTGCCAGTACCCCACCAGCGTGATTCCGCCAAGGACGATCAGGGCGGCGATGATTCGGAGCAGCGCGGGCATGCGGAAAACTCGATTCGGAAGGGAAAAATACGGGGACAATGGCCACCTCCGGTATCGGCATTCGTGCAGGCTCATCGCCAATTGGCCGATAACATGAACATGGCGTGGCATGAAATTCCAGTGTTGGCGGCGATCGCTGCGGCAATTTCGGTTGCGGTGCCGGGTGGTGGCGTGACGCTCGCGCAGACGCCGGTCGCCGATGCGCAAGTCGGGTCACTCTCGACGCTTCGCCGCGTCGTCAAGCGTTTCGATTTCAACGAATCGCCCGGCAGCGGCGAAACGCTGCCCCTTCCTTTTTATCGTTACATCGCTCCCAGCGAAGGGTTCCCTCCCTTCGGCACGATTCGACTGACCGCAAGCGACGCCTTTCCCGCGCGCGCCGCCGATCAGGGTTCACTGCTTTTCGACCTTGGCGGCGGATCGATGTCGGCCCGGGTGCCCACGTCCATCATTCCGGCGGTGCCTTTGTCGGATTACCTCGTCACCGCCCGCGTGAAAACCGTCGGCCTCCGCCACGCGCACGCCTGCGTGGTGGCGTGGATCCACGATGTCCAGGGACAGATCATTCCCGCCAGCCGCACGCAAAGCCGCCTCCTGAACACCGATGGCAAGTGGGATCAGGTGACGCTGCAAATCCCTGGACATTGGCCGGCGGCGGCCGACATCGCCCTGGAACTGCAGGTGATTCAGCCTCTGCTTGCGCCGAAAGCCACCAAGGCGGCGCAACCCGAGGCGCCCCGTCTGACCGATACGCAGGGAAAAGTCTGGTTTGATGACGTGATCGTGGCCCACATGCCACGCATCACCTTGGCGATGGTGCCGCCCATCAATCTCGTTCAGCAGCCTCATCAACCGCGGCTGCTGGTGGCGGTGAACGAGCTGGCATCGGAGCCGTTGCACGCTAGGCTGCGAGTGCTCGACCTCGACGGCAAGCCGGTGTACGACTCGACCTTCCCCGCCCCACGAGGCCAGCACCATGGCACCATCCAAATTCCCCCGCAACCATGCGGCTGGTATCGCGCGATACTTGACATCAGCGGAGTCAATTCCATCCCGCGGCGCCAATGGCTGGATTTCGTGGTCCTGCCCGAAGAGACGCGGCAACGATCCGCGCCCGCCTCCCTGCTCGGAATCAGGCTCCCACCCCTAACCATCGCTGCGGCCGAAGTCGCGCCGCAATGGGCCGAATGGTTGGCCGTCAGCAACATCTCGGCATCGGCGTGGAGCCAATCCTTCGGCCCCGGTGACGAAGACGCCCTGCAGACCGCACGCTTTGCCATGATTGATCAACTGATTGGGCGGGACTTTGAAGTCACCCTGGCGATCGACACCGTTCCCGACACCGTGGCAAAGTCGATGAACCTCGAGTCGTTTGACGTCTTGCCCATGATTCGCCGCGAACCCCGGCTGTGGCGCGGCTACCTCGATGCCATGCTCGTCAACTTTGGCTTGGAAGTGCGGCGGTGGCAGTTCGGTTCCCTCCATCACTTTGAAGCCTTCGACGCGGAAGGTCTTGATCAAGTCATCAATGCGGCTCGCCTCGCGTTCAGCGACTTCGTGCCTGATCCCGACGTTTTCACCACTTGGTCGGCCGAGCAATCGCCTCCCCAAAATCAAGTCCGGCCGGCCTGTACGGTGGTGATGCCTTGGCAGGTCCAAGGCTCCGCGGTTGAAACGTACACCAAGGCTTGGAAGGCGGCGACGGCCGAACTGCACCTCGCGTTGCGGACGTTGCCTGCGCCGTTGGCGTCGCCTCGACGGCGCGTGGGCGACACGCTCATTCGAGCCTTGCATGCGTGGCGGGGCGGGGCGTCACTGATCTCCATCGACGCCCCGTGGACATCCAACGACGATCAGCAAGGCGGCGTGATGCCCGATGCGCTCTTCGCCGCCTGGCGCAACCTCAACCGGCAACTTGCGGGCCGCACCATCGTCGGCGAAATGCCCCTGTCCGATGGCCAACACTGCTGGATCCTTCGCGGCAATTCCTCTGCGGATTCCGCGCTCGTCGCGTGGTCCGACACCGCCCACCCCAACCATGCCGGAACGTTCCTCTCGGCCCCGCTGGCCGACGGGGCTGTCACCGTCACCGATGCGTTCGGCAACGCCGATCGCCTCCCGCCGCGCGAGGGCGTGCATTCGGTTCGTCTGGGCGACTTGCCGGTGTTCATCGAGAACGTCAACGCGGAACTCGTGCAATTTCGCGGCAGCCTGGGCGTCGAACCGAACTTCGTTCCCGCCATCGCCAAGGTGCAGGAACATCAGATTGTGCTGACCAATCCGTGGGCGATCGCGATTTCCGGCACCGTAACGTTGTTGCCCGATGACGAGTGGCAACTCTCGCCGAGCACCTTGGATTTCGCGATCAAACCGGGCGGCGAAACCCGCCTGCCCTTCACCATCGTGCCGAACCGCAGCATCCTGGCGGGCTCCAAGACGATCCGCGCCGACGTTTCGCTGAACGCCGAGAAGCCCTACCGCCTCGCCATGGACGCCGACCTCACGGTGGGACTGCCGAACATCGACCTCGCGGCGTCGTACAGCTTGGTTGACAACCCCCGCACGGGCCAGGTCGATTTGATGGTGACGCAGGCCGTGACCAACAAGGGCGACACGCCCATGAACCTCGACGTTCACATGCTCGCCGACGGCGTCGGGCAAAATCGGCGAACCATTCCTGCCCTCGGCCCGGCGGAAACCGCCATCCGAACCTTCCGCGTGCCCAACGGCGGCGTCACGCTCCTCGGCAAGGTCGTCCGCGTGGGCGTGTCGGAACGTGATGGCCTGACCCGCCTGAACCAGTTGCTGACCATCACGGGACGCGCGGTTGCCGGTGTCGGCGAACGGGCCCGTTGACGGCGAGACGTGCTACGCCGCGAGCGGCTTGCGGGGCGGGGACGGCGAGATCATTCACCACAGTTCCGATGACGAGGGCGTGTTGCCGTTGATCTCGACGCAGGTGAGGCGGGTGATTTTCCAGGTGCCGTCACCTTCTTTCGCGACCGTCAATTGCCAGCGGCTGATGTTGGGATACGGCACGCCGTCAACGGTGGTCATGCACGCCAGGTGCGTTAAACCCGCGCGGCCGCTTTCGGTTGCGAGCTTCATTCCCGTGATGCGGTTGGAGTCGATGCGGTAGCGGGCGGCAAGCGTATCGAGGCGGTCGGAAATGTAATCCAACGCAAACCCCGGATTACGCGGCGAGCCGATCGTCATTACCGCGTCGGGCGAAAAGAGCGCGATCGCGGCCTGCGAGTCGTGATCCACCACGGCATCGACCAGTTGCCGGGTAACTCTGGATGCGTGCTCGCCGGCGGTCACGATGAACCAGCCCGCGGCGAGCACGAGGAGGCCGGAGAACCCGAACGCGAAACCCAATCGCTGGCGCGTGGGCAAACCTTCGCGCAAACCGTTCCACAGGAGGATCACCCCCACGAAGGCAAGCAGCAGGCCCAGCGGCCAGGGATTCTCGAAAATGTACCGCGTGAAAAGGCTGGATTCAGGGATGGGCGCGGCCTGAGCAAGTGTGAACGCAAGAACCGTGGGCATGTTTGGGCCTCCATGCAAGGTGATGCCGATAACTCATACGCAGTTTCGGCCGAATTGATCGCACTCCATGACCACCCTCTCCGCCACTTCCCATCTGCACGCCAACCTGGACAGCCTTGGCGAACGCAACGCGGATCTGGCGGCACGCCTGCGTTCGGTGGAGCCGGCGGCGAGCCTGCACCTCTTCGGTTCCGCGCAAGGGGTGCCCACGGCCAGCTATGAAGGTCGCCAACTCTGCAGCCGCCATCGCCCGTTGGATGAAGCGGCGACGCTGGTGGATTCCATCGACCTGGTGGAGCACGCCGTGGTGGTGGTGCTGGGGTTTGGCATGGGCTATCACCTGCGACGCTTGGCGGAGCGCAGCGCCAAGGCGACGCTGCTGGTGGTGTTCGAGCCGGACCTGGCGTTGCTGCGAGGCGTGTTGGAACAGGCGGATCATTCATCGTGGCTGACCGATGCCCTGGTCATCATCGTGACCGATGCCGACGACCGCGGCCAACTGGCGCGGCTGCTGGAGGGCGCGGAATCGATCCTGGCGCAGGGCGTGCATTTCCTGGAGCATCCCCCAAGCCGCGCTCGCCTTGCTCACGACCTGCCGAAGTTCTCGAAGCATTTTTCCGAGCATCTCACCGCCGCCAAGACGACGCTCATCACCACGCTGATGCGCTCGGTGGACACGGTGCGGAACCTGATGCTGAACCTTGACCATTACGCGGCCGGGCCGGGCATCGCCGAGCTGCGGAACGCGGCGGCGGGCTTTTCGGCGGTGGTGGTGTCGGCGGGGCCGAGCCTGCACAAGAACATCAAGCGATTGGCGGAGCCGGGCGTGCGAGAGCGCTGTGTGATCATCGCGGTGCAGACGACCCTCAAGCCTCTCCTGGACGCGGGCGTGCGGCCGCATTTCGTGACCGCGCTGGATTATCACGAAATTTCCCGCAGATTCTACGAAAATCTTGACGCGGAGCGTTTGCGCGACGTGACGCTGGTGGCCGATCCGAAAGCGCATCCGGTCATTCTGGATTCGTTCCCCGGCCCTGTGCGCTGCGCCGCGAATTCATTCCTGGATAAGTTGCTGGGCGGAACCGAAGGCCCGCTCTATCGCGACATGGGTGAGTTGCCCGCCGGCGCGACGGTCGCGCACCTGGCGGTGTATCTCGCTAACTATCTGGGTTGCAATCCCATCGCGATGATCGGGCAGGACCTGGGTTTTCCCGATGGGTTGTATTACGCGCCGGGAACCGCAATTCACGAAGTATGGGCGCCGGAACTCAATCCGTTCAACACGGTCGCAATGATGGAGTGGCAACGCATCGCGCGGCACCGCCTGCATCTCATCAAGACCGTCGATGTCGACGGCAAATCGATCTACACCGACGTGCAGATGCACACCTATCGGCAGCAGTTCGAGCGCGACTTCGCGCGGCTGAAGGGCGAAGGCGTCACCATCATCGACGCCACCGAGGGCGGCGTGGCGAAACAGCATGCCACTAGTATGACGCTGGAACGGGTGCTGAGGGATCACGCGACGCGGCCGCTGCCTCGGCTTCCGCTGGCCGATGCGAGCGCCCTTGATGCCAAGCGCATGCAGCAATCACGCCAACACCTGGGCCAGGTGCGGGGCGATATCCTTCGCCTTCGACAACTCTCGCAGGAAACCGCGAAACTCATCGAACGGATGATGGAGGAGCAAGACGATCAGACGCGGCTGGCGATCCATTTCAGGCAGATCGAGAAAAACCGCCAAGAGGTCGAGCAGCGGTTCGCGGCGTTTGAACTGCTCAATCACATGAATCAGCTTGGCGTGTATCGGCGGCTGAAGGCGGACCGCCGCCTGCACATGCAGAAGGGTATGGATGCAGTGGCGCGGCAGCGCGGCCAGTTGCGGCGCGACTTGGACAACGTTTCGTGGATCGCCGATGCCGGCGCGGAGATGTTGGATCAGCTTGCCGGGGCGGACCGGCTGCTGGCGGGGCAAAAAGTCGAACATCGCGGCCGTTCGGCGGCTGATTTGCTTGCGGATGGATCGCTGCACGCCGACGCCGTGGTTTCGCGCGTCGCTGCCCTGATTCCCGTTGACTTCGAACGCAACGGATTGCTGGAGCCGCGCTCGTCGGCGGAACGGTGGCAAGACCGGACGGTTCTGCAGGCCACCCTGGAGCGGCTTGGTCAATCGCAGGAGCTGGAGTCGATCGTCCTCATCGTGCCACGGGGCAACGAGCCAGATGTCGAGTGTCTGATTGATCGTGCCGCCATCGCGTTGCCCGTGGCGATCGAGCATTGTGAGGGTTCGCCCTATAGGCCGGAGCACGCCGCCATCGCCGCCGCGCGGTGGTGGGCGGATTCGTGCTGGAGAGGCGGGATTGCGGGCATGAGCGTGTACGACGAGGTGCTGTGTCCCCGCATCATGCATGAGACCATGCAGCGGCGGGGCCTCACCGCCGCGCTGCTGGTCGGCCCCGATTGGCCGCTGGTGCAGGTGATCGGCGACCAAGGCTGCGATGCCGTGATTCGCCGGCATCGGGAACATCCGCAGCAGAACAATCTCGTATTCACCCAGTCGCCGCCCGGGCTGTGCGGCTGCCTGGTGAGCGCGACATTGATGGCGGAACTCGCGCAACGCAATCGGCTCTCCACCGTGGGTGGCCTGCTGGTGTATCAACCGCACGCCCCGCAGCACGATCCGATCGCCCGCGAGGTGAATGTGCAGATCGATCACGAGGTACGCCGTTCCCTGGGACGGTTCATCGCGGATTCGCCGGAACGAAGCGCTGTTCTCGCTTCTCTTCCGCGCGACGCCGCCGCCGCCACCATCGTCGCGGCGCAACTGGCAAGCGCGTCGCCGCCCCTGCCACATCACCTCACGCTTGAACTCACGACCCGCCGTGCGAGTTGCGGTTTGTTCGCGCGTTCCTTTCACCATCAGCCGCGGCCCGACATCTCGCTCGACTTGGTCGAGCGATTGTTCGCTTCGATCACCCACCCCCTCCTTCTGACCTTGGCCGGCGCGGGCGATCCCCTGCTGCATCCGCACTTCGACCGTATCGTCGCCCTCGCCCGGCAATCAAGCGTGCGGGGCATTCACCTTCGGACCGAACTCCTGTGCGATCGCGCGACCATCGATCGATTGCTGGCGTGCCCCGTTGATGTGGTGAGCGTTGACCTGAATGCCGACCGCGCCGCGACCTATCAGGCCATGATGGGGGTTGATCGTTTTAAGGACGCCTTGCAGAATGTGGAATATCTGCTGGATCATCGCCGACCGCTCACGAACCAGCCCGGCACCGCAGCGTTGGCCCTGCCGTGGGTCGTGCCGCACCTGCAACGTCGGGCGGAAACCTATGAGGACATCGACACCTTCTTCGATCGCTGGCAGCACATGCTGGGCACGGCGGTGATCGAGGATCCATTCGACGCTGACGATTGCGGGCTTACCCCCGCAATCACGCCGGCACGGGTGATTGCTCGCGACAGAAATCGATGCTTGACAATGCTGTGCGATGGCGGCGTGCCGCTTGACCACCGCAATTTCTCGGGTCGCGAAATCCTTGACCACCTCACATCAACCGATGTGGCTGATCATTGGCGACGGTTGCGACAACGAAGTGAAGGGGAACGGTTCGCATGACCTCCCGACCTCGCGTGCTGGCGGTCATCATCGGCCGGGCCAACAGCAAAGGCCTGCCCGGCAAGAACGTCATGCCCATTGCCGGCCAGCCCATGGTCCGTCACTCGATCGACGACGCCCATCAGGCCGACTGCGTCGATCGCGTGATCGTCTCGACCGATGGCGAAGCGATCGCCGATGCCGCCCGCGCGGGCGGCGTCGAAGTCATCATGCGGCCGAGCGATCTCGCGCACGACACCGCCACCGTCGATTCCGCGGTCCGCCACGCCGTGGAGTATTCCGATGATCAAGCGCCCATCATCGTGATCCTTTACGCCAACGTCCCCGTGCGGCCGGATGACCTGATCGATCGTGCGGTGACGACGCTGATCGAGACCGCCGCCGATTCCGTGCAAAGCTACGCCAACGTGGGCAAGCACCATCCGTATTGGATGGTCTCGCTGGATGAGCAGCGGCGGGTACAGCCGCATGTGCGCAACACGGTGTACCGCCGCCAGGATTTGCCGCAGCTCCTGATCCCCGATGGCGGCGTGATCGCGGTGACGCGCACGAGCTTGTTCAAAGTGGTGGAAGACGAGCCGCACGCATTTCTCGGCGAGGATCGGCGCGGCATCATCTCGCCCGAGGGATCGGTGGTCGATGTCGATTCGGCGATCGATGCCTCGGTGGCGGAAGCGATCCTGCTGCGTTCGGGGGCCAAGCCTTCGCCGGTCAAGGGTCGAGCCGTCCATTGAGAATTGGAAACCGGGACATCACCGCCGATTCGCCGCCTTATGTCATCGCCGAACTCGGCGTGAACCACGACGGCTCGGTCGATCGCGCGATGGAGCTCGTGGAAGCGGCGGCAAACGGGAACGCCAACGCGATCAAACTGCAACTTTTTGAAACCGATCGCCTGCTGAGCAGGGCCGCGAAATTGGCGGCCTATCAGAAGAACTCCGGTGCGACCGATCCATTCGCGATGCTGCGCTCGTTGGAAATGTCGATCGAGCTGATGCGGCCGATCGTGGAATTGGCGCATCGACTTGGCCTTCACGCAATCGTCACCGTGTTCAGCGTCGAGTTGGTGGAGGTCGCAGAGCGTTTGCCGTGGGATGCGTACAAGACGGCTTCGCCCGACATCATCAACAAGCCATTGATCAGTCATTTGATGCAAACCGGCAAGCCGCTGCTGGTGAGCGCGGGCGCGGCCACGCTTGATGAAGTAACGCAATGCGGCGGATGGCTGGCCGATCATCCTCATGTGCTGTTTCAATGCGTGAGCAGCTACCCCACCCCGCCCGGGAACGCGGCATTGGCGGGCCGTCTGGCCATGATGCAGGTCGATCCGCAGGCGCTGGGCTATTCCGACCACACCGACGCGGTCGACACCGGCGCGCTGGCCGTGGCGTCGGGCGCGACCGTGCTGGAGAAGCACCTGACCCATGATCGCGCCGCGCGCGGGCCCGATCACGCCGCCTCGCTTGATTCAATCGGATTCGCTGAATACGTTCGCCTGGCCCATCGCGCCCACGCCATGCTTGGCCGCCACGAAAAGACCGTGCAACCGATCGAAGCCGATGTGCGCGCCGTTTCGCGTCAATCCATCACCACCATGCGCCCGCTGCCAAAAGGTTCCATCCTGAACGCCGCCGATCTCACGATCAAGAGGCCGGGCACGGGTCTCGCGCCTTTTGAATGGGACTGGATCATCGGCCGCACGCTCGCGAAAGACGTTGAAGCCGACATGCCCTTGCGGCGCGAGGATGTGGAATGAGCGAAGCCGACCCACGCACTGTCGCGATCGTCACCGGCGCGCGGGCCGAGTACGGCTTGCTGCGGCCGGTGATGGCCGCGGTGCGGGCGCATCCCGCGCTGCGGTTAAAGGTCATCGTGGCCGGCACGCACCTGCTTCCGCCAGCGAACACGTTGCGGGAGGTGGTCGTTGAGTATGAAATCGCCGCCACCATTCCCATGCAAGTGCCGGGACAAGTCGGTCGATTCGCCGATGCCGCAGCATTGGGGCGGGGACTTACGGGATTTGCCGCAGTTCTCTCGACGATGGAACCGACATTCGTGGTCGTGCTGGGCGACCGCATCGAGGCGTTTGCCGCCGCCTCCGCCGCCGCCGTCGGCGGCATTCGCGTGGCGCACCTGCACGGCGGGGATCGGGCCGAGGGCGTCGCCGACGAAGCGATGCGTCATGCGATCTCCAAACTCGCGCACCTGCATCTCTCCGCCACGCCCACCTCCGCGCAACGTCTTATCGCAATGGGTGAAGAGCCCGGACGCGTGCATGTGGTCGGTTCGCCCGCCATGGATGGACTTGCGGACCTCGCACCGCTTGATGATGACTTGTTTCACGAACTCGGGAAACCGGAAATCGTGGTGCTGCTGCATCCCGTCGGCGAAGACTCAAGCGTGGAGAGAGCGCGGGCCGAACGGTTGATGACCATGGCTGGGGCGCACGGCCGCGTGTTGGTCATGCATCCGAATCATGATCCGGGCCGCGAGGGAATCGTCGCCGCGATTGAACGGAGCGGCATGGTCAACCGCAGCCACCTTCCTCGTGACCAGTTCATTGGAATGCTTCGCCGCGTCAAGGTCATCGTGGGCAATTCCAGCGCGGGCCTCATCGAAGCCG
>Ga0163154_10008487_pt1 | contig 11940 bp, 11 predicted proteins | sample OliLakLV19MP9P1_FD_148649 | JGI IMG/M metagenome (GOLD analysis project Ga0163154, IMG submission 148649) | Freshwater microbial mat bacterial communities from Lake Vanda, McMurdo Dry Valleys, Antarctica - Oligotrophic Lake LV.19.MP9.P1 | ecosystem: Environmental > Aquatic > Freshwater > Lake >... | reverse complement strand
GAAACATTATTATTACCAAATGAAGTAATTACTAAACAATTTACTAAAAAGTATTTACCTGATAATCACATTACATTGACTTCTATATTTTTGCGTTGGGATAGAGATTCTTCTAAGGTAAAGTATGATCCACATCCTGATCGAACAATATATGCCGAAAAGGTCTCTGATCAATTTATGCAAATTGCTCAAGAACTAGGCGCTAAAAGTAGTGATTGGTGGCGACATGTTGGGGCAATTGCTGTCAAAAATGGTCGAATAATTGGTCAAGCATACAACACTCATTTACCAAGTGAACAAACTCCCTATATTGAAGGTGACGGTCGAGCTGAATTTCATCAAGGTGACCATATGGATATTACTACCGCCATTCATGCTGAAGCACGGTTGGTGGCAGAGGCCGCCGCGAATGGCGTTGCCTTAGCTGGTGCGGATCTCTATGTAACTGACTTTCCTTGTCCTACTTGTGCCAAACTTATAGCGGCGGCCAAATTTTCTAAAGTTTATTACTTAAAAGGTTATGCTGTGTTTGATGGTGAAAGAATTTTGAACACTGCCGGAATAGAAATTATTAAAATCGAAGATCAAGAAACTGAGTGATTTATAATTTTGAAAAACTTTTGCCAATTTTAATTCGGCATGGTTCGTATTCAGGATCAGTTAAATCTGGCATCAAAAATTGCGCATGAATATGTGCAACAGTTCCTGCTGAGTAATCTGTTTCTCCGAATCGCATTGCAAAGCCACCACCAGGAATTGAGTATTCATTTTCCGCCCATTGAAATAATTCAAACAATTCTTTGCCTGCTTCTGGCTCAAGTTCATGTAAATGTGTCGCATGTTTTTTATAAATTGCTAATAAATGAATTTTTGTGTGCTTGTACGGCCACTGATTTTTTGTTAACAACCAATGAGCACTTTCTTTGAGTATTGGTTGTTTGTGATATTTATTTAAATTTTCAGTACAAAAAGGACAGTGATCGGCATCAATAATTTGTGCCATAACTTGCTTTTGTTCATCAACACGAGCATTGTCCAAATCTATATGTTTGTTTTTGTGTTTTACGGACATAAATAATTATATATTTTTCTTTACCAGGTTGAAAATATTTTGCACTATTTTTTTATCAACTTCTCCTAGTTTATATTCTAATCGATCAATATCAATGGTTAAAGGGTACCAACATAAAACAGTAGATGAATTGTTGAGACATTCATTTTTTATTGATATTTCCGATTCTGGATAAACAATAGTATTTGAAGAAGTTAATGGCACTATTGTTGTAAATCTTGGATCAAATTGTTTTTTAGACAAAATAATCACTGGTCGATATTTTTTCAACTCTCGACCAAAACTTGGGTGAAAACGAACTAAAAAGATGTCTCCCTGAGAAAAGATCTTATTTATCATCTCTTTCTTCCAAGTAGCTTACTGCATCATCCAAAATTGATTGTTCTGAGTTATGCAAATTTGTTAATTCAGGTCGATCAGCAAACCTATTAATATTAATTAAATAATCTAATGCCAAACGAGTTAATAGTTCACTCTTGCTAATTTTCCCTCTTACTAAATCTAATCCTTTTACCACTTTTTTTTGGCATTTTTAATTGAACCCGATCATCAAGAGGAAGGCCACCTTGCTCAATTGCTGTAGACATATCACGGAAGAGCTAATGCAAAATCAGCTTCAGAAATTGTGGGTAATTTCTTACTTTTCATACACACAAGTAGTTTTGCGTCAATATTGCCTATTGATGAAAAAACTTATCAAAAAGCTTGATCATAATTAGCTACTAATGCTTGAGCTATTTGTGTATTTAAAGTAACACCACCTGACCGAACAAGTTGCTCTAAAAGGGTTTTATCTCCTATCATTCTATCTATAAGCACTTGATCCTCAACTTGTGATTTCGCTTCTGTTTGACTAGCACCTGTACCAAAAAACGCTTTATTCTGCTCTTGCTTTGTTTGTTCTTCACCAGTTTGAATCGCATCCTTCGCATGAACAACAATCATCTGTAGTGCTTCAAGCTGCGGTTGACTGAGATTACCAGATTTAATAAGTTCTGCCATAATTGTTACTGCATCTTGTAAACTCTCAGGGGAGGCTTCTCCTTCAGTATCAGTTACTCCCCTCTCAGTTAATAATGCATCACTTCCCTTTAATTCTGTCATAACATCCTTTAATTTAATCTAAACTACATATGTACATATTTACATCTTATCTTTTAAAAGTCAATTGTAGTTGCCCAAAGGAAGTGTATCAGTTTGTTGACTGATTCTTCAGGTGACTTACTGCAAACTGACCTACTACTTGCTCGAATCTAAATCGCCACGGGAATATTTTTAATTCCTGGGTGAGATTGATAGTCTAGCAATTCAAAATCATCTTTGCGGAAAGCAAATAAATCTTTGGTATCTGTATTTAATTTCATTCGAGGGAATGGTTTTGACTCTCGTTTTAACATTTCTTCAACCGCAGGAATTTGATCAACAAAGATGTGTGCATCAGAAATGGTGTGGACGTATTCATACGGCTCTAAACCAGTTGCTTGGGCGATCATCATCGTTAAAGCCGCATATTGAACCATATTTGATGGAACGCCAACGGGCACATCACCTGATCTTTGGAACATATGAACTATCAACTTATTGCCAAAAACTCTAAAGTGCAACCAACCATGACACGGACAGACCACAACTTTTTGAGTTTTGCCTTTTCCACGGATGGTATATTGAGGCACCCATGGTGAGATGAAATGAGTTTTAAGATGGGGCTGCTCGCCTATCTGCTCTAGTATATTTTTAAACTGATTATATGGTTGGCCCTCAATGGTCGGAAAATCATGAAACGCAGCCCCATACGAGCCCGGTCCTAAATCTCCTACTTCTAATCCTCTTTTTAGACACTTTTCTTCTGTTACCCATGGTTGCCACCAATAGCAACCGAATTCTTCTAATTGTTTTTGAGTTCGTGCACCATTAAAAAAAGCAATAATTTCTGCAATTGCTTGTCGCCAAATAGTAACTTTTAATCTGTCATTTTCCTTTGGAGCCATATTACGCTCTGTAATCATAGGGAATCCATTGCTCAGCCGAAATCGCATCGGATTAGCGCCAACCAACGATATTGTATCGACGCCTTGTTGAGCGGTTGATTGAATTCCATTATCAAGAATTGACTTGAGTAATTGTTTGTACTGATTGTCTGGGGTTCGGTTTTCGGAGCCTAGTATCATCATATACAGGCACTATACCCACAAAGTTTGAAAATTTAAATGGGAGAAATGTTTGATTAAGGCAAATTTTCTGTTTGCTCATAATGAAAGTTCAAAAAAATAGTATCGGTCCAAAGCATTAAACTTTATAATCTACCAAATAATTTGGTTCAGACTTTAAAAACAAATCAGTCGCTAATTCTTTTAATTCACTGACTCCAGCTTTTTCTTTGGCAGAAACAAATAAAGAGTCTTTGTGTGAATATTGTGATTGTAATTCTAATAATTGTTCTTCAGAAATTAAATCAATTTTATTAAAAACAATCACTGGTGCATTTTTGACGCCTAATTCAACTAAAATATTTTCAACCGTCTCAATTTTCTTTTGCATGTTCGGATCCGACGAATCGACGACATGTAATAAAATATCTGCAGATAAGGATTCAAGTAAAGTTGAGCGAAATGACTCAATCAAAAATGGTGGTAAATCTTCAATAAAACCAATGGTGTCTGAGACTAAAACTGTTGGGGCGTAGCGCTCTAATTTAATTTTACCGACTACGCTATCTAAGGTAGTAAATAATGATTGATCGGTCTCTTTTTCTTTGGCGGTTAAGGTGTTAAATAAGGTGGATTTTCCTGCACTAGTGTAGCCAATTAAAGCAATAGTTTTGATGCCTTTTTTCTTGCGCAATTGGATTCTTTGTTGTAATTCGTTTGAGCGATGTGCAAGTTGCTGGCGAATTTTTTGTTCTAATTTTTTACCAATTCGTTTTTCAAATTCAATGTTTGTTTCACCTTTTCCCCGAGTTCCAATTCCTCCACCTTGTCGAGATAATTCTGTTTTTCCCAAACCATAAGCGCGTGGACCTTGGTGTTGTACTCGAGCTAATTGAATCTGTAATTTTGCTTCTACGGTTGAAGCATGGCGTTCAAAAATATTTAAAATTAAATCTACTCTATCCCAGACTCCAATTTTGATATTTGAATCCCACAACGATTTTTCTAATCTAAATAATTGTCCCGAATTAACAATGTCATTAACTACTATCACATCAATTTTTTTATCTTTGATAGTTTGTTGTAATTTTTCTAATGCACCACTTCCAATGTAGGTATTACGGTCAGGATGCGGGCGACGTTGAGTAATTACCTCAATAATTTTACCTCCATAGGTATCAATTAACTGCTCTGTTTCTGCTTGCTTTTTGGCAATAGCTTCAGAAGTTTGCGACTGTGTAATAACTTGTAATAAAATAAATCGACGTTCCATAGTGGGAATAGTATACCACTGGATTTTGATAATTATTTAAAATATGTTTAAGTAACAAAATAAAGAAGAACGGTATACAAAATAATCATTCCGACCGAAGGGATTAATAACCATTTTAATAGATGTCCTTTATACCCATAAAAACGTATACAAACCAAGATCCAGATTAATAGTGGAATCAATACTATTCCACTAAGAAAAAGTGCCATGATATAAGTGAATGGATAAAAACCAGGTGTATGATAAACATACAAATAGCATACAACTCCAATATTACTTATTAAGGAAGTAATGATTCCTATTTGAACACTATTTTTACCCTTTTTTTTATTTATTTCATTCATATTCTTCTAAATTGTATACGGAGCCACTTGTTTGAAGTGTTGACTGCGGACTTTATTAAGCACGTTATTTACAACTGTTTGATCAACTTGATCAACTACAATCCCTGGCAATGGTCCAGTGCCGACAACTTGTTGAAATAATTCTGGCTGTTCATCAACAATTTTTTTAAGAACTAAATCTGCTTCTTCATAGGTAAAACCCAATTCACTTCTGTCAGTTTGGCCAGGCCATAATCCCGCACTTGGTTCTTTATTAATAATATCTGAAGGTAAACCTACATGCTCCGCTAGCATTCTGACTTGGGTTTTGTATAAATGTTGAATTGGTTCAATATCAGATGCTCCATCACCAAATCGGGTGAAATAGCCGAGGTGCTTTTCTGATTTATTTTCTGTGCCACCAACTAGTGCCTCTAATTCTTTGGCTTTATCATACACAATAATCATTCTGGTACGTGCCATCACATTTCCCCGACGAGTTAAATCATCTTCACTAATTAATAATTCTTCAAAAAAACAATCAACTGACTGAGTAATTTCAATTTCATAGACATTGTGATCAGGAATACTATTCCATTTACAGACTGCTTGCGACTCATGCACTGGCTGATCACCATATGGCAACAAAACTGGGTACACATTTTCTGGACCAAGTGCTCGAGTTAAAAAAGTTAAAGAAACTGCTGAATCAAGTCCACCAGAAACAGCAATTACAGCCTTTGTTATTTTTTGTTTTTGAAATGTTGTTTGAATAAATTGCGTAATATCTTGCGCAGCTTTCATGGTATCAAATAATGCAAACGACATGAGTTCCCTTTTATAGACTTATTAGTGTGAGTAAGTTATCTCTATATTACTCATAGAGTATCAGAACGTAAAGGAGAAAAGTGCCTAGCAACGTGAGTTACACATTTGAGTACAGCATGAATTGAGAAATATATTCAGCAATTGCTTTGGGAACTAAGTGATTTACTGGCTGGCCATTTGATAACAATTTTTTTATTTGTGTTGATGAAACTTCAATTGGCTCCATGTTTTTGATCACCGACATTTCTGGTTGTAGTGGACTTAACTGATAACCCACTCGAGGAAATACCCAGATGGAAAAATCAGCTAATAATTTTTCGTATTGGTACCATTTGGTAAAATCTAGCAAATTATCTGCGCCCATCACAAACGTAAAAATATGGTCAGGAAACTGTTTTTTTAATTCAAGTAAGGTTTGATAGGTATAACTAGTATCTTCATTTTCTAATTCATGAGTGGCAATATGCATGTGTTCTTTGCCTTCGATGAGTGCGTGTAACATGGTTAAGCGGTGATCATCTAAACTAACATATTTACCAAAAGCGTGTTTTTTGACGGGCAGAAACCATACATCATCAGCTAAATCATGAGTTAATAAATGCTCAGCAACTGACAAATGACCAAGATGTGGGGGGTCAAACGAACCACCAAAAACTGCTATCTTCATTTTTTTGTTTTTGTTTTTTTAGTACCAGTGGTTGATATCTTTGTTTTTGTCGATTTAGTCTTTTTTACCGTTTTTTTTGATTTGGTTTTTGTCTCCTTTTCGGTAGCCTTAGTTTGAGCGCCACCTTTACGCTCTTCCCACTTCTTTTTTCGTTCAGCACGAGCTTCTTTCATTACATCCCACTCTTTTTGACCGAGCTGTTCACCTGGCTCTGGCTGTTTCCAACTTGCCCAATCACATTCTGGATATCTGCTACAACTAAAAAATGGCTTACCCCACCGAGTATTTTTAAGCACTACTTCGCCTTGCTGACAAAGTGGGCATAATACATCTGGCACCTTATCGACAATATTTTCCGTAAATTTACAGTCAGGGAATCGACTACAACTCTTAAACTTACCAAATCTTCCAGAACGAATCACAATCTCGCCACCCTCTGTGTCTCCACAGAGCGGACATTTTTCACCAGTTTTTTCAACAGGAATTTGAGCACGATCAGCAGTTTCAGTGACATTAGAGATAGTTTTTTGTAGAGGACTATAGAATAATTTAATGACTTCACGCCACTCCTTTTCACCACGGGAGATTCTATCTAAATCTTCTTCCATTTCAGCAGTGAAATCATATTCCATAAATTGAGAAAAATATTGAACTAAGAAATCATTAACCGTCATACCAATTGCCGTTGCAAAAAATCTTTTTTGTTGGCGATCTACATAACCACGATCAATAATCACAGAAATGATAGATGCATATGTACTAGGACGACCAATACCTTTTTGTTCAAGTTCTTTGACCAAAGAAGCATCGTTGTAGCGAGCAGGTGGTTGGGTAAACTTTTGAGCGTAATTATCTGCTAAGAAATCTAGATTTTGATTAGTTTGTACATCAGGAAGTAATGTGTCATCTCCAGCCGGAAATAACTTCATCCAACCATCAAACTTAAGAATTGAGCCACCTGCTCTGAGTTCTGCCGTGTGAGGGGCGGCGGTTTGATTGTTTGCCGCTTTAATGGCAATACTTGTCTGTTCATATTTTGCTGACTCCATTTGACTGGCCACAAACCGCCGCCAAATTAAGTCATACAACCGTACATGCTTGTTATCAAATCTGCTACTTTTCTGCAAAATTTCTTCGGGTTGAATATGGATTTCAGTAATACGAACAGCTTCATGAGCTTCTTGTGCATTCTTACTCTTTTTAGCGAAAACTCTCGATTTTTCCGGTATATATGTATTTCCAAAATTTTTCATTACATAGTCGCGAGCCATCTGAATTGATTGTTCAGATAAGTTAAATGAGTCCGTACGGTGATAGGTAATTAAACCTTCTTCATACAGTTGTTGAGCCAGCGCCATTGTTTGTTTACTACTGAACCCTAAACGTGATGCAGCTGCTTGTTGCAATGTTGAAGTAGTAAATGGAGGTAAACTTGCTCTGTTTCTCTCTTTTCTCTCAACTTGACCGACAGTATAGGTAGCGGTTGGTAAGAAATCTCGAAGTCCACTCACATCATCAGCTGTTTTAGGTTCAAACTTCTTGCCTTCGACAGATTGTAATCTTGCAATAATGACGTCTGGTGGTAATTGCTCAATTACTTTACTTTCTTCAAATAGCGTGACCGTTTTACTGGTGCCGTTTACACTGACAGCCACATCAACTTCCCAGTATTCTTCTGGAATAAAGGCTGTAATTTCTTTTTCTCGCTCGGCAATCAACCGAAGCGCTACGGACTGGACACGACCTGCAGATAAACCTCGGCGAATTTTTTTCCACAAAACTGGTGAAACTTGATAACCTACTAAGCGATCTAATACACGACGTGCTTGTTGAGCATCTACCAAATCTAAGTTTAGCTCTTGAGGATTATTAATGGCCTTCAGAACTGCAGCCTTGGTAATTTCATGAAAGGTAGATCTGTAAAAAGTTGCCTTAGTTTTATTTTTACCCTCAGTTAGCAAATATTTTATATGCCAAGCAATAGCCTCTCCTTCACGGTCAGGGTCAGTTGCAAGATAAATGTTTTCTGCCTTAGCTGCAAGTTCTCGCAATTTTTTAACAACTTTATTTTTGTCTGGATTAATGACATATTTAGGTTCAAAATTTTTATCGACATCTACCCCAAGCTCACTTTTGGGCAAGTCACGAATATGACCAACTGAGGCTTCGATCTGGAAATCTTTTCCTAAATAGTCTTTTAATTTACGAGCTTTGGTGGGTGATTCAACAATAACTAAGTTCATGGTAACAAACTATAACGACCTAACTTCTATTTTGCAAATTGAGTATATGTAATTGCTACTATATTAATTAAAACTCTTTTTTTGTCCTGGTATATCATACGACGAACGTCAAGTGGTCACTGTCCAACCTTGTACGCACCGCTCAATACAATCTAATAACTCTAATTCAGCCAGTATTTGTTGCAATCTAATGGGTGGCAGTAATAAAGTATGAATTAATTCTTCCTCTGTCGCAGCTTTAGACTCTAAATTCTCGAGTATATTTGTTTGCTCGGGGGTAAATGTATACTGCATTTTTTTATACTTTGGTAAGATTTCTAACGAAAAAGTTTTTTCTGTATTACCTCCATCAATTCTAAAATTTCTATATGATTGATTAATTTCGTCAATAATATCTTGCCCACTACTGACACAAACGGCTCCATTATTTAATAAAATTTTTGTTCCTTCACTATATCTACTGGTTATTGCTCCTGGAACAGCACCTACGCACCTGCCGTACTCTAAGGCTAAGTGTGCGGTGATATGGCTGCCGCTTTTAGCGGCAGCCTCCACCACCACTGTCATCAAACTTAATCCTGCTACAATTCTGTTTCGCCGAATGAAATTACCTTTATTACCCATGACATATGGCGGATATTCAGAAATAAATACAGCTCCAGCTTGATATAATTCCCTAAAGTCGTGTTTGACTTCTTCCGGCCAAATATGATCTAAGCCATATCCAAGAACCACAACAGTAATTAATCCTTGTCGAGCCGCTTCTAGATGAGCCAATATATCAACCCCATACATTCCTCCTGAAATTATTGCCACTTCATACTCAGCCAGTTCAGAAATCAACTTTTTGATTGCCTGATTACTATAATTTGTATTTTCTCTAGTACCAACCACAGCAACACTCAGTTGTAGTCGGTGTAATTTATCCACCGGACCCTTTACAAATAACACCCAAGGAGGCTCATCAATTTCCTTTAATAAAGCTGGATATGCTTCATCACTCGCACAAATCACCTGAATATATTTAGTATTCAATTCATCACAAATTGCACCAACAGAAGAATTCTTTAGAAATTCAATAAGTAATAATTGCTTACTTTCAGCCAACCCACACTTTACCCAAGCCTGATTTTTATCACACCAAAATTCGTCCCAGCTAAACTGTAACTTTTTCTTGTTAAATAAAATAGTAAAAATTGTGTTCCAGCCAATTCCAGAAACCCACACCAATGCAGCCAAATTATATTTATCTTCATTTACAACTAGTATTTCCTCTTTCATACTTCTGATTCTAATCAACGATTCTTACACTTAGCGTAACACTATCAATAAGTATCAAATAATACAGCTTTTCCGATACCTGAAAATAACCAGGCTAAACACATCCTAGTCACGTCCAATAACCATATGCTACACTAATTTGGTATGACAGAAACCTTAACTCAACAATTACCTTCATCAGAGGTTAAAAAACCTGAAAAGGGGAACCCACTTCCTTCTATAGTTGAGGTAATGGCAGATTTACAGGAAAAAATTATGAGTGGCACACTCACTTTGGAAGGTGAGTATTTTCTTCGAATAGTTGCTGATAATTTTAGAGAGACCGATGAAAAGTCTCCACAATCCCCAGCACAAGAAAAGCCAACCGTTAGTGAACCTGAACCATCAAAAGTAAATAGACTTGCTCGTTTTGCGCAAGGATTTGCAACTTTTGTTGAGAATCATCTACAATCACCTGCTGAAACAAATCAAGAAAATGCCAACAAACAAGATACTCAAGAAGCGCAGACCTCACCAGAATATATGCTAACTCGCTTAAATGAATTACGTGGTGTACAACGTCAATTAACAAGAGCAAATCATGCTGTTAGAAATGCTATTAAAATCATGTTTACAATTGCTCCCTACACTGAGGCCGATTTTCAAAGAGATATGGTTGGTAACTTTGAAGAGCAATTTGCAAATGGTGAGGTAGCACCTGTACCACCAGTTGATACTTCCGTAGCAGATGCTCAGTTAGCAGCTGACATTGAAGAAGCGCTTCGTCCTCAAGCACCTAAAGCAGATAAGCTGGCGGCTTGGCTCAAAAAGAAGGAAGATGAAGTTATCTATAATTTAGACTCAACTTTAGAAGGCCCTCGTCAAAGTACTCAAGCAAAAATTAAGCAAAATATTCAAGAAGGAGTAGGAAAAGTTCTCAGTACTATTGACTCAGTTCGTACTAATGTAGCACCAACTGTTGAGAAAACTAAAACAGCTTATTCCAAGACTCGCACTGCAGTTGGTCAGGCGGTTGATAGAGTTAAGAATGATGTTCTTTATTCAACACCAAGCTCTCGATTCCTAACTACACCAGAACCTTTAACAACTAATAACCCAGACACAACACCTTCTCTATTTGTTAAAAGAGATTCAGAAGCTGGGAAACAAGATAATAGATATATAAATTTTGATTCCTCTCAAGGTCTTACTGTCGAACAAGTTGTTGCTCACATTAAAAATCAAGGTATTCAAGAAGAATTTTTACCTAATGTAGTTGCCGATATCATTAAATTTAATATGCCAGTAGTTAGTGCCGAGACGGCAGCTAATACTTGGATGAAACAGAGACAACTTATTGACCAAACAATGAAACATTTCACTAGTGAAGTTGACTCAAGTAGAAAAGAGTTAGATCCAATTATTAATGACATTGTGACTGATATTGTTACTAAATTTAGTACTCAATACCATAACTATAAAGGTGCGAATTTCCCTGTTATTGATGTTTTTCAAAAAGAAATGAAGGGCATTAATTTTAAACCATATAGTTCTGAGCAAGCACTTGAAGTTGTTCAAAATAGAACTAGAGATTTATTAAAAAGCAATTATGATTTGGTTAAAAATCAGCATCCATTTGTCCAGCAAACAGTCACATATATATTAAATAAAAGACCTGATGTTAACACATTAGTTCAAATTGAAGGCTTACTTGAAAAAAGCTGGCCAGCAGATATGCCAAGACATTTGTTCCCTATGGTTTCCAGTGAGGTATGGGCACAAGTTAGTGAGAATATTGCTACGGTTAAAGCTAACTTAGCAAAACAACATGAACTAAATAAAGTAGCTAACATAAAAAATGCTCAATCTGATCTGGTTCAAACAGTCTTATTACCCTCAGAACCTGTGAAACCAGCAATTGAATCACCTCCTAAAAAAGAGAGCTGGATTAAAAGATTGTTTGGTAAGAGTGAAGAACCAAGAGATATGGCTGCTTAAATCGCAATGTTAACTTAGAAATCCGACAGTCCATGAAAGATAATCATGGATATGCAAAATATTTCACTCATCACATTGGCTTGGGAATTGTTTGAATCTGGAGTTCCAAAGTCACATATTGCAGCAAAG
>Ga0163154_10008486_pt1 | contig 11940 bp, 7 predicted proteins | sample OliLakLV19MP9P1_FD_148649 | JGI IMG/M metagenome (GOLD analysis project Ga0163154, IMG submission 148649) | Freshwater microbial mat bacterial communities from Lake Vanda, McMurdo Dry Valleys, Antarctica - Oligotrophic Lake LV.19.MP9.P1 | ecosystem: Environmental > Aquatic > Freshwater > Lake >... | reverse complement strand
GGGTTGAGGTGGTGCATTGACTCCCTCCCCTTACGGAAGGGGAGGGTTGGGGTGGGGTGATTCCCTTGTGATTTTATCCGGCGGGACAGATGACAAAAAACGCACAACCGACACACTCTCTGTCGTCCTCTGTTGGCGCGAAATCTCCAGCACGAATACCGGAGAGAGCAATATTATATTTTTCGACGCGATTGCTCTCAAGACTTTCTTTATGCTCGGAGACGCGGGTTTCGCCGTCCGTCAGCGATTGCACGCTGATCACAACTGGCTTGCCAAGTTTCTCGGAAGCGGCGCGGCGCAAGACCGCCAATTTCTCTTCCGTATGGTCGTCTTTACTGAGACGGCGACGCTTGAACTGTGTGATCTCGACGGTTTCCCCGCCGTCCGTAACCAAGTCGCCCCGAACACCGACACGCCCGTTTTCCAGTTCCAGAATGAAGTACTTTTCCTCGTGAATTGCACCGCTTCGCTCGAACGTCATGGCTTTGCCAATCATCTCATAAGCGCGTTGCTGGAGCAATAGGCGGTGCGGAGTAAGTGTATCGAACTCCTGCTGCCAAGAGAGTGTAAAGAGGTCGCGGGCGTCGGTTTCCGTAAACGCTTCTCCCGCGAATTTGGCTTTGTGATAGCGTTCGAGTATGTCGTTCAGACAGCGATAAAACGTCAGATATTCTCTCGATTCGTGGCTCGGCGTCAGTTTGATCACGTTCTCGTAGTAGAAACGGCGTGGACACTTTTGGTAGGTTTCCAATTGCGAAGTCGAATAAACCTGCTCGGCAATATCGAATGCGGTATCAGAGTTTGGGGCTTTGGGAGGCGCGGTTTGCGATTGTCCCCACGTCAAAAACTCCGCCCCGATCTCTTTAGCGTCCACTTGCAGTTTCGTCAGAAAAGAGGAAAGTGTCTGACTTCTGCCCTTGACCTGTTTGGGATAGGAGAGAACAACCTGCTCCTGCGCCCGCGACAGTGCGACGAAAAACGCACACCGATCCTCAATATCAACGGCATCCTCGTCTGTGTCTTCGTCCAATTCGGCAAAAAGCGCGTTGGGCGGCAAAACCGCTGCGCCCTGTTTTCTCATCGGGAACGCGCCTTTGACCAAGTTCGGCAGATAGACAACCGGAAATTCCAGACCCTTTGCGCCGTGTACCGTCAAGATGACAACGCCTTCCTGCGCGGAAATCGGCGGCATTCGGACGTTGCGCTCGGATTTTGTGGCGAGCAGAAACCGCAAATGTGTCAGGAACAAGTGACGCAAATCTTCGCCCTCTTTCGGCACGATTCGATTCGTCAAGCCCTGCGTAAAAGCGAGCAAACGGGACAGCGCAAGGCGTTTTTGGCGATTGGCGAAAGTATCATTGTCCAGAAGCGGGCGCAGATAATCGCTGTACTCGAACAGATAGCGCGTCAGAAAAGTATAGGCATCGCTTTTGCCAAAAACAAGCGCATTCATATCTTTATACAGTCGAATCAAGGCGGCGCGACCCGGTGCAGAAATATCGGCGTTATCAATCCCCCAACCTATCGCCTTCGGAAACGGAACCCCGGCGGCATCGGACGCAGCGAGCAAATTCTGAACATCGGCTTGAGTGAGGCGATAGGCAGGAAACTCCGCGACGCGCACCAACGCGGAGCCGTCAGTTTCTGTGACGAGCGAAAGTAGAGCCAGCATATCGCGGACTTCTTCGCGCTCGAACAGCGTGCCAAGATGTTGCGCTGGGACGTTGCGTGCGGCAAGCAATTCCGCGATACGGGCGCATTGCGAATTCGAGCGGCACAGAATCGCTTGCTTGTGGGCAGGAATCCCGCGCTCGACCCAATGCTGAATATGCGCGGCGATCCCGTCCGCCTGCGAATACTCGTCGTCTGCACCAGCGATAATAATTCCTGCATAATCGCTTATTCCCCGCTCCGCATTCCAGAGATTACGATGTGGAATGCCGCCGGTCTGTTCGTCGAACAGCGATTTTGTAGCCGCGCCGATCAACGCAACAATGGCAGGGCGCGAACGATAGTTGACTCTCAAGCGAAGGCGTGTCGCGCCCAGAAAATCCGCCTCGAACCGCGTCATATTCTCTGGCGACGCCCCTCGAAACCGATAGATTGACTGCCGAAAATCCCCGACAACCCACAAGCCTTTGCCTTCTCCTGCAAGCAGTTGAAGCAATTTGGCAGAGGCGCGATTCACGTCCTGATACTCATCGGCGAGAACATGAGGGAACTGCGCCTGCCACTTTGTCTGCACTTCGGGGAAATTTTGGAGCAGTTCGACGGAACGCATAATCAAATCCCCGAAATCCAGTTTGCCCGCCGTTTGGAGCAATTCCTGATACACGGTATATACTGTTGCCGTCTCGTAAGTCTTGCGTGCTTTGTCGTTGGCTTTGGTTTGATCTCTTGCCTGTTGTGTCTCTTGCCCTCTCACTGTTTTGGCTTGCTCTTTGGACGGTTTGACAAGGGGATTTTCTAATTGTTGAAGCGCAATTTTGGCGTATTGAGTCGGTGTGACGAGTTCATCTTTCGCCCGCGAAATACACTCCAAAATTGCAGGAAACGACAGTGACGGATTGTTCAGATATTCGAGATGATCGAGGCGCAGTCGGTCAAGATGGGTTTCCAGAAGGGCGGCAGCGTCTGCCGGTTCGAGCAAGGCGGGCGCGTCCGGCAGTCCGAGGGGATGTCCGTCTTTTTTAAGAATCTCATAGCCGAAAGCGTGGAATGTCCCGATCCAAACCCGTTCCGCCCGCTCACCGAGAACAGAATGCAGTCGGGCGCGTATCTCTTCAGCGGCGTTGTTGCCGAATGTCAGGGCGACAATGGTATCTGGCGCGACGTTTTGTTCTTCGATGAGATGGACGATTCGGGCGATGAGTGTACGGGTTTTGCCCGTTCCGGGTCCGGCGTCTATCAGAGCGGGGCAGAGTATGGTTTCGGCGGCGATCCTCTGACTCGCATCGAGTTCTGTGGGTGGTTTTGCATCGGAAGTTTCGGTTGACGGTTCGATTTTGACTTCGGGTTCGAGAATGGCGGCGACCAGTTGAACGAGAACGGCGCGTTCCGTCACGCCAACTGTTTCGGCAATCTGAGACGCCTTGAGCCTGTCATGAACGAACGCTTTGCGGAGTGCGGACGCGGGCAGTAACAGTTCGGCGGCAAAGGTATCGGCTTCGCGTTCACGGCGTTCGACGCGGCTATAGCCTTCGGCGATTTCGGCACTGTACGAGCGGGTTTCTGCGGGAGACAGGAGCGAGTCGCCCTCTTCCGTCGTATACTGTTCTTGAGTGAGATCGGGATGCAGCCAGTAATGCGCGAACTCATGCGCCCGAATCACGCGCATTCGTGCCGCATTGACTCCCTCGCCCGCCTGATAATAGATCGTTTTCGTATCGCGATAAAGGGCGGCATAACCGCCGCCCAAAACGCTGTCACCGGCAGGAACCCTTTCGCAGTGCAAACCAGTCGCTTCGAGCGCGGCTTGCAGAACGGTTTCGGCAGGAATAAGCCTATCTGCGTCAAGATTTTTGGCGGCGCAGAGGCGTTTGCGCGTCTCGTTGGCGGAACGACGGAGATATGACCAGTCGGGCATTTGCAGGACTTTCTACAACTTTGGATAAAGAGATTCTACCCTATGAATACAGAACATCGCCCTAACCGATTGGCACAAGAGACCAGTCCCTATTTGCTCCAACATCAGTTCAACCCTGTGGATTGGTATGCGTGGAATGACGAAGCGTTCGCCCGTGCCAAATCCGAAAACAAGCCGATTTTGCTTTCGGTCGGGTATTCGGCGTGCCATTGGTGTCATGTTATGGAGCGCGAAAGTTTCGAGAACGATGAAATTGCCGCCATCATGAATGAGTATTACGTCTGCATCAAAGTTGACCGCGAGGAACGCCCCGATGTAGATGCGATCTATATGGGAGCCGTGCAGATGATGACGGGACAGGGCGGCTGGCCCATGACCGTCTTTTTGACTCCCGAAGGCAAGCCGTTTTATGGCGGAACCTATTATCCGCCCGTGGATATGTACGGACGCCCCGGCTTTCCGAGCATTTTAGAGGCGGTGGCAGAGGCGTGGAAAAACAAACAGGTCGAGATTGTACTGCAAGGTGACGACATCGCTGCGACCCTTGAAACCGATCTTGCCGCGAACTTGACCGATGTCATGCTCACGCCGAAAATTCTTGAGAATGCGTTCGAGACGCTTTCGCAGAGTTTCGATCCGCAGTATGGCGGTTTCGGTTCCGCCCCGAAGTTTCCACAACCCTCGAATCTCGATTTTCTGCTCCGCTATCACGCCCGAAGCAAACGGCAGGAACCGCTCGCTATGGTCGAAAAAACACTGCAAAAAATGGCACTCGGCGGACTGTACGATCAGCTTGGCGGCGGATTTCATCGCTACAGCACCGATCACGAATGGCTGGCTCCGCATTTCGAGAAGATGCTCTACGATAATGCCCAACTCGCCCAAACCTACGCGCACGCCTATCAAATGACAGGCAAAGCGTTCTATAAAGATATTGCCATCGAAACGCTGGAATATATCGAACGGGAAATGACGGCAAAAACCGGCGGTTTCTATTCCGCGCAGGACGCCGACAGCGAAGGCGAAGAGGGCAAATTCTTCGTCTGGAAACCGGACGAGATCAAGGCGATTCTCGGTGAACGTAACGCGGCGATATTTTCTGCCTTCTATGACGTGACCGAAGACGGCAACTGGGAAGGCAATTCGATTTTGCGCGTCGTCGCCGATGTCAATCAACTCGCTCTCCGCTTCAACCTGCCGCCGCAAGAGATTGCAGACATTATTGACAGTGCAAGGATGCAATTGGATTCGGCTCGTGATATGCGCCCGAAACCCGGCTTAGACGACAAAATACTCACTTCATGGAATGGATTAATGCTGGCGGCGTTCGCAGAGTGCGGCGCGATTTTCGGCGAAGAACGATTCCTCACAATAGCACGCGAAAACGCGGATTTTCTCCTCGAAAACCATACGACGGGCGAAAACTCCGAACGGCTCTTACGAACGTCACGGGGCGGCGCGGCGAAACTCAACGGCTATCTCGAAGATTACGCCTTTTTTGCCGATGGACTGATTCATTTGTATCAAGCAACGCTCGAATCGCGCTATCTCGACGCGGCGATCAAGTTCACTGAGACAATGATCACACAGTTCTGGGACGAGGGTTCGGGCGGATTTTTCGCGACCAGTGCCGACCACGAGACGCTAATCCAACGCCCTAAAGATTGGGACGACAACGCGGTTCCGGCGGGCAATACCGTTGCGTGCGAAATTCTGCTCAAAATTGCGGCATACACAGGGAATACCGACTATACAAAGCGCGTGGAACGGGTATTGCGGCGGCTCGGTTCTGTATTGGAGAAGCACCCGGCGGGTTTTGCGCGAATGCTTGGCGTTCTCGATATGCACATGGCAAGTATCACGGAGATTGCCCTCATCGGCAACGCAGAAATTGCAGAGTTTAAGGCGTTACATCAAGCGGCATTCAAGTCGTTTGTGCCGAACAAACTCATCGGACACGCAAACATCGGCGATACGAATCCGGCGATTGCATTTTTGCAAAATCGCCCCGCTATTGACGGCAAACCGACTGCTTATGTCTGCCGCAATTTCGCCTGTTCGCTTCCTGTTACAACGCCCGACGAACTGAGCCGGAGGTTGAAAACCCCCGTCTGAAAAAAACAAGCGTCTTTCAGACGCACCAACTCGAATGGACTCCCCTCTCCTCCGAACTTGTTCGGGTATCAGGAGAGGGGTTGGGGGTGAGGTAAAGACGCTTGTACTTTGTTACCGGGAGTTTTCAACTCCCGGTAATACTTCTCAAATGAGGATTCGTGCGGCGTTCTCTGCCGATAGTGGTGGGTGCGCCGTGACCGGGCAGAACACGAGTCTCGTCCGGCAAAACCAGTAGTTTTTTGGCGATGGAATCGAGCAGGGTTTGCAGGGAGCCGCCGGGCAGGTCGGTGCGCCCGATACTGCCCTGAAAAAGCGCGTCGCCACTGAGAACCGTGTCGCCAACCAAAAACGCCACATGACCCTGCGCGTGTCCGGGCGTATACAGCACTTGAATCGGAGTTTCGCCCAACTGCACGATCATATTGTCTTCAAGGAAAATCGTCGGTTCCGGTGACGGCGTGACCACCACTTGAAAGCGTTCGCCCTGCTCCGGCAATCGGCGCAATAACTCCACGTCTGCCAGATGCAGGGCAATTGGCGCACCTGTCTGCGCGGCATAAAACGCATTCCCGATGACATGATCAAAATGGGCGTGCGTCAGCAGGATATATTTCAGGTCTAAGCGGCGTTCGCGTATCTCATCGAGAATTTTCTCGCTGTCGAACGACGGATCGACAATCGCGGCATCGTTGGTCGCTTCGTCAATAATGAGATATGTATTGTTCGCCATCGGACCGAGTTGGTACGTCAAAATTGGCATGATTCGGGGTCTTTCTCTGCACGTCTATTATTTGCTCATTGGCGGCGCGGCTTGCACAAACTCCAGAACGGCTTTGGTGAACGCTTCGGGTTGCTCGGCAAACGGAAAATGCCCGCACTTATCCAGAATGAGAAGTTTGCTTCCGGCGATTCCCTTATGGACAATTTCGGCGGTTTTCGGTGGAATAATGCCGTCCTGTTTGCCGTTAATCACCAGCGTTCGCACCTTGATTTTGGCAAGAAGCGGCGTCGAGTCGCGTGCCGCGTAATTCGCCGTGATCATCAATGCAACGGCGGGTTCGTTGGCGAGGGCAATGGCTTTGGGCGACAGTTTATAAAACTCATTCGCCTCCTGAATTTTGGCATTATAAGCATTGCCCGCTTTGGCATCGGCGTAATAGATTTCATTGAACAGCGCGAACGCAAACTGCATCGTAGAATATAGCCGCTCTTTGCTCGGCTTCAACTCTTTCGCATACGGCAGAAACGGTTTCAAGCGTTCGACGCGATCTTTGAGTTGTTTGTCCTTGCTTTTTGCATCCTTGCCCAATTGTTTTTCGGCAAACGCGATCAGGGCGTCCTGCGCCAAAGGTTGTGACAGCAAACCGTCAGCCATAATATAGCCGATGACATTATTGGGATGTGCGGCGACATATTCCAGACCGAGCATTCCGCCCCACGAATGCCCAAGGACATACCAACTTTTGACCTTAAGAAACTCGCGGACGCCTTCGATGTCTGCCAGCAGATTCGCAACAGTGTAATCTTTGACCTCATCGGTTCTGGGTTCGAGCGGGTTCTTAATTTTCAAGCGTTCCGATTCACCGCTGCCGCGCTGATCCAAATAAACGACATTGACTGCTCGCTCGATAGACTTGCCCCAAGGATAAAACATATGCGCCGAAAATCCAGGTCCGCCATGCAGAATGAGCAGATACGGATTGGTCTCGCTTTCACCCCGCACGCGAAAATGCAGCGTTGTGCCATTGATTTTCTCTTTGTAATCTCGGTCAAACGCCTGCGCGTCAACAACCGTGTTTACGGCGCACAGCAAAGCAACCACCCACAAAATCCGTTTCAGCACAAAATCCTGCCCTTTCATTTGACGCCCTGATTATTTGTTCGGGTACGTGATTTCTACCCTGATTGTCCAATGACCTAATAGACCTCTTGCAAGAGTACAGCGAAATGAATTTCTCGTGCAGGTCTCGTTCCGCCGTGCCGTGCTTCGCACTCTCAAGGCAAGAGAATTTCGTCCGTAGGACGGCTGTTTTTGAGTCGGGTACGTGATTTCTACCCGACTTACGCAAGAGGTCTAATGCCCCACTGACCCAATCGCATTGTGCCATGCTTGTTCGGCAAGGCGTTTCATGACAAGGCTTTGCTCCCAGCGATCCGAAAATTCCGAACCGTCCGGCAGCGTAATCGCATAGCGCGGCGGACCCAATTCACTCGCAAACGGAAACACATCGCCGGACTGTGCGCTTTTGAGCCAATGCGTCATTGCGACTTGCCATATTGCGACAAAAAACTGCGCTGTCGCTCCGGTTCCGTCTCCCACATCTACCTGCACCTGTTCGCCGTTCGAGATGCGCCCGTGTGCGTGGGAAGTGCGTTCCAGAACAGGCATCATACGCTCGATTGCCCGCTCGTCTTCCCAACCGTAAAACTCCCCGACAACCACAAAATGCGAGAGGTCGGCGGTGAATCGTACTTCGGGATAAGCCGCGATCAACTCCAACGCCTGATTGAGACTTTCAGGCATATTGTTGCGGTGTGTCTCGACAAAAAAGCATAATCCGGCGTCATTGGCAATTTGGCGTGCTTCCTTGCAGAATTTCGCGGCTTCAGGAATCGGAATATACGGCGTCAACGGCTGTGCGAAAATGAAATCCGCGTTGAGTCGCTTGGCACGTTCCACCGTCTGCCGCACATCGTCGAGCGTATGCGGATGATGCCCCAATGTGAGACGCAAGCCATGATTATCAAGCGTATCGCGGTGTTCGCGCTCGTTCTCGTCATTGAGCCAGCATTCGACACCCGCGAAACCCGCCGCTTTGACGTTGGCAAACTTTGCGTCGAGCGTCCATTCCGTCGGGCTGTTCATCGGCAGTTTGATCAGTGACCAGAGCGAGTGCGAAACCTGCAAGCGCGGCGCATTGTCGGAGCCATCGTTATAGCGGTCAAATTGTGCCACAAACCTCTCCTTATCGTTTATGAAAGCGCGGCAGATTATGGAGACGACGCCTGTTTGCGGTTCAGTTGGCTGTTCGCCCGCACTTTTTCGTTAGTCGCTTTTTGTTCTTCCGTCAATAGGGCTGACGCTTTGCCGCGATACTCTTTGCCGAGTTTAGGACCTTCGATTTGGCGTTCTTCGGCTTTGATTTCGGCACGTTTTTTCTGATATTCGTCGGAGAGGGCGAGCAAATCTTTTTTTTGCTTTTCCGTCAATTTGACTTGGGCAACTGCATCACGGTCAATCCCGACAGCACTCAGTTTGCGAATTTCGTCGAACATAGCATCCGCTTTTTTCTTTTGTTCCGATGTGAGAATGCCGTCAATTTCCGTATCACTCGACTTGAAAAGTTCTTGCAGTAATTTGACCTGTGCGACCAGTTTGGTTGGATCGGCACTGCCCATCGTTTGCAGTTTGTTTATTTCTGTTCTGACGCGATTGACAATGGGATCGATTTTGGCGGTCTGCTCTTTATCGAGTTTGAGATAGTATTTAAGGACATCGCTCGCCATTGTGCAGGTATAATCACCGGCTTTTTGTCCCTCCTGTGCGACGGGTATTTGCGACTTTTGCTGCGGTTTGGGAACCGCCGCGCCCTTGAATGGCGGGGTTAGCGGCTTTTGGGCGAGTGCGGCGTATCCTACGGATAACAACGCCAGAAACGAAAAAAGCGTTGTTCCAAATTTACGGGTGTTCATCGTTGATGTTCTCCTCAGAATTCTCATGAATGCGGCATCATTGCGTGATGCTTGCTTTGTCGGGTAAAACCCTCTTCACTGACGTATGCGATTTGGTGAAGGTTACAAAGAATCTACCCGATATTGCGCCTAATGTGAATTCATGCAGGAAAAACGCCCTGCGAAGACGAAAAACCGGTACGATGTATGTAGTCACGGCAGAACAAATGCGCGAGATGGATCGCCGCGCAATAGAGGAAGGCGGAATTCCCGGCGTTGTCCTGATGGAGAATGCAGGGCGTGCCGTCTTTGATGTGCTGAATGAGAAATTGGGCGGTGTTGCGGGCAAGCGAATCGCGGTCTTTTGCGGTTCCGGCAACAACGGCGGCGATGGGTTTGTTGTGGCGCGGTATCTCCATTTGGCAAACGCAAACGTCGAGGTTATATTCGTTGGGCAGGAAGAAAAACTGACGCCTGATGCAAAAGTCTATTACAATTTACTCCGCAAAATCAACATTTTACTTGTCGCTTACAAAGAATGGAAAGCCCTTTACTCGCCTTATGATGCGGTTGTAGACGCCATTTTGGGAACGGGCTTGAAAGATGCGCCACGCGGCGATTATGCAGACGCCATCGAAACGCTTAATTCTTGGGGGGATCATCCCGTAGTTGCGATAGATATTTCTTCCGGCGTCCATTCGGACACCGGACAAATTTTGGGCAAAGCCGTTTTTGCTCATGTCACTGTCACTTTCGGCTATCCAAAATTGGGGCATTTTCTGTTTCCGGGCGCGGCTTATGTTGGCGAACTTTACACCAATGCAATTGGTTGGAATTGGACAGCACACGAGTCGGGATCGAAAATCCAATGGCTGTATCTTTCTCAAGTCATGCCGGAAATTACCGCAAAACAACGAACCTGCGACTCTGATAGAGACGTCTCTATCCCGTATGAATTTCTAAAAAAACGCGGACAGGAAACCAATAAAGGAGATTATGGACACGTTGGAGTTGTGGCAGGATCGCGAGGCATGGCAGGTGCGTCCGCTCTCGCCGCACGCGCCGCCCAACGCAGCGGAACCGGATTGGTAACAGTGCTTGCTCCCGCGTGTGTTCAGCCGACAATCGCCGCCAAACTCGACGAGCAGATGACCATCCCGCTGCCCGACGCCGACGGTTCACTTACAGAAGAGGCATTCGAGGCGATCCAACGGTTCGCACAAAAGGCAACCGTTCTCTGCGTCGGACCCGGATTGACCACAGAACCGCAAACGGTCACACTCATTCATCGCATCATTGCCGAAATTGACCTGCCGCTCGTCATAGACGCCGACGGACTAAACGCGCTCGCCCAAAATCCCGATACTATCAAAAAGAGAACACAGTCAGATGCTGCGCCGCTCGTCTTGACACCGCATCCCGGAGAGGCGGCACGCTTGCTCGGAACAACGGTTGACGCCGTACAGTCTGATCGAATAAACGCTATTCGTGAAATTGCGGCGAAATATGGGGCGTATGTGGTATTAAAAGGTCGCCATTCTCTCACCGCCGACCCGGATGGCAACGTCATTATCAATACAACGGGCAACCCCGGTATGGCGACGGGCGGTTCCGGCGACACACTGACCGGAATTCTCGGCGGATTTCTTGCCCGCTATTTCGCCGCCAAAACCAGTACGCCGCACCCAACCCATACTTTGGGAACCGTCGCGCTCGCAGTTCTGATGCACGGCGTCGCGGGCGATATGGCGGCACAAGAACTCGGCGAATCGGCACTCAATGCGGGCGACATTACCGCGTACCTGCCCGCCGCACTCAAACGCTTGGAGACATAACCTGTGAATGCACGAAGTCTGTGCTTGATTTCAACCCTCTTGGTCGGCGGCATCCCCGCGCATATCGGGGCGCAACCCTCAAAACCGAATACTTCCGCCCAGCCCGCGCCTGTGGCTTCGGCAGGAACCCTTCAACTCCGCAAGGAAGTTCCCGGCGAGTTCGAGTATCGCTTCCTCACTTCCAAGGGCGTCTCGTCCGCGCCCAATGCCCTGCCCACCGGAACCGACAACCTGATTGCCCTTTCGCTGTCTGCTGAATACAAGGGCGGAACCCTCGAAATTCAAGACACCACACGCGGTGATATGGCACGCTTTCCTGTCAAAACCGGCAGCATGATCGCCCTTACCGAAAGCAGTTTCAAGTTCGTGCGCGTGGTCAATGTTCCTGTCATGAAGGAAGGCAAACCCGCAACAGGCGTTCTTGTCTCGTTGACCTCCGAAGACGGCTCCTATAACACCAGCCGCACGCTCCAGCCCGCCGATGCCGGAATTGCCCGCTTCGACAATGTGCCGCTCAGTCAAAAGATCACCGCCACTGTCAAATTCGGACGTGACGAAAAAAGCGGCATTCAAACCCTGACACGCAATCATCCTGCCGAAGGCGTCAAATGGGACACCATTGATGTCGCTTGGAAAGATGTTAAGACCATTGCCGCCCCCGCCGTTCCTGCGAATTCCGGCGCAGTCCCTGCCCCGACAGGAGGAACCGTCGCACCTCCTACCCTGCCCCAA
>Ga0163154_10008473_pt1 | contig 11955 bp, 26 predicted proteins | sample OliLakLV19MP9P1_FD_148649 | JGI IMG/M metagenome (GOLD analysis project Ga0163154, IMG submission 148649) | Freshwater microbial mat bacterial communities from Lake Vanda, McMurdo Dry Valleys, Antarctica - Oligotrophic Lake LV.19.MP9.P1 | ecosystem: Environmental > Aquatic > Freshwater > Lake >... | reverse complement strand
TCCGGGTGCATGATCATGAAAAAAACGGAATGGCGTGTCACTCACAGTGGCGGGTATCCGGTGTCTGCGTTGAGGTGGCGGGCGTTGTTGCCGGCGGTGACGTTGCATTCGCCGAGCACCTCGGGCGCTATCCACGGTCGGCCCGCTGGCGGTCTACGTTCCACGTCAAGCCAGGCCGGTCCTAGTACCCGGTCGATGGTGTGTCCACCTGACCATTTGCGTGATGGTCTGTCGTCGTGTTGTGCGAGTGTCCTGCCGCAGCGCCAGCAGATTGCTCGGGGGTTGGCGTAGGCGGCGAGCTTGACTAGTCGCGCTCGCTGGACGAAGCGTCGGTCTCGGTGGTGTGCGGCTCCGGCCATCGTTCACCGCCTGTTGTGGCACGGGACGGACTCGAACCGTCGACCTCATGGGTATGAACCATGCGAGCTGACCATCTGCTCTACCGTGCTTTGGTGTGACGATCCCCGGACGGTTGTGGCGCGTCGGGTTCGTCAGGTTACGCGGAAGCTATCAGACGGGCGGGTGGTGTGTCAAGTACTACCTGTTCAGCGATGTGCACGCGGTTCGATGGTGGTGGTCATTCGCGGTAGTCGTTATAGATCTCGATGTGGGGGAGAGCGTTGGCCGTCTCAGCGGATTGCACGATGATCCAGTGGTCTTCGGCGAGCGCCATCAGGTCGTCGAGGTTCCCGACATCGACGACCCATTGCTCGTCCGAGTAGTCGTTGGCGTCGATCGCCGGGTTACGGGTGGCCGAAGGATGCGGCGATGGTGCGTCGTACCTTGACGACGTGCGGCTGATGGTGAATCTCATGCTGTTGCTTTCGCTGGTGGCTTGGCGATTCTGATAACGGTGGCGCCTCTGGTGATCTTGTAGCCATCTGGGATCTTGTGGCCATCGAGTTTGTTGACGTCCACGCAGGGAACGAACGCCGTGACTACCACCCGGTGGCAGCTGACGTCGAAGAGGGGGCGACGTGTGATGGCGATGTCGTCGACTTTGATCTTGCCGCTTCGGGCCATCAGGGTGCGTAGCCGATATGCGGCGAGCCTTGCCGCCGCTTCGGATGTTCGCCCGTTCCGCCTGATGTCACGGCGGATCTGATAGGGCCTCATCACGACAAACTCGGCGATCAGACGTACGGGTACATCGATGTGTGTCCAGTCGTTCACGTCAGCCCTTCCTCGTCGGCTCGTTGGACTTTCCATTTACCTGCCCCGAAGATCGGCGGCCCTTGATCGACGTTGACACTCGAGACGTCACGGTGGTATTCGATCTCGGTCACGTCGTCCGGCTCCAGGACGATGGAGCCGTCCCTGAACCACACCTTCAGCGTCCCGTTGCGTTGCCGGTATCGGCGGTCGATGGTTGCGTTGAACGTGCATAGCCCGCCCTCGATCTCCAGCGTGAAGGGTGCGCCGCGTCGCACCTCGTTCTCGTACTCGGGTTGACAGTCCCTCATCGTCAGGCCGTCGGCCATGAGTTGGTCGAGGAGCGATTGCACGGCACTCTCCAACGTTGTCACGTCAGCCCTTCCTGTTCGGCCTTGCGACGGGCGTCGTTGTCGTGCTCGATCTTGGCGAGCACCTCGGGGTCGGTGATGGCAACCATGTAGCTCAGGTCGCCGCCTGGGACCACAAACTCCAACTCAGACATGTCGGTGTCGTAGCAGTGTCGTGCCAGCACAAGATCGTCCGCTGTGACTACTGCCCGTTTGCTGTGCGTCCAATGGTCGAACCGATCGTTGTACCGGTTCGCCTTCTCGCACACCGCTACGGCTTCGGCCTCGGTCAGTGCGACACCATGCACCCAATAGTCGGAGTAGTCGCCGGACTCAATGAGCCACACGGTTTGAGTTGTCACGTCGCTCACCTTACGCTGCCCCTCGTTCCCAACGGGCCCGATGTTTGCGGCACTGCGCCCGAGCACCTGGCTTGACGACCCACAGCCCAGCGATCTCCTCCATGCCGACGTACAGCTTGACACCGCCAGCACCTTGTCTAGATTCGACATCTTCGGTACAGCTATTCACAGAGCAGCACGGCACCGACGGCTCGAACGGTGGTACGTACCTGTCCGTGATCTTCTCCATGCGCTTGAGGATGTTCTCGAGTTCGTGGCGATGGTCCTGGAGTTCCATGATGTCCTCGGTAAGCCGGTCCATTCGTAGTGCCTCCTCTCCGGTGATGTCGCCGGTGTCAGGCGGTGGTAGTTGTTCGTCGTCGTCAAGGTTGATGTCGGCTCGCCGAGGCTTGCGGTCGTCGTCGGGTGTGCGTGTAGGCCAGCCTGAGTGTCGCTTCTCTTCGATGGCAGCGGACCAGCCAACTTCCATTCGTGGTGCTGCCAGCGTGAAGCGCAGGGCTATGTCTCGCAGTTGTAGCGGTGAGAGGTTGAGGGGTCGACGTTTCGGGGTGGGGGTTGTCACTGATGGTTCCTCTCGTGGTAGTCGGTCAGGTACTGGTCCACCATCTCGGCGGTGTCGGTGTCGTGCTCGATGCCCACCGACGCGCATGCACCGATCAGTAGTGGGTCTGTTCGTTTGTGTTCGCATTGAGGGCAGTTCATGGCGGGAGGTTCCAAACCCGCACGCTGATTTCGGCGTGCTCGCCGCAGGCTTCCACTGCGTCAGGGTGTCCTTGACGCAGCTCGTCGTCCAGCACGAACAACACCGGTGGGTATCGGTGACATTTGAGCAGCTGGCCTTCGGCTTCGACGTCGCTGATCGTGGACCGGGAGTGAACGCACCGCGAGCAGGACGGGTCGTCGCGGTTCATGGCTGGGCGTCCGTGATGAACATCAGCGCCAGACTCAACCCGAACAGGCGACCCTCAAGGGTTGCCTCATCGAGCGGGTTGGCGACGTCGTCGGCCGGTCGTCGCATCACGTCGTCGATGCATTGACGGATGCTCTCAGCCGGGGTCGGTACGGAGGTGTCGGCTACGGTCCGGATCTCGTAGCCGTGACCCAGCAACTCGGCGATGGCTTCTCGCGCCATCTCGATGGGATAGGAAGCCGTCGAGATTCCATCCTGTATCCACGGTGCCAGAATCTCTGCGGGTGTCGGTCGGGTGGGGGTTGTCACTGGTTGGCCTCCATGTTGGTGGTACCGTGGGCAGTGAGCTGGCGAGCTTCTGCGGGCGGTCATCCTTTCGGGGGTGGCCGTTCTGCGTTTCACGGCTCCCCGGCTTGCCGTCGGGCCTCGGTGGCGTAGACGATCATCTGAGCGTCACGCAATTGGCGATTGGCGTACCAGAACGAGCGTCGCCCAACCCCGTCCTGCACGACGATCCCGTGACGCGGATACAACCGCCTGGTGACGGGCGTGCAGGTGATCCTCACGGCGTCACCATCTCGACGTGGACGGCGTACATGCCTGGCTTGGCGTCGGGTAGGTCGATCGTGAGAGCGGCTCCTGATTCGATCGCTGCGACGGACCAATGGAAGGCAGCCCCGTCGTCCCACAACTCGATACAGGGGAGTAATGGCTCTAGCAGGTGTTCGTAACTCACGATCAACACCACTTCGCGCACCGTCACATAGCCGACGATTACCTTGCCGTCGGTGCAGACCGAACACTGCGACTTCCACCTGGCCCACTCGGGGGGGATGCTGCCACTGTGCCAGCCACGAGTGCATAGTCGACCGTTGATATCGGCGCACTGGCACTCCGTCTCGACGGCGACGAGCGGTTTGCCGTGGCCCTTGCAGTGCTGACACCGATACTCATCAACGGGGTCGTCAACTTGCAGATCCTCATCGGTCCACAACTTCCAGTCCCAGCCGCCACCCTCACAGACATCGCACGGCTGGCTAGCGGCCCACAACTCGGCGGGCGGGCTCGTGATGGTTGCCGTTGGGTCGCCGAGCGTGCCAACGCTGGTCTGCATCCCCTCAACCGCCACCCATCCTGAGCGTTTCATTGTCAGGTCGGCCCATTGGTCGGCTGACACCGTGATGGTCGGGGTGGTCATGAGTTTGACCATTTGAGAGCTTTGAGCCGCTCCGCAAGACCACCACGCCGGTTGCCGTCCGGCTTGACGGCGGCAAAGTACAGGCCTTCGCCGCGATGATGCCCATGCGACCCCTTCGCTGGAGGCGGCCAGGGCGGCTGCGGCACTATTTCACAATCGCACAAGCTCACGCTAGAAGGCTCTGTGTCGTTCGGAGGGTATTCCTGTCCGCTTTCGTCCTGTTCGTCGCTCTCCGTGCCACTGAGCGGCGAACCCGTGGATTGCAACGCCGTAGTTACATGCGTGTGGTCCACGATGCTGTAGCCGTACTCCTTCAGCGTGCGCAACGCGGCGTCGGGGTCGCCGGGGAAGAAGGCGAGGATCTCGGCGGGTGTTGGTCTTCTCATGGTTGGGTCCTTTCTCGGATGGTGAGCACCAGCGAGTCAACGCCGGTGATTCGGGTTGGCTCGAACGTCAGGCTTACGAGGTGGCGGTCGGTGTCGTTCGGGATCAGTCCGGCGTCAACGATCCCGTCGATCGCAGCTTTGGCGGTGGGGAGCGCTGAGCCGAGGTCGATGTGCCATCGTCCGTCTTTGGCGGTGCAGTGCGCTGTCACGCTGATCCGGTCGAGTTTGGCGGGGAGCACCTTGCGGTTCACTCCGTCGCGCCAGAGGATCTGAGCCATTTGGCGTACGGCTTTGGTGTTCTCGTGGCGCTTGTACCGGCTGCCGGAGCGTTCGGCGTTGAGGCTGACGGGTCGGCCAGGAATGACGATCTGCCAGCCGGTGCCGGTGGTCATGCTGCGCCTCGTCGGAACGTGCCGGTGGGCATCTTCGCAGTCCACGGCCAAGAGCCAGAACGCTTGTGTAGCTCCGACGGCCAGATGCGCGCCTCGCGAGGGGAGCGCCAATGCTCCACGAGGTACCGGTCGTGATTGTCGCTGTTCGGGTCCGGGCGTCGGAGACCGATGCCGAACTCGGGCCAACGCAACCACACCGACGAACCGAACGGGCGCAGGTTCCGCACATTGCCATCAGCGTGCGGGGCGTGAGTTTCCAGCAACATCGCAACGTTGCAGCGGACTCGCACCTCGTCGAGAGCTGCTGTGACCTTGCGGGCTGCGTCTTCGCCGCCGACGTCGCCTCGGGCTGCGACGCCTGACGACATCCGGTACAGGGGTCCAATGACGAGCAGTTCGGCTGCGTTGGACATGCAACGCTCAATCAGCCAGCGGCGATCGGTGCGCGACGTCAGGTCGATACCGCGAGGCTGGCAGAGCACTCGGAGTCGCTGCGGGTCGAGGCGTTGGCCGGCGGTGGTGCGTAGCCCGTCGAGACCGCGCACGACTTGGCGCTGAGAGTTTTCCAGGTCGACGAGCAACACGTTGCGTGGTGTGACTTCGGCGAGTGTCCACGGATGGATGCCCGCAGCGCACATGACGGCGATCTGGCGTAGGAGCACGCTCTTGCCGGAACCTTCGCCAGCGGTGACGAGCATCCGGTCGCGTCGTTCGAGGAAGTCAGGAATAAGCCAGTCGTAGCCTGTGTCGACGCTGCCGATGAATGAGTCGATGTCGGGGTCTGGTGCGGCGATGCGTTGCGGCATGTCGATGTCGGCGATGATGTCGCGGGCGTGGTCGATGAGGGTCGACACGTCGACGTTGGCGGGTTCGGTGAACTGTGCCGATGAGATCTGGTCGGCGGCGGTCACGAGGTCGCGACGCACTTTCCATCCGGCGATCACTTCGGCGTATTGGGCTGCGTTGGATGTTGACGGGGTGTTGTTCTGTAGCTCGTGCAAGTACGCGAGGGCGTCGGGTGAGTCGAATGCGGCGGCGAGGGTGACGGGGTCGAGTCGTCCGTTGCCGTGTTTGACTTGTGCGGCCATTGCTGCGAAGAGTTGCTGGTGTCGGACTGCGCGGAAGTCGATTGGTTCGAGGGTGCTGATCGCGATGTCGATCGCACGGTCGGAGATGAGGCAGGCGCCGAGTAATGCTTTTTCGGCGTCGATGTCGGCGAGTGCGTCGAGCTTGCTCATATCGCACCGGTCACGATCAGTCCGTCAGGGCGCGGTTTGGGTCCGGTGAACGTCAGTTCATCGTCCCATCGTTTGCCGTTGAGCCATGTTGATCCGTGGGGGATGAAGCTCGGGTCACCTCTGCCCCACATCGTGCAGTGCGCTGGAAGTGCCGCTAAGGCTTTGAGTCGTTCGGACTTGCCGAGACGGTTCCATGATGTCTGCGCTTTCGCCTTGGCTGATTTGCGCGGATAGGTGTCCCAGAACTCATCAAACTCAGGTCCAGGGTTTGCGGTCGGTGGCGGTGCGTGCGGCAGCGCGGCCGTGACCTTCCCTTCCCTTCCCTTCCCTTCCCTTACAGCACGCTCAGGCGTGCAAGTTGCATGACTGGACGTGCAAACAGTTCCAGCGGAGGGCGGCGGGAACTTGGCTTCGCCTTGCCTATAGCTCGCTGCCTGGTGTTTCTCCCAGTTCATGATCTCGTAGAACAGTTCACCGTCGATCTCGTACAGGGTGATGTGCTCCCCAGCGAGTTCGGCGAGGTGGTCAGCGATGGTTTCGGGTGTGATGTCGTCATCGAGGGGCCAAATTGCGCCCTTGAGGATGCGTGTTTCAGCTACACCGCGTCCTACTGCGTCGGCGTCGCACCACATCCCGGCGAACGTCATTCGGGCGTCTCGGGAGCATCGGGCGAGGCTTCGTGAGCGAAAGAACTCAGGTTTGATTGTGCGGATGCGGGCCATCAGGTGCGCTCCCCTGTCAGCGGATCGAGTCCAAGGGCGAGCATGTCTTCCCATGACGCCGGCATGTTGAACTCACGTTGACGGGCGTCGATCGCAGAAATCTTTGCGTCGGGCTCGCAGGGTCGTGTAACGTCTGTCATCACATCACGCCTTTCGTGGTGTCAGATCCCCGGTCGTTTGCGCGATGCGGGGATCACTTGTGTGTGGACTACCAACAGTAGCCGCGACGCGTCGGCCGCAAACGTTCATCGTTGTTCGCCCGTCGCTTTGGCCCTCAGCCTGAGTTGCACTTGACGTTCGCGCCCGGTCATTCCACCGCGGATGCCGTAGTAAACTTCGTGGCCGTCGAGCGCCTCGTCGAGACACTCCTGGCGCACCGGGCACTCGTTCCAGCAGATCCGTTTCGCCTCGGTGGACGTCTCGCCGGCCTGCGGAAACCACAGGTCGACGGGTGCGCCGAGACAGGCTGCGTCGTCGTGCCAGGTGGGCCGTTTGATCCACTCCATCAGTTCGTCGTTGGTGGTCATCCGTCGAACCTCGTGGTTGTGCATCGGGGCAGGTGGCCTTTGACGCGGAGGTAGGCGCGGAGGGCGTGGGATTCTTGGAGGGCGACCCGGCGCATCCATTGCCATGTGAGCAGGTTCATGCGACGACCTCGAGGAACATGCCGACCCTGTTGCGTGCCAGGTCGGCGTTTCTCGAATCCAGGTCGATGCCGATGGCGGAACGGCCGACCGCCTGAGCAGCTTCTAGACTTGTGCCCGATCCGGCGAAGGGGTCGAGCACGACGCCAGTGCGCCAGTGTGTGCCGTCGTCGGAGCATCCGCAGTCCGTCCATCCCGTGGTGACGTTCTGCGCCGACGTGATGCGTCCGCCTGTTGGTTGCACACTATGGGGGTTACGGTCAGTTGTTGCGGCCTTGCTTCGACCCTCCGACCGATCGGCCCATGATGACCCGAGGTGTTTGGCGTAGTCGCTGTCCGTCTCAACGATTCGCGTCGACGGCTTCCCGCACGTCACGCAGACACGCTGGGGGCACATGGCGAGGATGAGGCGACGGGGCAGAGCGAAGGGAAAGGCTGCGTAGTGACTGCCGGCATATGGCTGCGTCGATAGTTTCCAGAGCCAATCGCCGTCCTCGGGGTGGTCGTCGGCGTGCCAGTCGAGCGGCGGTGCGCCTGCGGATGCTGAAGCGTCGTATGGTCCGAGGTGCCGGTGTGTCTCGTCGGTGCCTCGGGCTGTGGTCGCACTCTTGCCGGGATGCAGTAATGCAGTACGAACCGCATCGAGATCGAAGTACCGTTTCGGTCCCTTGCACGCCACGGTGATGTACGAGGTGGCGGGGCGCCATTTATCGCCGAGGGCACCGACGGGAGGGTTGGGGCGCGCCCACACGATGACGTTACGGATGCGCCATTGTCCAGCGGGGGACGGCTCGCCGGTGAGTAGGTTGCGGCCGTAGGCGAGCGACCAGGGGTAGAGGGTGGGTATGCCGGTGAGTGACTTGGCGAGCGGCCAGCCGTTGCCGCCGTTCATCGGCACGCCCTCGATCGCCTTGCCGGCCGTGTTGCCGACGTTCCAGTCGTCGCTGTAGCGGTTGTCTGTGTTGTAGAGGTTGTTTGTCCGGGTGCGCCTGGCGGACCCGTCCACCTTCGACTGTCCGTTCCTCATGCCCCCGGCGTTGTAGTCCCCGCCGGACCCACCGGACGCGCTGAACGTGTCGCCGAGTTCGACGCAGATCGAACCGTGCGGGGCGAGCACCCGACCCCACTCGGCCGACAGCGCCAGCAGGGTGTCGATGAACTCGGCGGGGGTTGGTTCGCTGCCGATCTCCTTGTGCTTGTCGGGGTGGTCGGTCGGCAGGTAGCTGCGTAATGCGAGGAACGGCGGGCTAGTTACGACAAGGTCGATGGACCCGTCGGGGATCTCGGCGAGACGCTCAAAGACGTCGCCGATTCTGTACTCGACGCTCATGTCTCGCCGGCGATCACGACGGTGGCACGCGACAGCGGGACCGTGTGGACGTTGCCATGCGACTCGACGCGCGCAATGTTGCGATGTGAGGTGTCACCGGTGCGACGCGGACGCCACGCCACCAACGTGGCCAAGTAGCAGCGTTGGCCCTGAGTCACCAGGACCGGGCCGCGAGCTTTGGCGTGGGCGATCATCTGGCCGTCGAACGCGCTCATCAGGCGACACCGAACAACGGGAACATGTCCCCTGCTATGACGACCGGGGGTGGCCGTTCGATCTTGCGGACGTCACAGAACGCTGTCCCGGCAACGTCGATCGCCTGAGCCTCGGTGATCCACGGCGGCATCGCCTCGAAGAACGCGGCCCCGATGTCACAACGGATCTCCATCTGTTCGAGTTCGTCGGCGGTCACGTCGGACGGCACGCGTTCAGTCGTGGTGAAGCTCCAGCGGACCTCTCCGCCCGATGGGTTTCGCATGACGTGTGAGGGGACGATGGCCTGCCAGTGAACGACCACTTCGGGTGCCGACGCCCAGCGTTCGGTCTTGACGCGTTCGATGCACGCCTGGCAGCCGGTGGTGAGGTGTGTCGCGTCGTCGTGTGTGTGGTTCACGTCGGTCTCCGTTGCAGCAAGCCGAGAGCGCACGACTCAACCGGGTGGTTATGAACCCACGCGTGATGCTGGGAGCAGAGGGTGACGAGGTTCGCCAGATCATGTGTGCCACCACGCCCACGCGGAAGGATGTGATGCACGGCGAGCCCGCCGAAACACTCACCCTCAAGTCCACGTTGAGCACAAACCGGCCATCGGTGATCGCGATCAAGGGCACACTCCCTGGCCCACCTCCACACCACATCATCGAGAGCCTTCTTGGCGCTGCGCCGTTTGAGCGGTGAGCGCCTCATGGTGTCGACGCCTTGCGCTCGTCGATCCACGATTCAACCTCGAACAGCCATCGCTCATCGGCCAGCAGACCGGCGCCTGAGAGTTTGCGGCCATCCGCCCATCCCTTCATGTCGGCTTTGTCTGTGTCTGTGAGCCGCTTCATGTCTGCCAGCACTGCGCCGACGCGCTCGCTGAGCGGGTGAGGTTGGTCGGCTTCCTTCGCTGCAGCCTGAGCGCCTGCACCGTCGTCGTCGTCGGTCGCCAACCCAAGGAACGCCATCAGTGCGTAACGACGGCCGTAACTGATCGCTGAGCCGACGTCTTGCGGCCCTCCCTTGGATGGCATCACCAGCGGCTCTGATTGCAGGAACTGACCAGACGAATGCCACACGGTTGTGGTGATCGAAACAGAGCCGAGGGTTTCGCCGTGCGCCTCTTGATGCACTGCCAACTCGTGGCGGGCAAGCACCTCACGCGCTTGCTGGGATGCGCTCGCAAGATCGGCGTACCGGTATTTGTACATGCCGGTGTCGGCCACGTTGTCGCGTGTGATGTCACGTAGCTCGTTGAGCGCTGCGACCCACGCCGGCGCGAGTTTGTCGAGAGTGTCAGAGTGCTTCATCCGAACGGGTCTCCAGGTTCGACGTCGAGCGACCACGACGCATTGGGGACTTGAGCGGTCACACCGGGCACTATCTCGCCTGTCTCCGAATCGACCACGGCCAGCGACCCGTCATCACATGTCTTGATGCTGACCACCTTGCGGACATCGGTGATGTTTGGCCCGCGCATGATCTCGGGGTGTGCCCAGCGCGCCCACTCGGTTACGACGTCAGGCTGATAGGCGTCAGCGAACACCTTCGCCGTGCGTGGAACAGTGAGTTTGGATGACCCGTTGGGCAGTTCGAGTGTCTTGCGGTCAGGGTGCGCCCGGTGGTAGGACTCGATCGGTGCCCGGTGCCAGGCGATCGCCTTCTGGATGATGAGCGTCCGGTTGATGAGTCGGTCGGAGAGTCGGTCCATCTCGGCCCGGTAGAGGTCGGTCAGTTCGGTCAGGTTTTGTGTCTGCCGGCGCACCATCCGCATGTGCCAATCCATGCGGGAGAGTGCGTCGAGGTCGTCGGGGATGATGGCGGGTGTGTCGTAGTCGATGTCGGAGGTTTCGACCGGACCCGGCGACGTGGGGGACGTCGCGGGTCCGGTCGCTTGCTCGACCGGCACCGAACCGGGAGCAAGATTATGGGCGGTCATGCGCTGGCCTCGATGGCCGACGGGTTGGGGTTCCGATGAATCCACGTCACGCAAGTCGAGCCGTCGTACTCGGTCGGCGTGATGACGTACTCGGTCGTCCACGCCACATAGACGGGGCGAGATGGTGCGCCGAAGTCGGTATCGAACTCCAGGTCGAGAACAGCTGCGGGGCACTCGCTCATCGGGCCGTAGAACGGGAGCACCGGACGGCCTTGCCATTCGATGTCTGTCCAACAATCCATTTCGTAATCACCCCACTCCGACTGATTGGAGATTGAGCAGATCCAGTCGCCGACGCCATCGGGTGACGACCCGAACTCGGCACGCAAGGTGGTGCTCATGATGTGGACTCGCGTAGCCAGCGGAAGAGCGAGTCGTCGCAGTCGCCGCAGATGACAGCCATAAACGGGCTACGGTTGCCGCTACTGCCACGGACGGGCATGAGGGTTTGCCGCCAGGTGTAGGGCGGGTCGTCGACGCTGCCGGCGTTAGTGACGGCCCCGCATCGGTCACATAGCCAAGCGTTCATTTCGTCACCCGTTCGATGATGTTGAGTGCGACCTCCGTCAACAGCCGGTCGATGGTCGCCTGTTGTTCAGCACAGATGACGGCGAGGGCGTCGACCATTCCGTAGAGGTTCCCGAGGTGTGGGCCGAGCCCTGCGCCGGTGAACGGCACGGTGTCAAGTGACGGGACATCAATGGCGATGTCGTCCCTGATCAGCCGGCAGGTGTCGCTGATCCCGCTCATCGTTGGCCTCGTTCGGTATGAATGTCGGCGTCGATTGGTTCTCCGCACACACATGACCGGGAGCCAACTTGTGGGATGGCCTCGTGTGGCCGCGCAGGGTTGCGGGCGCTCATGATTCGACGACCAGCCATACGAGAACGGCGGATACGAGCAGGCTGACCACAGCGCCCACCGGGCTCAAGGGCGAGCGTTGAGCGACCAGCGTCAACACGCTGATGAGCTGTCCGACCACGAAGTAGCCGATGAGTACCCACTTCTGCCAGTTCATCGTTGGCCTCGTTCGGCTGTCTCGCGTTGGCCGGCGTCCCACTCGTCGAACACGTCGGTTGCGACGGACGTCTGGTCATACATGGCGGAGACGGCATCGAACCCGCCGTCTTGCGC
>Ga0163154_10008471_pt1 | contig 11956 bp, 8 predicted proteins | sample OliLakLV19MP9P1_FD_148649 | JGI IMG/M metagenome (GOLD analysis project Ga0163154, IMG submission 148649) | Freshwater microbial mat bacterial communities from Lake Vanda, McMurdo Dry Valleys, Antarctica - Oligotrophic Lake LV.19.MP9.P1 | ecosystem: Environmental > Aquatic > Freshwater > Lake >... | reverse complement strand
CATCAAGCCCCTCCGGCATCTGAGGAGCAAGTTTATTAAACTTGCCACCCCGACAACGTGGTGGGTTCGGTGTCCCGCCTGCGGCGATCCTGTCTATACACCCATGTATGACAGGCGGGACACCGGCGATTGGCGCGAAGCCAATCGCCTGCACTGCATACCGCACATACTGATCCAAGACGATTGAGGTCATCATGTTAAAGATCGATCTCCCACGGCTGTCGGACAATCATGGGGTCATCATTCGTATCCGGTATCAGAGTCGGCGGCTCAGCTTCAATGTCACGCAATAACCGCCACTCCTGTCCAATCGTGCGGTCCAGAACGTATTCAAACTCCTGTCTGGCGATATGATGCAGGTTGTCTTCGCGGCTCAGTCCCCCTCGATCTGTGCAAACCTGCTGGCGGTCTATGCGGTGTGACTCGCGTTCCCCCAGAGTGTTTTCGATCGTTCCCGCCACAAAGACATGCGTATGCAGGTTCTGTAAGCCGTAGTCGTCGTCCGTGTCGCGGTCATGCGTGACAAAGCTGTACTCCGGGATGTTCAGTCCCCGCGCCGCAAACCAGTTTTCAATCGTCCGTTCCGTCACCTCACGCACCAGCTCTTGGCGCAGTTCTTCCGGCACCAGTGCCATCAGATCAGGCGCGGGGGCAATCACCAGATGGTGCGCCAGCACATACGGACCCGACAATTTGCTTGCGTTTTCGTAGACCTCGCGCCAGCCGCCGCCCAAACCGCAGTCCGTCCAGCGCTCACTCAAATCCACCGGACGGTGGTCGGGGTTTTCGCGGTAGGACACATACTTCAGCAGCTTCTTCAGCCCTTTGTAGCCACCTTTGGACGGTTTCTGATACTTCCAATTGGGGATGATGCTCGGCTTTGTCATACGTTCTTAACTTTTCTGTCTGACACAAAATGAGCGACAGCGGCCCGTTGACGTGACCACTTTGCTTGCTGCCGACAGCGATTGCTACAGTACAACCGAGGTCGTCCAGCGTAGTAGTCAGATGGGCGCAAAACGGTATTACAGACCATACAGCACATCACTCTTCCCCCAGTGGATGACCGCTGTATCCATTCGAGTTCAGAGCTAAAGGGATGGTGTATGCCTCGACACCCCCTTCCTTCTGATGTTCGGCTACCTCGGGAGTCGCGGGAATTTCTGGTGTCTGATACCAGTTGTCGGCTTGCAGCTCACGGTAAATCAGGGCGCGCCAGTTGGCGGTGTTCAAGCCGTCCAGTGCCTCGCGGCGGCGGCTGTTGGCCTTTCGCAAAGCATCTCTTAGCGCATTGGCATAGAACTGCATCCATTGGCTGTGGGCTTCCGGGTTGATCGTTGAGCGTTGCCAGTTATTGACCGCTTCTTGATACGCGCGTTCGTTGGCATGGCGCAGTTCAATCGCTTCCAGCATCTGCTCTTTGAGGACATAGGCGGTAGAGAGGACCAAAAGCGGCGGGGCAATCGCTTCCAGCCATGCAAACGGACTCTCCATGTGACCGGGCAGGGCAAGCTGCACGTTCCCAACCAGGGCAATCGCGGTCGCAATTCCCATGCTGGCGTACAACAACCGTCTCGCGTTCGGAGTCGCGCCAAGCGTCGCTAAGGCCAGTGAAAACACCACTTGGCCGACTTCAGCAGTGAGTACGGTAGCGATCCCAACGGCGATCATTGCCAGTTCATAGGGGACAGCTACACCAAAGGTCGATGATCCGATGACATACAGTCGAATCGCGGAGGGTGTGAAGGCGGCCAGCAGCAGTGCGATACATAATCCACTGATGAGTTTGGTCACCATGGGCGGATAACGATGGGTGGCGTAGTGGTTGTAGTGGTCACGATCAGGACGTTCGCCGATGTCGCGCATCACGGCTTCTTCGGCGGCGGCATGGGCAAGCTGGCGTTCTTCCTGCGTGAGCGGCTTAATCTGCGTCAGCATCGGGTTCACTCCATTCTGTGAAATTGATGTAATGAAGATGGCGGATACACTGAGCGAGATAACGCGAACGCGCATTATGTCCGCATCCATCCTCGGCCAGCTCGACATACGCCAGCGCTAACTTCAATGTCAGCAGCAGCATTTGGGAGGATGGCAGTGCTTCTACCCAGTCCATATCATTTGGCTTAGGGTGAAGTTTCTCCACTTCGCTGAACGCCCACCCCAGACGACTCGAATCCCGCGATATGGGATAGGGGATGTGCAATTCCACGTCGCCTGCGGCGGTGCTGACGGTGTGAACGACCAGCCCACGCGGAAACAGCGCTGGATGATCGTCCCATCGTTCTACCTTCCATTCTCCGATCCGTTCACCTTCCAGACTGGATAAGGGCTTCACCACGTAAATCGCTAACGGTTTGTTGGGCATTGCTTTGTTCCTTTCAATAGACTCAAAAAGCCGACTACCCGTTATCGGGGTCGGCTTCAGGACGAACAAACGTATGGGGTTGGCAGCGCGTTAGAGCGTTGGCTACATCGTTGAGCTCGAACGGACGCAAATTCGCGTCATTTGTGTATGTTCCCGACTCTCATGGAGCAAGTGAGTCACGTTACCCGTATCTACGAGACCGCGTTAGGGCGTGTTTTATCCGGCGCTCAACGTGAGAACCTCGAACGCGGTTTATTGGGTGAGGCGCTGGAAATCCTATATCGCGGCTTCCCCGACCTGAACAAAGTCACACCTGACCTCGCGCCGACCTGTGATGTGGTGTGCGATGTGCTTTCTGGTTTGGGCGATAAAGAATCCACCAGACAGATTGCCAAGAACCTCGCCGATGAGATCGCCGGACTTTGTACCGGTAGCGGACCGTGGGCTACTTTCCTGAACGGGACGACCAATGTGGACTTGTCACGCGGTGGCAAACAGACCATCCAACCGCGTGTGTTCAGCTTCCACGAACTGGAAAGCGATCCGATTTTGCAGGCGTTGGCTTATACGCAGGTGCTTTCGGCTATCCGTCGCGACAGTCTGATTGACGAGCAGCCGCGCATTATCGCGGTGGATGAGGTCTATCGCCTGATGCGTCATCCGTCGCTACTGGACTTTCTGATTGAGGCGGCCAAGACCTTTCGCACCCGGCGGAAAAAACTGATCTGTGTGGATCAGTGAATGCACCAATCGAGTGGACTTGTGGCGGCTTCACCCCGAACCGATATTCCTTGGTGTCATTCCAGCGGGTGTCCCGATTGTAGCCCCGCTTTCCCGCGTATTCGATACGCCAATGCCCATTCCCAAACTTGTACGCATAGCGTTCTTGGATCGAGCGCCACGAGTAATCTGGGAAGGCGTGCAAAATCTCCCACTGGTCAACATCCCCCTCGACCATGACGCGCAGTTTGTTCAAATCATCATCTTCCCAGAAATAGCCGAGGCTCTTGTGGGTCGTGCTGCGCGTGCTGCTGCTGCCGTCGCGCCAATAGACCGTGATGGTTTTGGTCTTGCGCGTGACTTTTGAGATGGTGATGGACTTGGCGAACGACTCAAATAAACCGCGCTTCTCGCTGGGCGGGACGTGTTCCCATCGTGCGATGACCAGCGCCAGAATCGGACGGGCATGAGCTAGGGATTGAGCGTTCTTCGCCCCGGAGTGAATGCGCTGAAGCTCGGCGTGCAGTTCTGCGATCTCAAAATTGACAGATTCATAGCGGGCTTGTGCGCGAGTCACCATTTCCGGGTTGGACAGCAGACTCAGGCTGGCGATTAGGTTGTCTTTGGACGTTTCAGACTGACGGATGGCCGCACGAATCCGCCGTACCTCGGCCTGATCGACATTCTCGACGCCCGCTAAGGCGGTTGACCACGCCTTCTCATCCACAGTGGTCGCCTTCAAACGCGCCAGCAGCATTTCATCGATCAACCCATCAACGATGAAGGCGCGGATATTCCAGACATTCGCCCGATAGGGGTAGGCATACAGTTGATACTGATACTTGCCCGAATCGGTGTTCCAGACGCTCGCCAGCCGTGCGTGGGGGTTATCCGGCAAATCATCGCTGAAAACTAACCCTGAATAGGTCGGGGCAGGTGAGGTACGCTCTGCTTTGTCATGCCGAGTCCACGGGCGATAGGGGACATAGCTGGGGTTCGGCTCGCCATGGAAATCAGTTGAAGACAGTCGGTTATAGGCATACATGAACAATTCGAGCGGGATGATCGCCTCGTGGTTGTTCCACGCCACTACCGCGCCTTTGTGAATCCAGTGGCCGATATAGGCGACATTGACCAGCATGTAACACAGCCCCGTGTGCGATGGGGTCAGCCCACCGGTCAACGTCGAGCGCCGCGTCAGATGGTCGGTCGCCTTGAAGCCATCCGGGATTGCACCCTCTGGCATGTCGGGGAAGTACGGGCCGTTTCGATCAATATCCAGCCATGTCTGGTAGAAATTGCCGTTGTTCTCGCGGAACAACTCGAAATAGCGCAGCAGGACATCGGCGTACAGGTCAAAGCGCTTGTATTTACGGAAATCAGGGTTACGTAACTCATCGACTTTTGAGCGACAATCGACCATGAATCCGGGCAGGATTTTGCGCCCCGCCCACATCCCACCCGCGCTGCGGCTGTGGCGTGCCTTGACCAATCGCCCGCGAATCTGATATTCCAGATAATCAGCAGCCCGCTGGGAATCCTCACGGAACATGCGGACGTGCGCCGACCCCATCACAGGGTGGGTGAAATCGAACACCATGCGCGGCGTCATGACTTGCACGTTATTCCGCTTGCAGGCGTCGATGAAGATATTGGTTTCGATCATGGTCACATCGCGGAAAAAGCGGTCAACATCCTGCGCGGCCACCAAGCCCAATTGACCCGATTCAATCAGGTCATAGAGCAGAGACATGCCCTTGCGTTCACGGATTTTCTTGCTGCCGCTCACGCCCGCGTCCATGTCAATCATGTGGATGTTTTCGCGCACCCAGCCGTGGTGCATCAGGTGTTCGATCATGTCGATGGTCTGGAGGGTGGTCGAGATGTTGCCAATCTGTCCTTCGGACGACTGGCGGTAATACACCGCAGCGGGACGCCCGACAGGCAGGGCTTGTGCCTTATACGGGTCAATCGGCTGCTCAGGGCGCTTCAATGGGCGTGGCATGATGTGTTTTTCAATCCCTCATGGCTCATTGCTATCTGACGAAAAAACGCCCTGCTCCCCGTGAAAGTGATACGGCAAGAGCAAGGCGCTTTGAGTTACAATGCGTCCAAGCCCTGCGACGTGTTGAGATCACTCGCGGGGTCAGCCAGATCGTCGAGTTCCACCTCGTCGGTCTGGCGTTTATTTTCATCAGTATACGGCGTTGATTCCAAACATGCAACAATTCGGATCAATTGACGATACACCGCCACGAGGTCGATGCCGTTTTCTTGGATTGGGGCTGGTGGTTCTGGGATAATGGTCGGCACGGGTAAGTTCCTCTGTTTTATTCTTTTGATGATTCGAGCGTAGCACAGTGCATACGGAGAAAATCTGGAATCCTCTGGGTTTTGGGCTGGAGGATTCCAGTCGTCGGCTGGAGGATTCCGGTTGGTCGATATGCGGGCTGGATTGGGAACAAAAAACGCTGAAGCATCGTGTGGGTCTCCACGTTTTACGATGCACTCAGCGTATCAAAGTCAGGTGGTCAAACCTGTGTAATTTTACAGTTTTGGGGAGTCAGTTTTGGCAAATGCGGTAGCAAGATTACACAAAGTGGATTTTTACGGGGAGTCTAGTTACCAAGCCAGCGGATACGGCTGAATTGAGCTTGTACACTGTTCAACAAGCGCTCGTCCGCTATCCAACAATCGCATCAAAGGCGATCTTCAAACATTATGAAGGGCGTGTATGGGTAATCGCCAGTGTCTTAACAATCAAAAGTCAAATTTGACATAGCTATGTGAGTGTCCATTTTTCTCACCTATTGTGGCACAGAGGGTGGTGACAAAAGTGATGTGTGAGGTAAACACCACACCACTTCACTACTTTGAGATGTTAACTTAAGTCTTTCGCCTATTCTCCCTCAAAACCCTGCTCTCTAAACTTGAGGGTTCGACTATTCTCGCTGATAGTACGGATGGCAGCGTCGTCAAAACCTGTTGGGCGCGATGCCTCTATCTCCAGAGTGATGGTGACCTCTGTCCCTCTCAATCCCGTTAAGCGTTGGATAATTTCCTCAACGATGACAGCCATATCTTTATTCGCGCGCTGTGGATCAATTGAGACCGTCCCGTGGTAGCGCGTGGTCAACTTGGGTTTAGCGGCTGTCGGCTGGATAGTAGCCCCGTCGTGATTTGAGGTGGTTGGTACTGACCGGCTGGTTACTGGTTCATCCTCACGATTCCGGTACTCTGCTTCAAGTTGGGCATCCGCCGCTTCCGGGCGCACAAGCACCGAGTTCTCGTCAAAATATACGCTCCCAGAGGCACGTCGGATGATCAAGCCTTTATACGTCCAGTCTGAGGCGACCATAGTTGCATAGCCAAAGGGTGCGTCGTCACGGGCGATGCCATCACGAACAGCGGCCATCAATACCTCCTCGTTAAATAAACGGGGTAGATAACAATAGCTCGCCAGATACCCCCAGAGTTGTTTCAGACCAAGGTGCTGTTGATCGCGCCAGAGATAGCGATCAAGCTCGATCCTGAGATTATCTGGCGACCATTGGGGGATGAGATTGTCGTCTGAACGCAGTTTACGCGCCGCCCGATCATAGAAGTTCTCTGTCCCTGCAATGCGCTGCGCCTGATAGTCAATTGCGCCTGTCGGCTCCGGTTGCGCTGGCACAATCAACCAACTGTAGGTTTCTTGAAGACGACTGAGAAGGGTTTTCTCGGTGCGTTCGCAGTTGGCATCGACCTGTTTATGCTGTTGGGCATCAAGATTCAGCGATTCAGCATCGTCTTTGATGGATTTCCATGCCAGATATTCTCGAACCGATTTTTCCCACGCTTCCGCATCATTCTGATCAGGGGCGATGAACACCAGCATATTGCGGTAAATGCGCGGCGCGCCGCCACGGGTTTCAAGGATTTCTTGCGCCGCCCGCTGTGCTTCAGAGATGCCGTTGCCCTTCTTATGGCCGTAATCCGGGGGGAGGACGACTACCCGTACTCGCCATTCATCCACGACATCCCCTGTTCCTTTGGGGGCGACGTGTGCGCCGCTGAAATCATCTTTGCGGAATCTCACAGCACGCAAGCGAACCAATTGCTCCTGATATACCACGTCTGGGTGTAGCGCCTGTGCGCGATCTTGCGCGGTACGGCTTACTGTCGGGCGGGTGTCATACCAATAACGGCTGTTATCGGTATAGAGATAGGTGAGTTGATTGCTCATCCGGCGTAAGGCGTCATTAAAAGCGGCCAATTGCTCACCCGGCTGCACGGTGGCTAACCGGATGCGAACTTCTTCCAGACCGCGTACCGATTGACCCGCCACTGACGGCGCACTCCCGATGAAAATTGACCGAGCGACGCGACGACTGGCAGTATATTGACCCAGTGTTGTGATGGTCTTATCGAGGTCATACGGCTTTGACTCTTGACCATCAATGTCAGTATCGACGATAGCCGACCAATTCTCTGGGAGGTAGCGCAAAATCTCGTTGCGGATAGCCGCCGCCCATAGCGGAACCGAACCGGGCATAATCAACAGTGATTGGTCATTGTCTTGCCAAAGGCGATGAATCACGGTTGCCATGAAACGCAGGACGCCGCGTGTGCGTTGGAAACGGTCTAGGGTTGACCAATCCTCATATAGGCGCGCAAACAGTTCTGGGTGGATGGGGTAAGCCTCTTTCATCCGACGTAGATAATCTGCCTCTGCTACACCGGTAGGGAACTCACGGTTATTGTTCGCGTACATTTCACGGAAAGCTGACAGAACCGCATCCCGCGAGGCATAGTCCATTTCATAAGAGAATAAACGGCGACGCACGATCTCGAAGCTCTCGGTTGCCGTGACAGGCTTCCAGACCGACTCAATCCGCCCGATGGTTTGAGATAGGATGTCCAGCGCCGCTTTGCCACCCTCGCCGCCGATTTCAATGTCGCTTTCGGGGATGGATACCAGCAACATGGAGTTGCTTGAGCGTTTCACCGCCTCAGTTAATGATTGGACAAACGACATCACTGCATCGAATGAACCAGCAGCGAGCCGATCTCCAACCCCGTAGAGGTTGCGGGCGAACCCGACCAATTCATCAATGATGATGAGCGCCGGGCCGTGATTTTCGAGCAGACGGGTGAGCGTTTCTGTGCCGGGATTGACCGCCGCCAGATCGTCTTTTTCGACGATTTGATAGGCTGCGAATCCGCCGAGTTGATAGGCGATTTCGCCCCACAAGGTATGCGTGGTGCATTCGAGCTTCTGGCGCGGCTGGGTCGGGCTAAAATCGAGACCGACGATCACGGCGCGGTTGGCGCTGATGCGATCATCAATTTCTCCCATTTCTTTGACGATGTTTTCGCCGCCGGGGATTTCGCTAAAACCGATCTGCCCGCCAAACAGGTGATAGAGCGCCAACATGCTGTGCGTTTTGCCGCCGCCAAAACTGGTTTGAAGCTGGACGACTGGATCGCCGCCCTGACCGGTCAAGCGTTTGACGCCTGTGACCAACAATCCGAGCAGTCCTTCGGTCAGATAAGTGCGGCGGAAAAACTCCTTGGGGTCGCTGTATTCCACCGCTGCCTTATTCTGCATGACGTCGGCGATGTTAGCGACGAAATCGCCCAAGATATAGCGCCCCTCCATCACATCAGCATGGGGTTTGACCACCATCCGCCACGGTTTTAGGCCGGGGGTGGTGGTGGGTGGGGCGGCGGTCAGATCAACTGAACCATTTTTCTTGACGGCTTGCTTCTGCTCCGCTTCAAATCGCAGGCGCAGCAGTTCTTGGGCAATATCTCGGCAGACTTGCGCCAACGGCGGCGCGCCAATCGATTCCAATAAACGGCGCGCAATATCGGCGGCTTCATAGGCTTGGTCGTTGCTGAACGCGCTCTGATGCGCCCATTCATTGCGGACATCTGAGAGGATATTGGTATAGCCGCGCTCGGACTTGCCCAACTTGGTCTTAAATACTTGATCCCATCGGCGTGCGATGAGGTTCAGGCAGGCTTGCACATCCATCTCGCGCACTGCGCCCTCAGCGGTGGTGCTTGCCAATCCGCCATAGACGCCAGAGGTGAGCGCCTCGTTGATTTCTCGAATCACACGCTCTTTATAGACGCGGGCAAATTCACTCACGATGAACGGCGCTAACCCATCTTTCAGGGCGTCCATCACCTCACTGACGCGCTCACGATTGCTTTTAGCCATGATTGAATCCTCTATTTGCAAACAATGAATCTTCCGCCCACCTTGTCGGATTTATGGCGACATAGGCACGGATTTGATTTAACGATTCGGTGTTACGGATGATGTGTTCGTGATAATTGCGCTGCCAGATGGGATGATCAGGCGGATTGGGTAGGCGGTTGATGAGACGGGCAGCGGCGGCTTTGAATGTTCGAACGATGGATCCCAGCGAATTTGGGGTCACGTTATTGGGTGTCACACCGCGTTTGGGCGCGTTTTGTGGCGATGGGTTTTGTTGGAACGGGTTTTGTTGGAACGGGTTTTGTGGCGACGGGTTTTGTGGCGATGGGTTTTGTGGCGACGGGTTTTGTGGCGATGGGTTTTGTAGGGGCGCAATATATTGCGCCCCTACATCACCATTTGCGATCACAATCACCCCATGTATATGATTCGGCATCACGACGAACGCATCCAATTCCACCATCGGATAATGTGCCGGAATGTCATCCCAGCACGATTGTACAATCCGCCCCCATTCGTTCAACGCCATATAACCATGCATCACATCACCGAACACGTACTGGCGTTCATGCGCGCAAATGGTCACGAAATACGCGCCATTTTGCGTGTAATCGTAATCCTTCAAGCGGATAGAGCGGCGATGGTGGTGGATAGTCATGGGTTTGTCCATTTTTGGGCGGGTGTTGGGCGCAATGTATTCTGGGCGCAATGTATTCTGGGCGCAATGTATTCTGGGCGCAATGTATTCTGGGCGCAATGTATTCTGGGCGCAATGTATTGCGCCCCTACACGTCATCAAACAATCTTGGCTGGGTCGTCGCGTCTCCACTGGCGGCCAAATCGCGTAGGCGGCCCACTTCCTCACCGATGCCCGACCAACTGACCACCAGCGCGTTGTAATCGCGGGCGTGTTCCGCCCACCCCTTGCGCTCGCAGATGCTGTATAGCCGATACGCCAAGCTACGCGCCTCGGCGGCCATATCGTGCGGCATCTTGCTCAACAGCATGGCCGAGCCGGTTTCGCCGTGACTGTTCAGCCGCTCAATCAGATGATGCGTCGCCTCCCAGACCGTCGGGCGTTTGTCCTGTGACGGATCCCACGCATTGGACGGGTCATAGTCGCGCCAGTGGATGAGCTGCACCTTGCCGCGCCCAGAGGCCGCGATGCCCGCCTGTGTGACGCCCTCGACGCTGGTATTTTTGGCGCGTGCGAGCGTATCGGCGAGGCCAAACTCCCCCTCACTGAAGCCGAATTGCTTGAACCAGTTGACCGCGAAGCGCGTATCGACATCGATGTCGCCGTCCTGCTCGTCCAGATAAGCGTCCAGTTCTTGGTTGATGAGACCCAGCGCGGCGCGGACGGCCAACGTCGAGCCGTCGGATTCCAGCACCTTGCTATAGCGGCTATAAATCGCCATGCCGGGGCCGATGCTGGCTTGCGCGAGGTCTACCGGCGCGATGTTGCCAGACTGCATATCCTTGAGCGCGAGGGGCAGTTCACGGCGCAGCGCGTCTACGAACTGACGACGGCTGAGGCTGGGCGCGTCTGACGGGCGCGGGCGGCACACGAGGACGATGGACGAGGCGAGCGCGTTAACAGAAGCCTTTAATCCCGTTGCTCTCTCGCTACGAACAGGCCATGTGCCTTTTATGCTGAATCCAGAATCAATTAATCCAGTGAGCATAGTCTCCCAGCCCGTTGAAACGGTTTGCTGTTGAGGAGAATCCGATGGACTATCCTCCGTTTCTTCAACAAGAATGTCCTCTTTTTCTTCGGCTTCAGATTGCTTGAAGGCGTAGTAAACAGTGACAGGATATAGCTCATGGGTGATTTGCTTCATCTTCACGAATGTTTGGGTCATTCCGCGCTCAAAATAGATTTTAGCAAGGTCTTTGCTCCCACCATGTCTATAAGGAGAAGCAATCAACTCTGGTTCTTTGGGAACCAGTAATGTAGCAAAGATTTCTGGATAAACCTCCCGTAAAGGGCGTCGCATCCAGACGTAGAAAAAGTCTGATAAATCGGCATATCCCACTAAATCGTAGTATGGGGGGTCGGTTGATATGATGTGGCTGATATTTCTGTTTATTGCAACTGCATTTTCCTGAATAGAGTCAGACTTTGTGCTTCCACAAGGAATTACCTTGCTAATAGAATTGCAAGCTTCATAGAAATCTCCCGCATGTCCTGCAAAAATATTTACTTCTGGGAAATCCCATGTCATAGGTATAGCTTGACGCCCAAAACCATGAACAATTTGATCTCTTGAATTACTCCAAATCGTAAAGGTATTGGAGTAATCTATTGTTCTATCCACCGCGAACGCCAAATACACGCTGACCGCCTCGGCGTAGGCGAGAGCGCCACGCCCGCCGTCACGCAAAGGAATATCGTCATCCGATAGACCGGCGGCGAGGGCGTCGGTATGGGCTTTGGCGCGTGCCTCTGGTACAAGGTCGCTGAATGTCGTCATCGCGACGAGTTGACGTTGAGTGAATAGGTCAGCGAAATCGGTTAATCCATATGCTTTGCACCAAATAGAGCGGGGGTCATTTGCAAGTTCACCGGATGGACACCATTCAGGGTGAGCCTGCAAAGGTGTTGCTTCATGGGATAAATTAGGAGAATAATAATTTCTACTCCGCTTTCCTTCAGTTACTAT
>Ga0163154_10008469_pt1 | contig 11960 bp, 16 predicted proteins | sample OliLakLV19MP9P1_FD_148649 | JGI IMG/M metagenome (GOLD analysis project Ga0163154, IMG submission 148649) | Freshwater microbial mat bacterial communities from Lake Vanda, McMurdo Dry Valleys, Antarctica - Oligotrophic Lake LV.19.MP9.P1 | ecosystem: Environmental > Aquatic > Freshwater > Lake >... | reverse complement strand
ATTCTGAACTATCTGCCCAAGCAACTACCGGGTAGTAATCACCCCCTTGTCACTTAAATGTGTTACCTCATTCAGACGACCACGATTATGTGACTATTCGCCCAGTCCCTACAGCTTTAATCTAGTTGCAGCAACCATTTAACCGAGTCCTGCTTATGAGGCGTTATGCTGCTCCACCACTTGGTTTACCCCAGGTGAATTTGGGGTTTATCCCTAAAGGATATCTGGGCACTCAAACAACGTTGAAACATATCCAAGCATTAATCCGAGCAGGCGCAAAAGATTTCTATGTGCGCCAAAAAGCAATTGACATCTTATTAGAAAAGGCAGTCAAACCGAAGGACTATCTGGGGGAAATCAAAGCCCTGTTTGAGTGGGTGCAGCATAACGTTCGTTATACCAAAGACCCGTTTCGGGTAGAGGTCTTGCACTCAGCTCGACGGTTGTTAGAACTGCGGGCAGGCGATTGCGACGACATGACCATTTTGCTGGGTTCCATGTTGGAGGCGATCGGGCATCCGGTGCAGCTTGTGGTCACGGGTCCTGATCCACTGCGACCGAAACTTTTTAGCCATATTTACCTGGAGGCTTTCCATCAAGGGCGATGGATTCCGCTAGATGCCACCATGCCCTACCCAATGGGCTGGGAACCTCAAACATTTGTCAAACAAGTGATTTCCATTGAGAGGAAAGCAGATATGATGCACCAAACTCCAGAACTCTACGGTATTGCAGCCACGATATCCCTGCCTAACTGGCTGCCGGGTTTACTCCAGGCCATGCGGCAGGGAGGAATTAAGCCTCAAGACCCACGTATGAAGTTGCTGTTAGACTTGCTCCGCCAGCGGCAAGTACTCAACCAAAAGCCCCGGTTAGCCAGAAAGCTTCACTTTATCTGGGAGCGTGGACTATCGGCGCGTCCGTATCCCAATACGGCACAGCGGTTGGAGCGATCGCTGCAACGATGGGGAATTTTACCAGCGTCGCCAGCCCCTTTATCCATGCAGCCCGGTCAGGCTCGTCCCCAAACCCAGGTTCCTGCACAACAAATGCAGCCTGTAGCCCTGCGGCCAGTCGGGAAGGTTCAACCCGTTGCTCAGGTACCTCCTGTCGCTCCGGTAACTCGGCGGTGATCAGCATGAAACGAATGAAACGATTGGGAAGGGTGAATCCTGCCCGCTCTCCTCAGCCGATCGACCCCAGCCCTCTCAGTCAGGACGTTCACCAAGGCAGGGCACTCTACCGGGAGTTCAATCATTTCGAGGCATCGCGATCGATCACAGTCAAGCATTCTCGGTTAATCCCACCTGTAGTTGTAGACCTGGGAGAAATGGTAGGCATCATCTATCGCTCAGATAAGGGGCAACCGGGGCAACCCCAGGCTTACGTCCACTTTATGCAAGATCCGCCTCGCCTAGTCAGCAATGTAGAAGGCACTCAACTCTATATCGTGGGCGGCAGTTATCAGATCACCCAGCAGGGAATTGAAGGTTGAAAAGGAGGAAGAAAGCATGGCATGGGGACAACCACTGGGCTTAGATGAATTGATGATTGTGAATCCCAGTCCACCGCATCCAGAAGCCTATTTTCTGGGCGAGGACGGCACCCTTTATCAGGTGCAGGGATTGGGGCAAGCACAAGCATTCCCAGACGGAGGGCAATACTTCCTGGGTGAAGATAACACGCTGTATCAGGTGCAAGGACTGGGGCAATCAGACGACTTGCAGGGAACTGGACAGTATTTCCTGGGTGAAGATGGCACGCTGTACCAGATGCAGGGAATGGGTCTGGGTGAAATGTCTCAAATGCCATCAAGGCAACATACTTGCCAATGCATGAAGAGATAATTCAACACTGAATTGATTGCTAACGAGTGGTTCTCAACAACCTAAAAAACTATTAAACAAGGAGTTTGATCATGGGAAAAGTTCAGGGCGTTAAGGAAAAGCTGCATTATCCAATTTACGATGCTTTTTACGTGCCGGAAGACGTATCATTCCAATCAAAGTTGACAGATCCAAGAATGATCCGCTTCTTTGTGGATGTTCAGAACAAAACCAGGCTAGAAACCAACTTACAGGCATCTGGTGTTTTACCCAGCCTGAATACCTTTGAGGCTCGTGCCCTGCGGGTAGTGGTTTCTAGTATAGTTACTCCCATCAGGAAGGACCCAGCACCACAAGAATTACAAGAATCGAATGAGGCTGGCTTTCTAGCTGACTTTATTTATAGCTCAGTAACGACCCTACTGGTAGGCGAAAAAGTCATGATTGAGATGCCCACCTATTTCTTTCCATCTGGTGCTGGGATAACTCAAGGTGGGGGTTCCGAGCTGCTACTTGGTGGCATTGTTTACAACCACGGACAACCTGACCCGATGTCCACCTTCCGTTTTGCAGAACCCGTGATCATTGAACCACAACAGAACTTTCGAGTAGAAATATCTTTCCCCCAAGGGATACCAGGACAAACAGCAACTCCACCAACGGGGTTAGCAGTTGTAAAGGGACCTCTGCGGATTTGGGTGGTGCTGGATGGCTACCTGACACGGGACGTTCAGTAGTTTTTATGGATTACACACGGCGATCGCGCTCAACATTGACGTAGACCAACGCATGACAAGCATCGCCAACCACTTCATCGGAAAACAACGAAGAATAATCTGGGAGAAAACACAATGAATCACATGATGGGCGCTGGCTATCTTGGTGAAACGAGAATGGCACCGGACGGCAACCTGTATCAGTGGGTGGAAGGTATTGATGGATTGGGCAATCCCATTGGCTTCTGGAGCAAATTGAAAAAACTGGGACAAAAAGCACTGAAAACGGCTGCCCGCTATCACCCTGCTGCACAGGCATTGCAAATGGTGAGTCGTGGTGTTTCAGGCTATGACGGAATGGGAGCCTTACATCAAGCTCCGGATGGCAGTTTATATCAAATGCAAGGACTGGGCGTAGACGAAGAGGGAATGGGGACAGATGCTGTGACCCAAATGATGGGGCTTGGCAGTTATCTGGGCGAAACCCGCATGGGACCCGATGGTAATGTCTACCAATGGGTTCAAGGCATTGATGGCTTGGGAAATCCCATCGGCTTTTGGAAGAAATGGAAGAAAAAACTGCGAGGATTTGTGAAAAAAGCACTGCCTATAGCCCAAAAACTAGCCCCGTTTATTCCTGGCGGGGCAGCAGTTTTGACAGCAGCAACCCCAATTCTGCAACAGGCTGGAGTGGCGGGCTATGGTGGTTTAGGAGCCTTGTACCAAGCTCCTGACGGCACCTTGTACCAGATGCAAGGTCTAGCGGCAAACGAAGAGCTACAGGGATATGGGGAAGATGAGGATCTGCGTGGGTTCGCTGAGGATGAGGAATTCCAGGGGTATGGAGAAGACGAAGCACTCTATGGCTATGGGGAAGACGACGATCTGCATGGGTCTGGGGAAGACGAAGCACTCTATGGCTATGGGGAAGACGACGATCTACGGGGTGTAGAGGGTTACATCCGGCAAGATGGCATAAGCGGTTTTGAGCAGTATGTGCCTCAACAACCTCCCATGACTCCTCGGTTTGCACCAACTCAGGTCTGGAGTCCACCCTGGTAGCCACTTCTTCTTAGAGAGGAAGGAATGCAATTGTCATTCCTTCTTCCCTAAACGACTGAACAATCTCTGAAATGAGGCAAGCAAAATGCAGTTCCAACAAGCACCACCGCAGATGAGGGCTATGAATCGCTCCTCACCGGAAACCACAATGCCAGTCAATACTGAACCGAATGTTAAGGAAATTCCCTACGACTACGTAGCCAAGTTCGCGCTTCAAGGCAAACGTGGCAATCGTGTGCAGGATGTAATCAACATCAGCGTTGAAGGGGCTTTTGTAGCGGTGGCGATCGGCTACAGCTTCATCCCAACTTTGAAAGTACAGAACGGGAATGTCTTGGAGCCACCGATTGAAATAGGATCTGCCACCCCCTTCCTTGAAAATCCTTTGCTTCCCTTGATTGAACCTTTTGTCCGGGCATCCGGTACAACCAATGTACCCGTGCCGAGTGACTCTAATACGCGCGAGTTTCAACAACTTCAACTGATTAAGTTGGTATCAGAATGTTTCCTAATGAAGTTGTGTGGCATTCACTTCAAATACAGCATCGTTGACAGTGGCAGTGGACGGGAGTTGCAGAATCAGCCGATTCACAACATTGCAGGATTAGGTGAATCAAGCGGTGAGAGACCCTTCCGTCCGTTTGCTAAGCCAATGGTGTTTATGCCCCGCTCAACCATTCGCATTGAAGTTGAAGAGATTTCAGAAGGACCGATTTACGGCTATGAAGATCCTCAAACCAAGCAACGAATTGGCGCTGAACTCTACATCGTGTTGCACGGCTACAAGATGCTCGGCTATGGAACGGGGTCGCCATGACTATTTGTCAGGTTTGCGGCATCCCTCTAGATGCCAACTACTTCGACAACGCCAGTATTAAGGGTGCACCCCCCAATGTCGGTGATGAGGTGGAGCTAGCCCGGTATGCGCTGCATCCCCAATACTGCGGTGTGTTACTTTGCTTCGCTCAGTATGCCAAACCCCAGGGCGAAGACATCTTTGAAACTCCTGGCTATGAATGGGCAGTCCTTTGCAACAACCAACCGCGTGATCCATATCTACCCACTAATTTGATCTTGAATCCCTGGGGGCAAAACAATTTACCCGTTCACCTGCGGCTGGAAGAAGGATGTGTAGTGCGACTGGTGGTGCGAAGAGTGTCTGCTTCTCCAGTAACCTTACTGGAAAAGGTTGGCGGTCGCTTGCAAGGACGCTATTGGTACAACACAGCGTATGGCGGCGCACCGAATCGATTATGAACCATCCGAGGAGCCGGATGTAGTCTTTGTGGGTTACACAAATCTTTATAGTAACTCCGATCCGATGAATTTGAGACGAGCGAAGGAGGACTAATAATGTACTTGTACACAAGAGAAGATTCGGATCAGATCCCGACAACGTTACAACCCCGAAACCCCACGCCAGGAAGTGGCTATGCTTTCTGTCCAGATTCAAGTGCGGTGGAAGGTTTCGGCCAACCTCCCGATGCCGTCAATTTTCTCCGGGCCGGAGGTGAAATTAAAAAACAATTGGAACGGAATTTCAGGGCAGACGATGTCACAGGATATCTTGATCGTCGGCGTAAGCTGAGACAGGCATTTGAGTCAGTGCCAAAATCGTTTGCGAAACACCTAGTAGATCAATTGCAGGATAAAAATGATCCACTGGCAAAACTCTTTAACTACAAGATATCGCGGCACACACGAAATGAAATGATTTCCATACTGCTGAGAAATATCGGTGAAACTATCTAGCTGTAAAGCACAGTTAGTATCCCATTCATGGAAACCTGAGATTATGTACGTAAGAACGTTAGGTGAACCATCTTACCAATCGGAGTCCGCTGCGCGGCAAGCTGCTAAAGAGTTATTTACAAAGTACGAGGCTGACTGCAGGGGCATTCGTGTGCTGAAGCGTTTGACCAAAAGCAAGCTCAGTCTCATGGACGAGGCCATACTATTGCAGAGGAGGCTGAAAGAACTGCCAAAGTTATACCAAGATAAGGCCGAGCTAGCTCGGCGCGTGCGGATATGGCAAGAGAGCCCGGAAAAAAATAGAGTGTTTTCTGATCCTGTTGCCGAGCGCCGACGTCTTGAAGAGTTTGTCGCTAGAACGGGCGCGTTGTCGCCGGAAGCGTACAGGATAGAATTAGCGAAGCTCCTTGTCAGGCTTGGCTATCCATCTAACTATTACCTTATGGATCTGAATAGTGAATTGCGTAAAGCGAAGTGCGAGGAGAGCCTTAACAGCTTACGGTTCGCTTTTCCCTGTGGTGGCATGGAAGTGGACGATCCGAAAGCCATCAGTGGACAGGTGTCCGATCACTATGTGAAAACAGAGCTTGGCTCCAGACTCAGCAATCAAAGGATTACCTGTAGCATATCTGGCAGGAGTGGCTTTTGCGACGTCTATTTCCCCAAGGGCATTATTATTCGAGTGAACTTTAGTAAGGTTCCGTACGCACTCATCGCCGTTCAGGTAGCGCCGAAGGTGGGGTCGCAGCGCGAATACAGTTATTCGTGTTTTGGAAGAAAGGTCAACTTGAGTTTGCCAGGGAAAACAGGAACTCCGTAACAAATGGGGTAGGAGTGAGTAATGCTATGTTTGTTCGGCGCATGTTGATATATGGTGATCCTGACTTGTGTGCTGCCGCAGAAATACGTCAATGGAATTGAGAATTGCTGAGTTGGTCTGCTGAGGGAGATAAATTTATGTACATTTATAATCGCCAATTATCAGGTTCCTACAATCGGCTTGAGGAACGGCCTATCTCATGGACTGCTCAGCGTGATGCTCTCCAGTGGGGCGGCATGGCTGCTGATACTAGTAAATCAGCAGCCATGCTGCGAGTAGGAACCTATTGGGCCAACGATTTCAGCAAGGGATGCAAGGGCGATGAACGTCTCAAGTACAGCGATGATCTGGCCCGAGGTTTTGCCAAATCCATGGCCGCCCAAGGTCACCAATGGGCTGTCGAACATGGTTCCTCTCTTGCCAGCCCACTGGATTGGTTGAGCTATCCAGATAAGAGCGGAACCCCTTATGACAACTCAGAAGTGATTCAAGGCGTTGACACCGTTGACTTTGTCTATTTAGTTACCCACGGTGGCTTGACCTTCGTGGATAAGCCAGCGCCTACCAAAGACTTATACATTTTTCGAGCAGGATTCGGCCTAGATGCGCCGTTTGTACCGGACGGGGTATTCAAAGTGGAGCGTAGTTCCCCAAAATATCCCCGATGTATGTGGCTTAATAACAAGTCCAAGTTAGGAAATAAAAGGCTCCGGTGGCTTGTAGTAGACACCTGCGAAAGCCTGCAACTCCCCGGATACGCTAAGCACCTCAAGATGAATGTAGACGTTAATCCAGCAAAAATGTGGCAACACGCTTTCCATGGTTTAAATATGGTTCTGGGTTTCACTGGCGATTCTACTGATTCTTGGTGGATAGATGACCGCGGATCAGATTTCGGGCGAAGGGCTGGTGCCGGTGATAAGCTGGCCGACGCGTGGACAGACGAAGGCTATTCTTACTGGACAAAGGATGTTCCGGTAGCACTGGCGTGTGGCCGAAACGAAGCGGATGCCGCGCATAGGCTCCGCCACGACCGCGTATCCGCCCCCTTTGCCAAGATTTCCCATGAGCAAATCGGTGGGTTCGCTTGGATGTGGCGATCCTGATCCCGTTCCAATTTTCTGAACGATATCTTTGTCGGAGCTTGAATTGTTATGTTGAAACTTGAGTTCACCAACAACTTGCCAGCCAAGGTGCCAGCCAAGCTGAAGATTTTCTCACTTAAAAAAGCTAGAGCCGACCAAAGCTTTTTCGAGCACGTCCTTTCCCGACTAGGACTGATAGGTGTCCCTAGTGATTTTCGCTGGAGAAACAACGGCGGCTGGACCACCGCCGAATCTATGGATGCTCGTGTATCAATCAACCACCGTTCTGGAGCCGTACGGTTTTGGACTCGGTTGAACGATCGTGAATTGACTCAGACACCCTTCTCCATTGACGAGCCTCACCTGTCCTTCATCGCTCGTAGCTTTTTGAAGAAAACCGGCTTGGTTGAGACACCTGTTGACCAATTAAAGGTTCGCAACATTGCGTACTTGCGCATGCAGACGGGGACCGTCAAGGGCAAGGTGACTACGCCCAGAATTTTAGACGCTGGCGTGATCTTCGGTCGGGAAATAGACGGCGTACCTGTAAGCGGTCCAGGTGGATATGTGATGATCAACGTTGCTTCGGATGAATCAGTAGTGGCAGGAACGAAGGTATGGCGACAGTTGGACGAAACCCTCGGCATGGCTAATGTATTAAAGCCGGATTACGCCATTAACGAATTAAATCAGAGCCTTCGTTTACAGAAAATAGACCGACCAGTAAGAGTAGTGAAAGCCGAGTTGTGCTACTTCGACAGGGGTGAAAACGATGAACAGAAATATCTTGAGCCAGCCTATGCTTTCGTATACGAATACGAAACTAAGATGAATCGCTTCCCGTACAAATCGACCCTAGTGATTCCAGCAATTCAGGGTTCACGGCAAGTTTGGAACCCCCCTAAGCGCTTCACCTGAACATCCACGGAAAATAAATAATGGATTTGCAGTTAATTTGATAATGAATAGAAGACAAGTTGTCTTCTGGCAAAAACAACACACCAACTTACAGGAGGAATACGATGGCTACGATTTCTATCAAATCAAACGAGGGTGCCGTTGAGTCTGCCTCTGCCGTTCTGGAGGTGACTGCCACCAACCCGGAATACAACCAACCCGCATTGCGGATCAAACAATCCGGTCAACGCGGAGGCGCAGCCTCGATCAGGATCGATGACCCCAATCCCGACATCGAATTTGTCGAGACCGATCAGGTCGCTCCAGTAGGAAAGTATGAAATTGCCGTTCAGTCAGACAAGTTCCAGATCAATGGTCGCAACGCTAGTGATACTGGCTTTGAGACTATCGTCGTATTTCAGCGATTAGGAGCAGGTGGCAATATCGGTTTCCGGACAACCAGCCAGTTTGGAAGAGGACAGGGTGTAATCGCGATCGCCAATGCTTCTGTCGCTCCATCAGTGAATCCTGCTGGCGGTGGAATTTTATATGTCGAAGATGGGGCACTCAAGTATCGAGGCTCGAATGGAACGATTACTACTATCGCACCCGCTTAGGCAGTGTGCCAGTCACGCAAAAACGAGGGCAGCATGAATTGTTGATAGCGGTTCAGGTTACTGGTGAAGAAAAATTCACTCCTACTTCTTTCCCTAGCAAAACAAAGATAGAGCAGCGATCGCCCCCTTCCCACCATCCGGCACACCTCATGTTTGCGAACTGTGCGATCGCCCCTTAGTTCCGTCGAGTGAGAGCGATCCCAGTAGTCTTAAAATGTACATATCTAAGACTCGTTAGCCAGAACTCACAATGTCTGAAATCACTGCTATCTACGAAAACGGCATTCTGCGTCCCCTAACCCCTCTCGCTTTCAGTGAGGGGCAACAGGTGCGAATTCAAGTTTTGCCAGAAACACCGTCTGATAGGCAAATTGAGCAAGCCCTAGAATCCCTAGTGGAGGCTGGACTACTTTCACTTCCACCGGGTTGTGGGGATGTTCAAACTATCTCAGAGGCACAACTGCGGGAATTTACTCAAAGCCTGCGAACATCTTCCGGTACGCCTGTTTCAGAAATTATCATTGAAGACAGAGGCGCTTTGTGACCGTTTACTTTTTAGATAGCAGCGCATTAGTTAAACGCTACGTACCTGAAGTGGGCACAAGTTGGGTACAAGCCTTAACCGATCCTGACTCAGGTAATCAACTATTCATTGCGCGCATCACTTGGGTGGAGGTGCTCAGCGCACTGGCGCGTCGTCAACGAGAAGGAAGCCTTGATATCTCCCAAATTACTCAAATTGTTCTAGCCTTTCGTCATCACCTGAATACTCAATATCGAGTGCTTGAGCTGACTCAAACTTTAGCTGAGTTAGCAGGGCAGCTAGTTAATCGGCACCCAATGCGAGCTTATGATGCAGTTCAATTAGCTTCTGCTGTAAGCCTCCATACAGCAATCACTCAAGCTCAATTGCCAACCCTGGTTTTCCTTACCGCTGATGATCGCCTGATTACCATTGCTCAGACTATGGGATTTCTAAGCGATAATCCTATGCTCTATCCATAATTTGCTGCCAAGCGCAGGACAAACAAGGATAGTAGAGCAATACTTGTTCCAATACTTTTTTGAGCGATCGCCCCCTTCCCATCATCCGGCACACCTCATGTTTGCGAACTGTGCGATCGCCCTCTTCCTCTCCCCAGGTGAACCACAATGACAACTCTTTCACCTAACCTATCGATTACCCTGAGTCAGCGCCGATGGGCTTGTGTGCTTGATCCCAGCTTATTTCTCTCCCAATATGGATTACTACTCGTTCAATCCCTAGGAGAGACACTAGAACTATGGATAGCGCGAGAACTTTGGCACATCCTGGATAATCCTGACTTTTACTGCAAGCAACCAAAGTTTGCTATGCCTCAAACTGAGCTAGAGCAATCTCTAGAACGCCAAATTGCGACTCATCGGAACAGAATGCAGATGCTCAAGAACTGGGAAACCGTTCGAGCGAAAACTCCTTTGACTCACCTCAAGCTATTTTGGATGGGGGATAGACCTGGAGAATCATTCCTTCCAGATAGTACTGATCCACAACTGATAGAGCATTGGGAAGCACTAGCCCAATCGTTGGACGAGCGATCGCTTCAACAATCGCTTCCCAGCAATTTGCTGACTCCCAGTTTCCGCGACACTGCTGCACTAGCGGCGGTCTTGGGTTCTGCATTTATTCTCACCTATCAGCCTGCGGGTGATGGTGAGCAGATAAACAACCCACCCGAAATTTGTCTGGTTCTAGAGCAATGGGGAATTCCCTGCAAACAGATTACTCCACTGGATACGATCGCCGTCATGGAACGCGACAATCTACTTCAGTTAATAATTTCTACAGGTCTTTCCAAATTCCTCTGGGCAGGATTACACTTAGTAGTGCTTCACTTAGTGGTACCGTCTGCTTTTACCTCTTACTGCAAAAATTCACATCCGTGGCAAAATCATGTCTTGAGTGAGCAAAGTGATCCAGCATCACCATGCTTTACCAATGTTTGGGAAGGAGCGCAAGGTTTTTGGTATCGACTTTGAACTGACAAAGCGTCAGCCCCTGATTCCCCAAAAGCTACCCTTAACAGTATTATTCAGCTTTGCCTTTTTTTTAGGATAAAAATTTCAACCTGTTTATGGCGGAGGTGCCATCATGGGAGAGCGTCAAAATCCATACCTACCTGTGCAGCAAGGGAGCAATGCCGCATTTCCAAACATTCTGGGTGATTTTTATATTGAAAACCATCACTATGTAATCCTTACAGAAAATGATTTGAAGTTTTCTCTTACCCATTTTAGAAATTCAGTAGTGGGTCAACTGAAGATACACGGGAAAGATTGTGTCATTGTAGAAGTTGAATGTTATCCCTTAAAAAGCAACCGTTCAGATATTACAGATCTCCTAACTGAGAGAGAACTTCAGATTGTTCAATTGATTTCTCAAGGACATCCAAACAAACAAATAGCAAATCGATTACACATCAGCGCGTGGACAGTTTCAACGCATCTCCGCCGCATCTTCGCCAAACTTGGTGTAGATACTCGTGCTGCAATGGTTCATCAATGTTCTTCGTTACTCGGCAACTTGGATCAACTAATTCAATAGATTTGCACTACTAGATGTTTCCCGAACCGGAATACTTGGTCGTCCTTTCTGGGAAAGTCGTCCCAAATCTGTAAGTACTGCTAACGGCACCCCAACCGAGTGGGCTGCCTCTGAAATCGCCATATTTTCAGTTCGAATCAATTCCAGAAGCGTCTTATGTGTCTGGCTAAAACTAATCGAAGTTGCTCGTCCGCAGGCAATTTGAACTCGCACAGCGCTAGCGGTCGCTCGATTGCGATCAACTTGGTCTGCATCTGGGATGAAACCCGGATAAACACTTCAACTATCCGTGACATAGAAATAGCGCTGCTAAGTCGCAACGATCGCCCAGAGCGGACGAAATGTTTCAGCAATATGGTCGCCGACAACCCACCCTAAAATCCCTTTTTTGAAGTGGTCAACAGCTGTCCACCTCGAAATTTTGTTTTTTTAGCTGAACTGATGTTGAACTGATTAAGTGGTGCGCGATCGCCATGCGTCTGCGTCATGCTTCCCCTAATAAGATTAGCGAACAGGCGATCGCTTGAACCAGGTGAGTTGTCACCTCGCTTACTGCTAGCCCGCCTGCCGTCCGATAACGCACTGTATGCAGTATGACTAA
>Ga0163154_10008467_pt1 | contig 11962 bp, 15 predicted proteins | sample OliLakLV19MP9P1_FD_148649 | JGI IMG/M metagenome (GOLD analysis project Ga0163154, IMG submission 148649) | Freshwater microbial mat bacterial communities from Lake Vanda, McMurdo Dry Valleys, Antarctica - Oligotrophic Lake LV.19.MP9.P1 | ecosystem: Environmental > Aquatic > Freshwater > Lake >... | reverse complement strand
TCTTCAGCGTCTATCAGGTCGAAGTAGTGTTTCCGGATGATGGTCTCGGAGTTTCCGGCCTGGAGCGCGGCTTCTCCCATCGAGCGGAACTTTGCCACGAACATCGAGATGAACGTGTGCCGCATGATGTCATGCGAGAGGCCGAACTGCTTCGCTACTCTGGCGCGCCACCGCTGGAGATTGGGAAAGATGATCGGAAAGCGTTCCAAGGGGTAGGCGGCCAACCAGGCCGCGAGGTTGGACTGAATGCTCACATTCCGCTTCATCCGCACCTTCGACACCTCCGGCTCGATGTGAATGACGCTCGTATCCAAGTTGATCTGAGATGGTTTCAATTTGAGGATTTCACCCGTCCGCAAGCACGGCCGGATGCCCGCGAACAGACACAGGGCGAAGAACGGCACCAACTGGCCGCCGTGGAGGGTTTCCACATGGGCCATAAGTTCACGGGCCCGATCCGCGGTCAGGGTCTTGGCCGAACCCCGGCGATGGCTGACGCGATGAAATCCAATCCCGGTCACCGGATTGGCTGCCACCCAGCCTTGCTGATGCGCGAACTTCATGAACGTCGATAGCACGCCCCGGCGATTGTTGTACGTCTTCAGGGACGGATTTCCGCGATCGAAGAATGCGGTCAGCGAAGCGGCGGTCAGTTGATCGAGGGTGGCAGTCGGGAAGTGGGCTTGGAGCACGTTCAACTGGCGGCGAATCGTGGTGTATTGGACGTGGGAAAGCACCCCTCGCTCCGTTTCCCGCCGCTTGGCCTCCAAATAACCGGCGACCGCACGGCTGACGGCCCAGGCTTCCTGGGGAACCCGGTAGTTTTCCATCGCGAAGTCCAGGAGCACCTTCAGGGAATGCGGCGAGTCTTTCAGTCGTGTCACGACCGCCTCTGCCTCGCGCAGCTGTTCCGAAGTCAGGAACGTCGCGAGTGAAAGCATGCCTGATGTCTCCTGCAGCACCTTCAGCTCAAGGGCGGCCTTTTCCGAGGCGGCCTCGTCGCGGGTCCCGAAGTTACGCCGGACACGCACACCGTGGAGCCATCCTGACACCCGCCAGGACGTGACTCCGTTCCGATTTTCAAACCGACTGACGACAAACGAGGTGGATTCCATGTTTAGGTTACCACGTCAACTGGCAACCTAACTTCGTCTTAAACATTAAAGCACTGATTATCAGCACCTTAACTGGCGGAGAGGGAGGGATTCGAATCGCCTCGGGCCCAACGACCTAAAAGCCTGATGGAACGGAGCTTTAAGTTGATTGATAGTGAGTTAGAACAGGAAGGAAGATGCAACAAAGTGCAGCGAGAACAAGCCAAAACACGTCCGCTGACAAATCCGTGGCAAATCTCTGGGCTTTCCTCTGGTAACGCACTTCCATCTCCGGCCGTTGGACCGTAGAAGGCCATGCAACGGGCCCCGTGCGATGGGCGGTTGGCAACATTGGTGATTCATTGCCACGCTTCCTGTACTGCGAGAGGTTTTCCGTCAGCGCCAGTCGAGTATGGTCAGGCCTTGCACGTGAGCAAAGTGCGCGTCTCGCGTGGCCAGCGACAGGTTGCGTTCAATCGCAAACGCGGCGATCCAGACATCGTTTTCCGGCAGCGGCGTGCCGGCCGTCTTCAAAGCGGCCTTAATCCGTCCGTATTCCGCGGCGGTGCGGGCCGTCGGCAAAAGCAGAGTCGCGCCTTCCATGAAGATCCGCACTGCTTCGCGTTGACGTTCCGGTGGCGTTGCGAGGTTGGCACCGTATTCGAGTTCACCCAGCGCCACGAGCGGCACCAGCAGTTCTTGCGCGCTGCGCAGACGTTCCTTCACGCCAGGCACACGGCGCAGGACCGCCACGATCACCGAGGTGTCGAGCAGAACCTTACCAGTCGCGGGCATCGATTTTTTCGCAGCCTTCTTTGATTACGCGTTCCAGCTCGGCACCTTCCGCGTCAGTCAAAATTCCTGCGCTTCGCTCCAACGCCGCCAATCGTTCCGCGTGCGTTGCTTCCCGCAACCGGTGGATGAAGCTGGCCGCCTCCTCCAGCTTCGGCGGTGGCAGCGTGCGCAGCTCTTCGACGATGGTTTCGAACGTACTCATGAAAGGAAAGCTACGTGCTGGCATCCTCATCGGCAAGCCCGGCTTCGTCGTCCGCCAACCCGGCAGGTGATTCCGGATCGAATGAATTGATTCATGCGGTCATGGCGTCAGAATTTCACACGTTATCGGAACCTGCAGAAGCAGGTACGAAGGGAGGCGGGCCGAACAGTTCAAGGGAGCGGAGGCGATCGGAACAGCCGCAGCAAGGAGAAGCCGATCTGACCTTCAACCGCCTCGCGAGTCGGTGACACAACGTTTGTTCGCCGAACCGAAATTCCTCATCCCACGCAGCAACACGGAATTGGGAAACGCGAGGACTCTCGAGGAAGCCAACGCCAGAACGCACGCCTCCGGTCGCATGGAATCCCGCTTTGCGGGATGGAGTGGTGGCGGCAGCGGACGTGGAGGCGACCGAGCGAGTGAAACGACAGCCAAGGAGAGGAACGCAGCGGTGGAGTCGGGCCGCGGGCGGCCCAACGCCCCGGCACCTCGGGGCGAGCCCGCGGACTCGGCGAGCGGGGAGGCCATGCGGCCCCCCTGAAGCGACCGACGGGAGCGGAACCGAGGGCCGGAACCCGCAAAGCGGGTGCAGCGCGACGCCGACCCGCCGTTTTGCGGCGGTTGAGGCGCTCGTGGAAGCCCGATGGGCGCAGCGGAGGGCCGGGGCACTCCACGGCGGGCGCCTGAAGTGATCCCGCGCGTGCGGGCGCGGGCGAACGCGGGCCATGGCGGGCTCCATGCCCGCCGCGTTCCGCGCGGCACTCCTGCCGCGCACGCCGCCGCCCGGCCCGACCGCACTCCTCCGGACCGCAGCGACGCGAAGGGAGGATGCAGACTGCCTGACAGCGGCTCTGCGCTGGCGCGCCGAGTGCCACAGGTCAGTGCCATTCGCCCATGACTGCCATAACAATCGCGTAGAGAGTCGCCCCTCCTAACGACAACGCGGCACAGATATTTCTGAAGCGCGCCCAGCGCTGTCCCACTGGAGTGAGGATTTCTTCGGGAACCAATGGCCCGGCAGTGAGCCAGATACTACGCTTTGTCAGAGCTCCGGTCTTCGAACGATCCACGTGTCGAGCGGCAAGCACTCCGAAGAAGAGCATGAGGACTATCAATACGGCGATGGAGTAGCTGATGAACAATTTCATGGCTGGCTGCTATTAGTCCCAAGGAAGAATCGGCCCCACTTGATTCGTTTGGTCCCCCGATGGAGAAACATGAACTTTCAGCACAGGCGCATTCGCGCCGAGTTGGAGATCTGCACTCAGTCCAAAACCTAAACCGCCGGTGAACTGAACTGACGTTAGTCCGCCTTGACCCCACCCGATGCCAATTCGAGCAAACACGCCTGCTCCTGCACTTATCGTAAACGTGCCTGCCGTCGGGGTGGCGCTTTTGAAACCGCCACCCAAGCCAGCATAGTAATTGCCGCCAAGTCCAAATCCAGATTTCGGAGACGTCGTGACATTAATTTGACCCGTTCCACCTAGCAAACCATCTGAAAGCTGATTGTTCAACGTAGCAGAACTGCCCACGGGACCGATTCTCCACCCAGCGCCGGCAGTCACTGAAAGGTTAGAAACAGCGCCCTGACCTGCTGCGCTCCAGTCGTCCGCGATCCAAGTGAACGGATTCCCCCCAGTGGCAACATGCTGAAGCTCCGGCGGCTTATATTCGCCTCCAGTGTTTGGGGCTACAGCGCAGCCCAGCACGGTTTGATAGCTAAAGATCGTGCAAGCCGGACGTTCGTCAGCGGCTTGCGCAGCGACTCGCCGGGCGCGAGGTGTGGGAGCGGAACGCAAAAACCCCGACGCGAGTTTTTGGCTAACGTGGCGATGCGCCGGGCGCGACATCGGTCGGGCGCACGCGCGTTCGCTCGGCGGCGCCAGCCGCCGCGAGCGCATCGAGTTGGGGCACGTCGTCGCGAGCATCGAGCGCCGAAGCTGAGCGGCTAAGGAAGAAGCGGCGAGCGCGTTTTTAGATCACTTCGACCAACCGGCTGCCCTGCGCGAGCAGTTGCGCGATACCGGGCAAACGCGGCTCGATCCACACGCGCAGCACGCGGTTGGTCGTGTTGCCGACCCGCAGCCACAGGATCACCGGCGCGGTCGTGGTCTGCACTGAGCGCGCGGCAAAATCCTCGTCCTTGGTCACGATGATCGCGCCGGTATGCAGCGCGTGCGCCCAGATCGCGCCATCGTTCGCCTCGCGCAAGCCCGCGTCCTCGACGTGCTCGGCTTCGTGCCCGGCCTCGCGGAGCCAGCGCGCGAGCGCGGGAGGCAACTGGGCATCGACCAAAAACTTCACTTGGCCAGCGACAAGACCGCGTGATCGACCTGGCGCGCGGCGTATTCGAGCGCGGCCTGGATGTCCTCGCGTTCGAGATACGGATAGCTTTCGAGGATTTCCGCCTCGGTCGCACCGGCCGCGAGCATGTCGAGGACATCCTTCACCCGGATGCGCATGCCCCGGAGGCACGGACGGCCGCCACACTGGTCGGGATTGAAGGTGATGCGGTGCATCTGACTCATGCCGCGACGCTACGCGCGGGCCTCCTCGTCGGCAAGCTCGGCTTCCTCCTCGGCGAGTTCGGCGGCGAGCTCCGGATCGAGCGTGAGGCGCGCCGGGTGCGTGCGCGTGTGGACTTCCTTGAGTTGCCGGATCGAGACCTGCGTATAAATCTGCGTCGTCTCGAGCTTCGCGTGTCCGAGCATTTGCTGGATAAACCGGATGTCGGCGCCGCCCTCGAGCATGAGCGTCGCGCAGGTGTGGCGGAACAGGTGGCAACTGCCGGTCTTGCCGATCTCGGCCGCGTCCACGTAGTCGCGCACGAGCTGCGTGAGCCGGTTCGCCTCGAACGGCAGCCCGGCGTTCGTGAGGAAAACGGTCCCGTCATCCGGCGAGAGCGCGAGCGTCGGCCGCGCGTCGTCGAGGTATTTTCTGACCCAGCTAAACGCGCGTTCGCCCATCGGGATCATGCGATCCTTTTTCCCTTTGCCCTGGCGCACGAAGATCGTCCCGCGCTCCTGGTCGAGGTCGTAGAGTTTCAGGCCGAGCAGTTCCATCCGGCGCATTCCGGTCGAGTAAAACGTTTCCAACATCGCGCGGTCACGTTGCCCGAGCGGCTCCGCGACGTCGGGCAGGCCGAGCACGCGCTCGGCCTCGGCCGCCGTGAGGACGTGACGGGGCAAGCGTTTTTCCGCGCGCGGCAAGTCGAGGTCCGCCGCCGGATTCGCGAGCAAAAGATTTTGCCGGCACAGCCACTTGAAGAGCGCACGCACCGGGACGAGGCAGCCGTGTTGCGAGCGGAACGAGAGCGGCTCGCCGTTCTTTTTCCGGTAGTGGTAGAGCCAGCGCTGGTATCGCTCCAAGGTCGGCTTCGTCACCTCGGACGGCCGCGCGAGGCCGCGCTCCTCGGCCCAGGAGATAAATTCGCGGAGGTGATGCTCGCGGCTCTCGATGGTCGCGCCGGAATAATTGCGCACGCGCAGCGATTCGAGATAAGCGTCGGCGAGCGCGGCAAAGCCCTGGCTGTCGCCCTCGGCCCCGAGCGGCCGGCGCGCGCCGCGTTGTCCTTTCTTCGGCATGGGTATGGCGGAAAAAAACTATGCCGCCGCGTTTTTGTCCGTGCCGTCCTGATGTGCGTTTCCGCGCGGTTTCGCGTCGGGAGCCGGTTTTTCAGAGGAGAGCGGCGCGTTTTTTCCGCCCAGACCCGGCCCCACTTCGGGCAGACTTGGCCCAGACAACCCGCCTTCCGGCCCAGACTTCTTTTCGTCCAACCCAGACTTCTCCTCCGTCGTAGGCGTGCCCGCGCGCAATTTTTCAACGTCGAGCAGGCCGGTGAGGAAGCGTCCGCCGTCCGCGCCGCCGCCATCGTAAGCCAGCTCGTAAATGAACGACTGCCCGCGTCCGCCCCGGTGCGCCAGGAGGTATTCCATTTCCTCCAGCCGGCCCAGATGGGTTTTCAACTGGCTGTCGCTCCAGCCGGTAAATTCGCGGACCTGGCGGCGCGTGAAGCGGCAATCCTCCCGCTCCATCTTCGCCGCCGCGCACCGCTCCGCCACCATGCGCGCGATCACGCCGAGGAGCCGCCGCGTCTGCGGCGGCAGGTCATCGAGCGAACGCCCGAGGACATCGTGCGCGAGGCGGTTCGCCGCCGCGATGTCGTCCCGCGTCACCTCGATGTAAGCGAGGCTTTTTTCCTCGTGCACGATCGTCTTCATCGGCCGCTGATACTGGTGCAGGAGCGTGATGCAGCGGATCAGCGCGAGATATTTTGTATGGTCGCGCCGCGCGCGCGTGCGGTCGTCGAGGAACGTGAGTTGCTCGGCGAACGGATTGACGACGTGCAGCGGCCGCAGGAGCCGCTGCGCCGCGCGGTGCGCCGCGAGCACGCGGTTGCGCTCCTGCTGGCGCACGAGGCCCGTGAGGGTTTCGCGCTCGCGCTGCAGCCGGTGGATCGCGGCGGTTTGCTCGCGGCCTTCGTCCACCGTGAGCACGAGGCAGCGATTCAACAGCTCCTCGTCGATGTCCACGGTGGACGTCGTCAAAAAAATCATGACCGGTCCCTCGACGTGATATTCCTGCGTCACCATGCGCCCGGTGTGCGGGTCTTTGCCGGTGCTCGCGATGGTCAGCTCTCCCTCGCTCTGCAAAAGTTTCAGCGCGTAGGAGGCGCGCTCCGCGCCCTCCTCCTCGGCGATGGCGAGGATCTTATGTTTTAGATCCGCGTCGCTCAGGTAATACAGCGCCTGGCTCGTCAGCGCGGAGTATTTGACGCGTTCCTCGGGCGGCACGAACGCGAGCACGGCGTCCATCAGCGCCGTTTTCCCGGCGGCGCTCGTGCTCTGCACGATGATCGCGAGCGGATTGTCCAGGAGCCGCGACACGGCCGCCAAGTATCCGACGAGTTTGTTCGTCTCCTCGCCGACGACGCCGCACGCGGCAAAATCTTCGAGGATGCGGTCGAGTAATTTGGGATCGCGGAGCAGCGCAAGCGCGGCCTCGCGCTCCTGCGCGCTCATGCCGGGTTCGTCTTTCTTCGGCGCGGCTTCCGCCTTCAACCGCGCCTCCTGTATTTCCTCCAAGGCACCGAGGACTTTGCCGAGGTCGCGTTTGATGAGTTCGGATTTGAGGCCGGTTTCCACGGCGGCGGCGGCGATAAAACTTTCCCGCTGCCGCGCGCTGCACAGGTCGAGCGTGTCCAGGTGCCAGCGCTCGCCGCAGGCGGCGCGCAGCGACACGCGGAGCGATTCGAAGCCGGTGTTCTTCGCGAGCCCGCGCACGCGGTAACGCCGGTCCCCGATGCCGAGCTCGATCTCGTCGGCGTCGTTTTTCAGCACGTCCACCGCGCTCACCGGCGACGGAGTAAGCGCCGGTTTTTCGTTGTTCGCCCCGGCACCCAACGGGTGCCCGCCGGGGCTCACCCCTGCGCTGCGCTCCGGGGCCACGCCTTCGGCATGACCATTTCCGCACTGCCGTGCTTCATCTTTAGCCGCCTCGCTCGGCGTGAGCGGCGGGACGGACTCACGCGTGACGGGAGCAGCTACAGAAGCAGCTTTAGCAGCTAAGGAAGAAGGCGCGCGTGTGTCCGCAGTCGAAGACACTTCTGGCTTTGAGGGCTTCGAACGGAGTTCACCGATGGGCAGAGCTGAACGCAGCAGCAGGCCCAAGGATTTCTCGGGTGGCGTGACGGCGAGAGCGTAGGCGTTGGCGTCCTGGCCCGGCGGAAACAGGACGCGCGCCGACTCGATGCCGTAGGCGGCGAGTTGCCCCGCGACCGTCGCCGCGCCTTCGTCCCCGGCCTTGTCGCGGTCGTAGGCAATCAAGACGCGGCGGACTTTCGCCGCGATGAGTGCGGCGAGCAGTTCCTCCGGCAACGCCTTCGCGCTGTAACCGGTCGTGACGTGGCGGAAGCCCGCACTCCAAAACGTGAGCGCATCGATAATTCCCTCGGTCACGATCACCTCGGCCGAGCGCAGCGCGGCCGGATTGAAGACGCCGCGTTGCGGGCCGGGCAAAAACAAATGCCGGTCGTGCTTGCCGCCGTCGTCGATGGCGCGGCCGTAAACCGTGCCGATCTCGCCGTTCTCCGCAATGACCGGAAAGACGATTCTCCCTCGTAAATGCTCGTGCCCGGTGTCGCGCATGAGGCCGAGCCGCTGCAAGCGCTCGCGCAGCGTCGCTCCTTCGGCGCGGTTCTTCTGCGGCAGGCGAAGCCCGAGCGTGCGATCGACGAAGCCGAGTTTGAACGCGGCGATGGCCTCCGCGCCGAGGCCGCGTTTTTTCAAGTAGGTGAGCGCGGCCGGGTTTTCCTTTAGCCTGGCGTGGTAGTAGTCGAGCACCTGGCGGAGCGCCGCCTGGTCGTCCGCGCCCTCCGCGAGCGGATTCTCCAATCGCGGCACCGTGGACTTTTTGAGCGGGACACCCGTCGTCGGCGCGGACAAGGCCGACAGTTTGCCCGTCTTCAAAAGTTCGTAGGCGTGGCGGAAGCTCACGCCGTCGAAGCGTTGCACGAACTGGATCACGTTGCCCGTCGCCCCGCACGACATGCACCGCCACAGGCCCTTGCCGGGCGTGACGCGCATGCTCGGCTCGTGATCCTTGTGGAACGGGCACAGCCCGACCAGATCGTGACCGGAAGGTTTTAAATCCACGCCGCGCGACCGCACGACGGCCGCAAGGTCCGCCTCGCGTTTGATCTTCTCGATTTCGTCTTCGGGGATCATCGGCATGGTCAGCGCAGTTTGATGAGTTTTCCGCCGCCCTGGACGTAGAACGTCAGGTCCTCGCGCCGGTAGCGGTTTCCGTTTTCCAAGTGGAAGGCGTAGTCGCCGTTTTCCAAAAACGTCACCCGCATCGCCACCGGCTTCCCCGTGTAGCGACTCTGGTAGGCGTATTTCGAGGACGGTTTGATCATCGCATACAAAACGAGGCCCGCGGCCTCGGTCGTCGTTTCGTCGGTCGTCGTCATGGTAAATCGTTCGCGCCGGGCCGCGGCCATGCGTGCGTGCAGAGCCACACCGCGACCAGATTTTGCGACCACGGGCCGGGCCGCGCCTCGGCCTTCGCCAACTCGCCGACGAAGGCGGCGAGCACCGTTTCCAACGGTTGCCCGGCGTGCTCCTGCGCGATTCGCGCCGCCGCCCGGCGCGTCTTTGTCTCCACCTCCACCCGGAGCGGCCCGTTTTCGCCGCGGGGCGTCAAGCCCGGAGATGATGTTTTTGACATGCCGCGTCGTTACGGTATTGCCTATAATCATGCAAGCATTTCCCGTAATTCATGAGGAAGGCCCGTATAATCCGGCCATGCCTTCCGGTCGCCCACCCAAACACCAGCGCTCCGCTTTCGGAGAACGCCTTTACTCCGCCCGTGGCGCCGCCGGGCTTTCGCAAGCCCAGGTCGCCGAGCAAATGGGCGTCACGCAGCCAAGCTACGCCGATTGGGAGCGGCGCATGGTCGCGCTGCGGCCCGATCATCTGCCGAAGCTCGCCGCCATTCTCGGCGTCACCGTCGAGCAACTGCTCGGCGCAAAGCCCGCACCGAAGCGCGGCACCGGCCCCGTCGGCAAGGCCCGGCAGATGTTCGAGCGCGTGAGCAAACTGCCGCGCGCCACGCAGCAACGCATTCTCGCCAACGTCGAGGATGCACTTACCGCGCACGAAGTCCGCAAGGCGGGCTGACGCGATGGATGCCGCCGAAGCCTTGACCGTCGTGCGCGCGCTCGCCGATGGCCGCGATCCGCAGAGCGGCGCGCCGCTCGCGCGCGAGAGCGTGTTTCAACAGCCGCAGGTCATTCGCGCGCTGTTCACGGCCGCGACCGCGTTGGAGCACGCCGCGAGCAAACCCGCCGCCGCCGGCGGCGCGTGGTCGAGCGAAGAAGAGTGCAAGCTCGTCGAACGATTCGACGCCGGCGTTTCTCCCGCCGACATCGCGAACGAACACGGCCGCACCCGCGGCGCAATCGTGTCGCGCCTGGTCAAGCTCGGCAAAATCACGAAGAGCGATGCACCGATCACGCCGACGGCCGCGAAGCCGACGACGATCGCGCGCGTCAAACCTGACGACGGCATTCCGTTCTGAGCCGCGCGCAGCGCGGCGTTTGGTTCGCGCTCGGGCTAGGCGAGCGCAACAGGCGAGTGATGCGAGCCGGGCGGCTCGCGCTCGCAGTGCAGCGACGAAGGAGCGAAACGGAGATCGCGAGGCGTAGGCGGTAAGGAGCGAAGCGACGCGCAGCGCAGCGGAGTTTGCGCACGGGTGTTCCAGGAGCGCGCATTTCGCCGGAACGGTCGCCGCGGCGATGGCGGAACTCGGCACGAGGTGGAGCGATCGCCGCGCCGTCCGTTCCGGCCGAACCGAGCGGAGCGGAACGACTCGGGGAGTGCAGCAAAGCGGCGCGGGCCGGGCCGCGTGTTCTTGGCCTGCGGGCTCGCCGCCCCGAGGCTTCCGGGGCGAGCCCGCGGTTTCGCGCAGCGAGGGGCCGTGCGGCCCCTCCGAGCGCGACTTTAGGAGCGCGAGCCGAGGCCGGCGGCTTTTGCCGCCGCGCCGCGCCGACCCGCCGCGTTTGTTCTGGCGGCGGTTGAGGCGCGGCGGAAGCCGATGGGCGCAGCGGGGTCCCCGCCGGGCTGATCTACGGCGGGCCGCGCGAGCGCGCGCAGCGCTCGGCTGCCGGCGCGGATCTTACAGGAGCGCCGCTTCGTGCGCGATCCTTCGCGCACACGCCGCCCCCGGCGGGGTCGCTGCTCTACCGCACGGAGCCGTTTGCCCGCAGCGCAGCGGAGGGATCGACCGAGCGTAGCGACGGAGACGGCGGAGGAGGACAGCAGGGCTCGTGACAGCTCGGAGGCTCGGCGCAGAGCTGGCGCGAGACGTGCCGCATGGATCGTTGCGCATTGCAGCGACCGGCGATCACAATTGTTGCGGGCCTGACCTGTCCGGCAGCTATTACTTCGTCAGTCGTCCTCAGGCACCATCACGGTAAAAGAAAAATCGAGACCACCTCCAACACTCCTCCAAAACTCACACAGAAACGGCTTGAGAGTAAGTCCATCTGAATCCGATTCCGTCACGAGAGATATCCAAATTCCAAATTGAACTTTGAAACTCAGTGACGCCAACGCCTTCTTCACCACCTCGCACACCGATGCATTCCGCAGTTCGATCATACCAGTGAAGCCACCCATTCGTTGGCTATGCCGTGATTCCACGGGGATAGCCCCAAGGCATTGCCGCAGCTCCGCCAGTTGATCGGCAGTCAGCCCAATGAACCTAAAATAGGCTGTCTCTTCTCTAGCCCTTTGGTCGGTGTTCAATGAATTCTTGGGCCAAGTCTCTGAGTTGCTCATATGTGTAATTATCTGCACCTCCACGGTGATCGAGCCCCTTGTTTTTCTCTATGAATTTTCCGAATTCCTTCCGGGCCACTCCTGAGATGCCAAATTCTTGGGCTACTGCATTCACTTGCTTATTGGCCACCTTATTGCCAGCCTTGAACGCCTTGGCACCATACTTTCCGCCCTTCGCTAGGTCGCCAACGTAAGGAACGATTCCGGCCACGGCAATCAGCGCATCTAACCCCTGACCGCGACCCGCATAAATCAGGGCATTGACGCCATCGCTAATCGGAGTCGGGTCGAACACACCCGCCACATCGAGGGCGGTTTGAAGTCGATTCACAGCGGTCGTAAACGGGGTAAGCACCACCGTTCCGTCTGCAGTCGTATGGCTATACTGCCCGCCATTCGCCGCTCCAGTGTTTGGGGCTACAGCGCAGCCCAGCACGGTTTGATAGCTAAAGATCGTGCAAGCCGGACGTTCGTCAGCGGCTTGCGCAGCGACTCGCCGGGCGCGAGGTGTGGGAGCGGAACGCAAA
>Ga0163154_10008465_pt1 | contig 11963 bp, 13 predicted proteins | sample OliLakLV19MP9P1_FD_148649 | JGI IMG/M metagenome (GOLD analysis project Ga0163154, IMG submission 148649) | Freshwater microbial mat bacterial communities from Lake Vanda, McMurdo Dry Valleys, Antarctica - Oligotrophic Lake LV.19.MP9.P1 | ecosystem: Environmental > Aquatic > Freshwater > Lake >... | reverse complement strand
CACCGGCCCTGAAACGTTGGATTGGGCACGCGCACCAGAGGTACGTTTTCGTCCTGAACGTAAATCAAGCTCCAGCCGTCGCGATCAGGCGGTTCATTCAGAGGAGCCTCATCTGCCTCGTAGAAAAAGTACAGCCGACCAGTGTTGGGAAGCAGGTTTGAGGGATCATATGGCGTTAGCTCCGAGAGTTCAAACTGCCCAACAAATGTCAGTGGTTTAGCGCCCCAATGAGGACACTCAAAATGAGCAGGCACATCGGGTAGTCCGCCCAATTTGGATGCTCCATAGGGCAAATCTTCGTCTCGCGCCGCTGTGCATGTCATTCGAATGGATGGTCGTGCTAACTGAACCAACTGATCTTCTAACCGATCTAGATTGTAAGAGCGGATCTGGTCACGCAGATTCTGGAGATCGCTAAACATCTTGCTTCTCCCGTTCGCTCAGGATTCCTCTATCTTACTCAGTATATAAGGAGTGAAGGATTTGAATGCATTACAAGGAATGTTTGATCAACTCTCAGTCGCACTCACCGCCGATCCGCTCCTGCTGCTGGCCTCGGCGGTCGCCGCATTCGATCCGTTCTGGGCGGACTTCGACGAGGCAGACATCGACTACGACACCGATCCACTCACCATCGCCTTGCAGGTCACACGCGGCGCGTTCCCCGATATCTACGCCGAAGCCGTCGAGCGACTGCGGGCAGATGCGCCGTATGCGGAGATGGATCGACTGCTCTGCAAGGCAATCTCCGCCAAAGGCATCCCACTCGACGACCTTGACACGATTGGCTGGGGGGTGCCGATGACTGCCGTGGGCGTTGATCTTGAAGACCCGGAGTTCTACGCTGTCCATACCGATCTCCTGCCTGTTCTTGCCCTCTTTGGTATTGACTTGCCCGAAGGCGAAACGTACAGCGTCGAATTGCCGGAGTGCCTCCATAAAGTCGGCTGTGCCATCGCCACTAATTTGCATGAGCAGACCGACCTGGCACTGCGGCAGGTTGGCTGGTTGTTCGGCTGGCTGTTTAGCTGCACAGGGAATTCACTGGTCGATTACAGCGATGAAGCCCTCGCGGAGATTCCGCCGCTCTCGTGGTCAGCCGACGACATCGCTTTCGCCGTCGAACTAATCGAAGAAGCGGACGGCATCATGCGCGATGTACTGATGGGGCTTGATTTTCTCAAGACCACCCCCAATTTGATGGCGGTGCTGGAACGGAATGTCGCACACCTCTACCGTGAACTGAAAAAGAAAGGAAAACTTGATGAACGGACAATCCGATTGGAGTGGACGGGCGCTGTCGGCGGCGCTGACGGAACAGCCGTCGTTGACATTGGCGTTTTACAGCTTCGGGGTGATGCTGCGTAAGACCGACGGTGAAGTCACCACCGAATTTGCCGTTGACCCCGGTCAAGTCGCGCTGGCATTGGCGGCGAAAGTCACCTTCGACACTGGGTTGCTCGGCGGGAACACGTTGCTGGTAAGGCAGGATGGCGTGAAACGTACCCTTGTTGAATACCGCCCGCCGCTGAAAACAGGGGTATTTCTCGATGGTTCGGAGACGGCGCTGCGCGTGCCGCTGCCCGGTCTTGTCATGATCCGGGTCACGACAGATGAGAAAGCACCTCTCTATGGCGTGTATGCCGTGGAGCGCCGCCCGGAAAAGTTGGACATCCCGCTCTTCCATGCCCCGCTGCCCAATGTATTTGGTTCGGGCGCGATCTGCTGGGGAACGGTGCAGCGCGTGACCGATACTGCGCTGCGGAGTGGATCACTGGCAGACGACTGGACGATGCTGCTGGGTTCATCGTTTGGGGATCATGCCGTCGGCGGCAAGAGCAAACGCGAACCGCGTGACATTCGCAAGCTGCTTATTGCTCTGGAAGCGAAGAAAGCGCGGACATATCCCAAACGCGATCTCGTCCCGGTCAAGAAGACGCTGGCACAGGTGTTGGGGGATGAATCGTGAATACATTCGACCCGAATACACATATTCAGAGCATTGTCATTGTCGGGTGCGGTGGGACCGGCGCTCAAGTGGCTCGCATCGTTGCTCGCATCGTCTACGACATGCAGCGTGCCCGGCTGCACACGCCGAAGATTATTCTCATCGACCCCGACATCGTGGAGGAGAAGAACGTCGGGCGGCAGTTATTCACGCCGGCAGATGCGGCACTGGGCTTGCCGAAAGTCGAAGTCGTCGGCAGACGCTTGAACATGGCGCTCGGATTAGCCATTTCGTGGATCGTCGAACCATTCAACGCCGAAAGGCATGGCGACCGTTACGGCTCACAAGTGGTGATTAGCTGCGTCGATAATCACCTAGCACGGCGCGAATTGCACCAGGCAGGCGGTATCCTGATCGGCGCGGGCAACTACCGCGATGGTGGGCAGGTCGTGATCGGCAATACGCCGGATGTGGAACTGATGCGGCGGCACCTCGACGGCAAGGACGGAAAATATGCCTATCTGCCGAAAGAAGGGCTGATCTTCCCATCGCTGCTCGAACCCGAAGCACCCACCCCTGAACCGCAGCCGACGCTCTCGTGCGCAGAACTCGTCTTACGCGGTGAGCAAGACGTTTTAATCAATGACTGGATGGCGTGCGTCGTTGGGCAGTACGTCGCAGCGCTTTTGCGTCGGCTGCCGATTCGCACCTTCGCCAGTTTCATCAGTCTCGACGGCATGAGCATCCGCAGCCTGCCGATCTGTCGGGAAGAACTGCTACCTTATTTTCAGGAGGGTTAGCCATGCTGCAAGGCAAACGCCAGAACACGCATCACTCGAAGCTGCCCCCAACAGGTGCAGTCGGTCACATTGTTGGTTTGAGTACGGTCAATCCGCGCCGGAAGTGTATCGTCAGCCATTATCCGCTGTCCGACAATGTACTGCCGTATAGCCGGGGCATTCACACCGTCTTCGTCCGTTTTTTGGATGATGGCACAATCGCCTGTTTCAGCGGCATCTGGTTTCAATTAGCGGAATGACCTAGTCGGTTTTTCTATCCTTCCGGGTCGTTTCCTCAAGTTCCTTCAGGTCCTCTTGGATTTTGTGTAGTGCATCCGCCGGTAGGAGTCCGCCAAACATTCTAGCTGTAACATCTAATTCGACAACTCTTGAGCGTGCCAAGAGATGCACTAAGCGCTCAACGGTATCTGATACTGCTTCAACCTGATCCGTCGCTTTTTGAAGCCGCTTTATTCCTCTACCTTCAAACAATCCGAGTTTTTTGATTGTTTCACGTAGAAGCGTACAAGCTGGACTTACAGCGGCGATTAAGTTCGAGTCACTGCGGGAACTGTCAAATACAGCAGGTGTAACACCTGCTAAATCAGATGGGATTTTGATCTGAGATTTACGATCAAAGAGGATAAATGTCCGAGATCGTCCAAGATATCCCATAAAAAGACCTAGCTCAAACATCACATTGTCACGCGGACTTTGACTAGGAATTTCACGACTAACGATAAAGTCATCAGGGGTAAGTATCAACACAGCAAAATCAAACCGTTCAAGGGAATTCACGAGTGTTTCCAAAGTAGCTTGACCAAGCTCAAAGAATCCCTCATTCCAAATTGTAATTTCAACATCATGTTGCAGTTGAAATTCTACCGCTCGGGCTATGTCCAATCCCTCAGTTGATGAACCAATAAACAATGACGGTTTAGTCATGATTTCCCCTAATTTGCGTGAAGATAGGAGGCTGAATTTGTATCGAATAGATTATACCCTCACCTTACGCAGTTTGCCCTCATCCTAAATCCTTCTCCCTGAGGGAGAAGGACTTTCCAACACACGAACGCTTTTTCACCCCTCGCCCTGAGGGAGAGGGGCAGGGGGTGAGGGCTGAAAACGATACTCGTGCGTAAGGTGAGTTATACCGATCTCGACTGGCAGCCGGTGATTTTGCTCAAAGTGGTTCGCGTACCGTTCGGCGGCATCGGTGGATTATCGCTCAAGCGTGTCTATCTCGCCCTCCATGATGGACAGTTACTCTACGCTGATTGGACGCTGGAAGAATCGGAACGCAGTGAACCGTTGGTGTGCGCGACTGGATGGACATTCACCTCACCACTGGAATATCCCGGACGACTGCAAGGGAAGGGCGCACATCTCATTCCATCCGGGACATGGGTGCTCCTGTATTCCGATCCTCTTTACAGCCTTTACCGTCATGCCAGCACCTTTCTCACCCACTTGATCAAGCACATCGACACCCAACCGACGGCTGATGCCACCATCACCTTGTTAGTTCGCCTCTCGCAAATTCTCTAGTTTCGCCAAAGGACAATCTCATGACGCAAGACCTGAATGCCGCTGCCATGCAGCGGTACCATGACCTTTTTGATTCCGTCCAGTACAACACCATCGGCGAATTCCTTGCCTCCAATCTGAACGCTGACCGTGACGACCAGCGTGTCGTTGATGGCATGATCGCGGTGCAGAATGCGGCATTCGAGTTGTGCGGCAAGACCGATTTTGACGGCGCATGGCACAAACTCGCGGTGCTTTGTGGGCAGAGCTTTCTCTCGTTTCACACCGTTGATGCTATGCGCGATTTCTTGCGTCGCTTTGCACCCGACGATACCCGGATTGATGATTTTGAGGCAACCGCCAAAGGGATGCTGCGTGCCTACAGCGGATTGGACGACCTCAAGACGGCGACGGCCCACGCCAATGGCGTTCACTCATGGCGCGGACGGATGGCGTATGAACTGCTTGCTGCTGTCGACACTCTGACCCAGACAGCGATTCAACTGCTCGCGCACGGCGACGAGACCTATACCCGTGAGAAGCTGCACCGGGGTTTGAACCGGATCACTGGCGCATTGTATGAAGGCATCCGCCACAGTGAGCAGCCCGCGCTCTACAACTTCAAAAGCACCTACTTCCCTGACGAGCGTGACCGCTGACACACTCTCACCACGCTGGCGTTTCTAGTCGGAATAGTCCTTCGTTGTGACCTAGCCGTTCTTCAGGCGTGTTGCAGTCCGAGGAGCATCCATCTGGCTCAGGTAGCGTGCCGTTCGCCCAGCCTTCGGAGCCACATCCGCATCCCCTATCGCCCCTTGCGGACTAAGCCGCCGTCAGTGTTATCCCTCATTCACGCTCACAGTCTCAGCCCTGTGCATTGTGCTGACCTGGCGAACTTGCACACATTCACCCTCAACACATGATCGCCCGCCATCCGGTCATCTGCTGCTCGTGACGCCATGTTCTCCTCTTGCGGGGCGCTTTGCCCATCCGACCTGAAAGCGTGCCGATTTGTCGCTGACCATCCTAGCAGGCGTGCCGCCCGTCAAAATCCCTTGGATTTCGCTTGACCCGATTGCGTCTGGCTGGTGCCGCTGCGCTCATGCAATCGGGTAGCGCCCGTTGGGTGACGGATCGGCTTCATCGCCTGCTCAAGTCAGGTCAGAAATCGGCACAGGGTCGATGGATAACGAAAGCGCGTTAGCGCAGAGGAGAAACAAATCATGGGGACTTCACTAAATATGCAATTGACCGGGTACGTCGGCAGCGATCCGCAGGTACGTCAGGTGGGTGAACAGAGCGTCGCGTCGTTTTCGGTGGCGGTCAGCCGCAAGAACCGTGCGGGCGAGAAGCAGACGGTTTGGGTGCGTGTGAACTGCTGGAACAAGCTGTCCGACGTGGCGGCGCAGTATGTTCGCAAGGGGTCGCTGGTGCAGGTGATGGCAGAATGGTTGCGCCCGTCCGCTTGGGTCGATCAGAGCGGTACGCCACAGCCGAGCCTCGATGTGGATGCCAACCGCCTCGTCTTGCTCGACCGCGCAGAGAACGGCGATAACGGTCACAGCGAAGAAGCGGACATTCCGTTCTAGGTGACAATGCCGTTAGGTCGTGAGGATGTTGCAGCAGTGCAACATCCTCTTTTCATGTTCAGGTTGGTGCGTCTTCGTCCTCATAGACCAATAAATCGCATACTGAGCAGCAAAAGTATTTGCATAGGGCGCAAAGTGTTTTCGACTCAAATCGTGTCATTTTGTTTTCTGCCATCCGTGACAAAGTTGATGCTTGAACCCCAGTTGCCTCTTGAATGTCCCGCAGAGTAATTTGCTTGTCATCCTGCAGTCGTTTTTGGTTGATTAACTTACGCAACTGACATTTCAACATGCGGTTTACCAAACTGTAATGATCTGTCCCGTTCATTTCAGATTACCACGATGATGACTTTGTTGCAACAGCAACAACAAAATCATTGACAACAGCAACAAAAAACGATAATCTAAGTGCAACTGAGTGCGAAAACAACCTTTTGGTGAATTCAGAAAAGGAGGCGCGTCATGAACATCATTGAGCTATTCGCTGGCGCGTCGGGTTTGGCGCAAGGTTTTAAGCGTTGTGGTCAATACGACATTGCAGCGATGTACGACATCTTCAAACCCGCTCGTCAGTCTTACCTCGCATATGACCCGAAAGCAAATTATGTTCTTAAAGACGTTCGTGAATTACAAGCTTCTGAGGTTCACCAACAACTAGAGGGTAGAACACTTCATGGCATAGTTGGTGGTCCGCCCTGTCAAGGATTCAGTCTAGCGGGAAAACGGTTAACCGATAATGATATCAATGATCTAGTTCTGGCATATGGACGTGTCATAAATTTGTTGAAGCCATCTTTCCTCGTTATGGAAAACGTACCTCAACTTTTATATCATCCGCTCTTTAAAAAACTGCTAGAAAATCTTCAAGAAAAGTATCGCATCTCATATGCTATTTTGAATGCGGCTCGTTATGGTACACCTCAGACAAGGCATCGCTTTTTTCTGATTGCTTACCAGCGTGATTATGATATAACCCCAACTTTCCCATCTCCAACTCATGGCAAACGCGGACAATTGATTTACGCTTACCATCTTACAGAGAGTACTCACCGGATTTCGCTTGACGAAGAAAATGCTGAAGCTATTTTGGGTGCAGATCCAGTTATAGCTCGTGAAGTCGCTCAACAAACATTTATTGTAAACAACATCATTGATGAATCACTCAAGCCGTTCGTGACAGTTGGCGATGCCATAAGTGATGTCTCAGGGGTTTGCGATGAAGAGCAAGGGGTAATTTGCTATACGTCCGAGCCAGCTTCTGAATATCAAAAGGCACTACGAAATGGCAATGCTGCTGTTGCCAATTGCACGGCTCGCCAGCATAGAGAAAAGATGCTTAAGATGATCTTATCTCTGCGCGAGGGAGGAATTGCGCAATTTAATGATGAAGCAGGGAGTAAACGCTATTATTCCCAAGCTTATGGGCGCTTACATCGTGACGGGCTTGCTCGAACTTTGACGACTTACTTCCAAAATGCAGGCAGTGGACGTTTTTTACATTATGAGCACCCCCGCACTTTGACTATACGTGAAGCTGCAAGATTGCAAGGTTTTCCAGACAGTTTTGTGTTCTATGGTAATCTTGAAGACCAAATGCAATTGGTGGGCAATGCCGTTCCCCTGCCACTTGCTGAGGCAGTCGGTCGTCATGTAGCAGCAGAAATTGGGCACTGCCTACCAGACTAACGCTCATCCGTGTCTTGTTCAGGCGGTGGTAGCGCTTTACGCGCATCGACGAAACGTTGAATATATCGTCGAACACTCATGGGTTGTATCTCAACATCGCGCTCTTCAATTCGCTGGTTCCTTCGAGCAGCCAATCGTGCAATGACCACCGATTTATAATCCGTCTCTAGTTTCTTCCCCAACTGTTTGGCAAATTCATGTGCCATGTAGACTACAGAGGGGATCAATTTAGTGAGCGTTACTTTGCTCAGAAAATTGTGATCCCGGTCTTGTGAAAATTGACAGGTAAGCAGTGCCGTTGCAATTTGATCCACAGTTCGCACGACATGCTGCTTTATCTGAGTTGTGTCCGCCTCGCGAAAACACAAGAATTCATAACGCGGAATCTTCGGCGGTGGCTCGCCCCAAGTATGTCCGACGTAGAAAGAGGCGTAATCTCCGTGTTCGAGCATATAGAGATAAGCGTCTTCTGCAAGATCGTCTTCACTTATCAATACATGATAGGGCATCTCTCCACCATATTTGTCATAGGTGGAAACCGCATTATCTCGCATCTCCTTGAGGAAGCTCAGCCAAGTCCGTTCATTCCCAAATCGCTGGGCATAGAAATCCGTCAACGATGCAAATTGCCTCAGTACAACGCAGGACATCCAGAACTGATTTGGTGCTGGTGGTACTGCCTCGTTGGCGAGCAGCACCGTCATTACATCAATATCAGAGATAAAACCTGCACGTTCAATATCCCAACCCGGTTCAATCGGCGCTCCTCGTGTAAGTCGCGACCCTTTAGCAATGTACCAGTTGATAAAGCGAGAAAAGAGACGTAACTGGGTAGACTTTACACACCCGGCATAGATTTGCGGATGACGTTGTGAACTTGCGATACGTTGCAGGATACTTCGTGAACGCGCAATTCCCTCCCGCGCGATATCACCGTATGGGTTCATTTGGATATAGTGGTTGAAGCCGCGTTCTTGAGGAGTAATCGTACCATCTCTAATATGAATACGCGGCGGCATAATCTGTTCACCAGTTGTCAAGTCGCGCGCCTTGCCGTTGAACACTTCATCGTCAACACGCATTTGTACGACATCACTTGCGGTGCGTGCCATATGCTCGTACTCTGATGCGGTCAGCATAGGAAACATAAAGGGTGCGAGAACCATTCCTTTGTAGGTTGGATCATCAAGAGTCTGTCGTGTCACTGGAGCAGAGTGAAGATATTTCTTATCACCTTTTTGCTTAGCCATTCGCTCAGAAGAGCGAATATAAGCAACACTATTGTTAAATGTGACAACAAATGATTCGTCCTCAACAAAACCCTGAGCGGTTCGTATCCCCATAGTCCCGGCATGAAAACTACCATCGCTCCCAGAGATAATCATGTCTTGTGCCGCAGACACGAGTGTCGGTTCGTCAACTTTTATCAATCCGAGTACGGTTTCTTGTTCACCTACACCAAAGACACGTGCCTTCAGGGTTTCAGTGAGAAGGGATGGGTTATAGAAGAATCTACCAAGTCTCTTCAATCCATGCGGACCATCCCATTCTGAAATGTCGACTGCCTCATGTGGAATACTGAGGTGGCGGTAAAGGATTTCCCGCAAGGTTTCGCATTGGTGCTGAAGTCTTCGCTCCAAGCTCGCATCAGAAAACACCTGTTGTCCTTGATGCAATCCCTCTGGCTCGACTAGATGGTAGAGATCTAAGTCAGCTTGCATTGTCGAAAGCAGATCGTCGATCCAGCGGAAGAAGATTTCCACGGCAGGTTCTTGAGTTAACGCAGATGCTGTTTTGCGGATCACAGTATGCCGATGCTCGTAGAAATACTCCTGAGCATCAATAGCGCGTGCCATTGTCTCGGTGCTCTCTACGAATGGTAGCATCTCATAAACATCGTCTAATGTAATGCGATTGGTCACATGAAGTTGTGGTGAAATCAAGTACCGGCGGGCGCCCTGTGCGTCATCGATTTGATCGATCTTTCCAGCAACTATCAAGCGATCCAGCAATTTGTAGTAAGCGGGGCGGCTGATGGTATCGCCCAACTTATCACTCACTGCTTCATAAATTTCACGCAAGGTAGCTCCTTCAGGATTGTCCCGAAGGTGATTGACAATCGCCACTTCCCGCTTTGCAACATCTGGTTTTCCTGTGATCGCGCTATTCATTGGTTTCGCTCTCTTCAAGATTTAAGCTGCGCTTGCCAGCCCAACCATGCTCATGCTTTGCGAAGTCATCCCAGATGTCTGGTGTCTTGCCACCGTGAACCGTTTTGCGTTGACGAATATCAACAATAGCAGCATGACGAATGGTTTCAAAAGCACCAGTTACAATACAAGTTCCTTGCGGTAATTTCGGCAGCGATCTGATCAGGGTATCGGAAGCGTCGGAGAAAATACCGCGCAGTGCATCCAGTTGGTCGGGTTCGATGGCGTGCAAAAAGCGGGTAAGCAATCGTTTCAAAATTGACCGATCTACGTCTTGTGGTGATTGAGTAGTCAGAATTAGACCAATCTTGTAATGGCGACCAATGCGTGCAATTTCGCGTAGCACCTGTGTGGTCACAGATTTGTCGTCGTTAGGCGCGACCAAGTGAAATTCGTCGATGCTAAAAGCGACAAAGAGGTTAGTTTTCTTCCGTGCGATACGCTGCAAGTCGCGTGCGATAGAAGCCACAATGAGTCGTAGATCCGATACCAGCAATCCACGGCAATCGATGTTGATAATTGCGCCCGGTTGCAATGCAGTTTCCCAGTCAAATGGTTCGCCGATGTATGAAATTTGCTCTAGGCTGCGTGCACGCTGTTTCGCAGGACCATATGTTGCTGCTTTCATTTCTAGTCGTGGCGCAACACTCTCAATTCTCTCAAGCAATTCTGCGACGCCAAACGGCAATCCGAACTGGTCACTATCACGGTCTTGTCGTTCCTTGAGTAGTTCACCTTGTGCGTACTGTATCAAGGTTTCAATATTCGTGCCGGCATTGACGCCAGGTATGGCATCAGTAACATCATAGGGTGTAAGGGAGCTTAAAGGCAAAGTAAAGCCATTCTCCCCGGGAACGAGGTTTAGTCCACCAAGTTGGTTGGTCGCATCGATCATTTCACCGTTCACGTCGATATTGACTTGGGGAACGCCGAGCATGTGCAATTCTTCCGCGAGAACGCCGCGCGTGTAGCTCTTTCCAGAACCAATACCACCACCGATGAATATATGACGCTGTACTGCGGATCGCTTAATAATAGCTTTCGTAGTTGAACCACGCAGGGTGCCTACATTTAAGCCAAGGTTTTCGTCTTCCTCGAGACCAAGTGCTTCCGATATCATGCGGTCATCCGCAGCGTATACCGGGTAACTTGCACGGGGTAATGTGGTCACTTCAATAATGTCGATTACGTTGCCGCTTTCATCCAGACGTGCTTCTTCCATTGGCTCAACCTCTGTCACACGAAAGATAACGGTAGACTCACCTTCAGGTGCATAAATTGTGGCAAATGGCAGTACATTTCGCACTGTAGCGCCTTGAGCGTCTTCGTGAGGATTGTGTTCCCATGTATTGACAACGCGCCCAAGAATTCTTCGTTCTGACCCATCCTCTGCATGCGCCGCAATCGCCACCCAAGCCCCAGGACGTAAGCTGGGTGTACCCGCATCGAGACGAACGTGCATTTTCAAATAGCTTGGGGATTCGCCAGAAGGCATACAAATCACTGTGCCAATTAGAATCGGTTCTGCCTCAACGTAGTGAATTTGGTCTTGATTATTTTGCGACATGCTCACTGCTCCGCTTTCTGTAACCTGTATCGAATAAAGGTTACAATAAGAACGGATGTTTGTCAAGAGACGGGGTAAAATGTTGGATTTTGGTCTACTTTACCATATCAAAAATCGGCAGAGGGTGGATGTTGCCGGATACCCCAGCGGTAATCCGCAGTGGTCAAGTACGTCAAGAAGGGGTCGCTGGTGCAGGTGATGGCAGAATGGCTGCGCCCGTCCGCGTGGGTCGCTCAAACCGGCACGCCACAACCGAGCCTTGATGTGGATGCCAACCGCCTCGTCCTGCTAGATCGCGCCGAGAACGGCGAAAACGGTAACGCCGAGTGCGGGGAGGAAATCCCGTTCTGATGCGGCTCAGACCGCAGCGGTGCTGTCATACGAGTGACAGCACCGCTTTTCTCAAGTTACGCTGTATTCCGTCTCACGTTGGTTGGACGGCGAGTCGCGGTGCTTCCCGTGAGGCGGGCGAGTCTCGTCTCAAGTTAGGTTGGAAGTCACAAGAGCGGCACGCCGCAACCGAGCCTCGATGTGGATGCCAACCGCCTCGTCCTGCTGGATCGCGCTGAGAATGGCGACAACGGTCACAGCGAAGATACGGCGGATATTCCGTTCTGACATAGGTAACTGTGAGCGGTGCTGTTGCGAATATAACAG
>Ga0163154_10008464_pt1 | contig 11964 bp, 12 predicted proteins | sample OliLakLV19MP9P1_FD_148649 | JGI IMG/M metagenome (GOLD analysis project Ga0163154, IMG submission 148649) | Freshwater microbial mat bacterial communities from Lake Vanda, McMurdo Dry Valleys, Antarctica - Oligotrophic Lake LV.19.MP9.P1 | ecosystem: Environmental > Aquatic > Freshwater > Lake >... | reverse complement strand
CTTGATGCCATTATCCGCTCGGCTGCCATTCGGCATCATTCACGTCGCTGTCATAGATAGGTTGGCTCATGGTCTGACGCTGAAATCAATTAATTTTTTAGGTATCGCTCATCCCTCGCCTCATAGCGTTTCTGCTTCATACTTATTTACAAACACTTTCTCAGTCCGTTCAATTTTTTCAACCTGGCGATCGCTCAAGATTTTGACCCCAAGCCGAGACATATCCTCTTGCACGGGGTTATGCGAACCGCTTCATCACACCCCGGCAAAATTAGGTCTTGTGGCACCACTTGAGTTACTTTTGAGATCAAACCATTCATGATCCCTGCTAGCTTCACAGCGACATGATTGTCGCCAATGATCGCCAGATGCTCTGGTTGCTGGTCGAGTTTTAGCAACTCCAGGGTGGTGATGGCATGTTCTACTCCCGGCACCTCTGGCTTAACGGCGCTGCCGCCCACTGCGATCAAAATTTTGTCTGCCGTGACCTGTCGATCAGCGATTTCTAACGTATGAGCATCTAAAAATTTGGCATCTCCCTTCAGCAGTTCAACCCCTGCTTCTCGTAAATGCTGCATATGTACCTGGCTGAGATGCTGGATATCTTTGTCTCTGGCTTGCATAAACTGGCACCAGTCAAAGTCTCGGTGTACTTTACCCCAGCCGTATTCGTCTGCGCTTTCAAAAATCTGAGAGAAGCTGGCGGTATAGGTCATCATTTTTTCAGGAATGCAGCCATGCACGACACAGGTGCCACCAACTTGATCTCGTTCAGCGATCGCCACTCGTGCCCCATGTTTAGCTGCCCACTCCGCCGCCGCCAAACCGCCCGAACCAGCGCCAATCACAAAAAGGTCGTAGTCAAAACTCATTACAATCACATTGATAAATGCCAATAGCCTCTTTCTCGAAGAATACACACACTGGATGAAATTGGGATGAAATAGATAGGCTTTTAATTAGAAAGATTCACTCAAGCAAAACATTTTAATTAGACGGCATAGAGAAATGAAGTCAGGATGAAATCAATCTCAGCCTCTGGGATGGAATTTCAACTCACTTTTTCTATCTCAATGGGTAGGCGCAATTATTTCCCTGTACTTCTATCCTAAGTATCAGAAAAGTAACCCACTTGCTTTTTGCTACTACACAACTTTAGGAGCTAAAAACCATAACGATGACTCAAGCGCACGAATCACTGCTAGAAACCTGCATTCAGAACTGTTTGGATTGTCTACACGAGTGTGAACATTGTGCCACTGCTTGCTTAGATAGCGACATGGTAAAAATGATGGCTCAATGTATTAAGCTGTGCCGCGATTGTGCAGATACCTGTGATCTTTGCGCTCGCTTCATGGCGCGTAACTCTGAGCTTCATGCTCGGATGTGTGAAATTTGCGCAGAGGCTTGCGATCGCTGTGCGGCTGAGTGTGAAAAGCACGACCATGATCATTGCAAACGCTGTGCTCAAGCTTGCAGTAAATGTGCTGAATCTTGCCGCCAGATGGCAACAGCAATGGCGTAATAACTAACCTTCAACTTGCCTCCGCTTCCGAGTTAAGTCAGACAGCGTGAAACCGGAGGTTAGATTACTACGATTTGTGCAAGCTTGAATAACTGAACCCAACATAAGTTTTATCAGGAAAACAAAATGCCACACCAACAACATCAATCCGTGATCGATGCCGCTATTCACTGTGCCTACGAATGTGAACACTGTGCAGATCAGTGTTTAGGCAATATGGCAGAGTGCGCCCGCGTTTGTATCGACTGCGCCCAAAGCTGCTGGAATTCCGCCTCTTATATCAGCCGGAGTTCACGCTTCATTCCTCAAATTCTCAAGTCTTGTATTGAGATTTGCGAAGCTTGTGCCCAAGAGTGCGAGAAGCATGATGCTGAACATTGTAAGTCATGCGCTAAAGCCTGTCGTCAAGCGGCTGAAGCATACCGCAAGGTTGCTAGCGTCGCTGCATCACGCGCTTAGGTCAGTCGAACTCGCTGTTCAGGTAGAAAGTAGGCGAGACTGTCTTTACAGTCTCGCTTCAGTTCTTGGTTTCCCGGATTCTGATCAGAGGGCTTTGCTAACCGATTTTAGACCTGCTACAGCAAGCGTTAGACCGTGCTAAAAGCGCCGTGATGTTGATGACTATTCATCACAAGCAGTAAGGAGCATTCAAGGAATATGTCTAATCAGAAACCAATGAAAAGCGAAAGAACGTTTGCGAGCAAGTATGGAAGATTTGCTGCGATGACTGCGACATCCACTGTTGTGATGTTTGGGCTGATGTATTTTAATACTTATCGGCTAGACCATGTTTATTTCAGTGAGACACGATTATACATGGCTGTGCTGATGGGAGCAGCAATGGCTGGAATCATGCTCGGATTTATGCTGCATATGTACAGCAACCTAAAAATAAATGTCAGCATCTTCGTCGGCAGCATCATCGTATTTGCTCTCTCGCTCTGGCTTGTCCGCAGCCAAGTCACTATTGGAGATGTTGCCTGGATGAAGGCCATGATCCCGCACCACTCGATTGCCATCTTAACTAGTGAGCGAGCTAATCTCTCAGACTCTCGTGTAAAGAAACTTGCTCAAGAGATTATCACAGCCCAACTCAGGGAGATTGATGAGATGAAGATGCTCATAAAAGACCTTGAGAACAGATAGGTAGATGGCTGGACACGGCGCTGCTGATTGTAAAATCAGCCTTAATCGCAATTCTTTAGGTGCTTTTACGAATGAGACGGTCGTTGGAAACCATTAATTTTCGCGATCCATATTCCCCATCGCGCTGCTGCCATGCTCGTGTGCCAATACACTGCCATCAAAGAGTTACCTATCCAGTAACCGTGTAATAAGCTTATTAAAGCGCAGATGCGCGAGATGCGAGCGATGAACGTATTGATGCAGTGAAAACTCTGCCTCAAGGAATAGCGATCCCGCTTGACTCTCCAGTTAACCAGAGACTCTAAGTTAGGAAGACAGTTAGCAAAGGATTTGCACCATGACACTTCAGTTTAAGGTTCCCAACATGGCGTGTTCAGCTTGTAGCGATACCATCACCCAAGCTATTCAAGCGGTTGATGCGGCTGCCAATGTGCAAGCTGACCCCAAGACCAAACTCGTCAACATTGAAACTCAAGCTTCAGCAGCAGCGGTGAAGGAGGCGATCGTTGGTGCAGGATATCTAGTGGAATTGTTTTAGCCTCTGTTCCTGGTTCTTTCCGACGCGCAAAACATACTAAAGAACTCTAAGAGTTATGGAGAGTTATGGGTTTCTATTCACAGGTCATTCTGCCGCGTCTTCTCGATTGGAGTCTGTCGGATTCAACTTTGGCAACGTATCGCCAAGCGTTGTTAGCAGATGTGCAGGGAGAGGTCTTGGAAATTGGATTTGGGACAGGACTTAACTTAGCCTACTATCCTCCACAAGTACACAAAATTACTGTAGTAGACATTAATCCGGGCATGAATGCGCTAGCAGCAAAGCGCATTCATAATTCTGGTATGACCGTTGAGAACCATGTTCTTAACGGTGAAAGTTTGCCGATGGCAGAGAACACATTCGATAGTGTTGTCAGCACCTGGACGTTGTGCAGCATTGCTAATGTAGAGCAAGCTCTTAGAGAGGTTTATCGGGTGCTGAAACCAGGTGGAAAGTTCTTCTTCATCGAACACGGGTTGAGTAACAAACCCAATGTGCAAATCTGGCAGCATCGATTGACCCCGATTCAAAAGGTGATAGCAGATGGGTGTCATCTCGATCGCAACATCCAGGACATTGTGAAACGCCAATTTAGACAGGTTGAAATAGAACAATTTACTCCTGAGAAGATGCCAGATTTAATCGCTCATTTGTACAGAGGAGTTGCAACAAAAACGGTGGTATGAAATAGAACCGTTTCAACGGTTGAATAGGTTGTTCCAACAGAGTTGAATTAACACAAAACTTTGATCGTTCTTATCAAGGAGTATTAGGAAGTGCATCAATGGATAAAGTAACCTTAAAATTGCGGGGCATGAGCTGTGCTTCCTGCGCCAATAGCATTGAAGAAGCAATTTGTAGCGTTCCGGGAGTCAGTGAAAGTAGCGCCAATTTCGGTGCAGAACAAGCCACCGTTACCTACGATCCTCAAAAAACAGACCTGGAAGACATTCAACGGGCGGTTGAGGAAGCCGGATACTCAGCCTTCTCACTGCAAGAACAGGAAATGGTGACAGGAGAAGATGACGCTGAGAAGTCAGCGCGATCGCGAGAATCGCGTGATCTTCAACGGAAGGTTGTGACTGGTGGTGTGATTAGCGTCATCCTAGTGCTGGGTTCGCTATCTGCAATGACGGGTATCAAGTTCCCGCTGATTCCAACTTGGTTGGCAAATCCTTGGTTTCAGTTGGTTCTCACTGCACCTGTACAGTTTTGGTGTGGCTACTCCTTCTATGTCAACACCTGGAAAGCGCTCAAACGCCACGCTGCCACTATGGATACGCTGATTGCGCTGGGTACGAGTGCAGCCTATTTCTATTCGGTGTTTGCGACTGTGTATCCCCAGTTTTTGATTAATCAAGGGTTGATGCCTGAGGTGTATTACGAAACAGCGGCGATCGTCATCACCCTGATTTTGCTGGGGCGACTGTTTGAGAACCGCGCTAGAGGGCAAACATCAGAAGCGATTCGCTCTTTGATTGGATTGCAAGCCAGAGATGCCCGTATTATCCGCAATGGGCAGGAAATGGCAGTGCCGATTCAAGATGTGCAGATTAATGATGTGGTGGTGGTACGCCCGGGTGAGAAGGTTCCTGTAGATGGGGAAATTATCGATGGGTCTTCCACGTTAGACGAGTCGATGGTAACGGGGGAAAGTGTGCCAGTGAAAAAGCAATCTGGCGATGAAGTGATTGGAGCTACCATCAACAAAACAGGTAGCTTTCGGTTTCGTGCCACACGAGTTGGCAAGGACACCTTTCTGGCTCAAATCGTGAAATTGGTGCAGCAAGCTCAAGGTTCCAAGGCACCGATTCAGCGATTAGCGGATCAAGTAACCGGATGGTTTGTGCCAGTCGTGATGGCGATCGCCATTCTCACCTTCATCATCTGGTTCAATGTCATGGGTAACGTCACCCTGGCTCTGATTACCACGGTTGGCGTACTGATTATTGCTTGCCCCTGTGCGCTTGGACTTGCCACACCCACTTCCGTTATGGTTGGCACGGGCAAGGGCGCAGAGCATGGGATTCTGATTAAAGGGGCAGAGAGCTTGGAATTGGCGTATCAAATTCAGACGATCGTCCTGGATAAAACCGGAACGCTGACCCAAGGTAAACCCACGGTTACAGATTTCATCACTGTTCAGGGCACTGCCAATCGCAACGAACAGAAACTCTTACAGCTAGCGGCTTCCGTTGAACGCAACTCAGAACATCCATTAGCCGAAGCGGTGGTGAACTACGCCCAATCTCAGGAGGTAGAACTAACTGATGTCAAGGAGTTTGAGGCGATCGCTGGGAGTGGTGTGCAGGGCATTGTCTCAGATCATTTTGTTCAGATTGGAACTCAGCGCTGGATGCAGGAATTAGGGATTAACAGCCAAGCCTTGCAACCCGACAAAGAGCGATTGGAATCGTTGGGTAAAACAGCCGTTTTGCTGGCGGTAGATGGCGAACTTCAAGGCGTGATGGGTATCGCGGATGCGCTGAAGCCTTCCTCTAAACATGCCGTTCAAGCGTTGCAGCGCTTGGGGCTAGAGGTCGTGATGTTAACCGGAGATAACCGCCAGACAGCAGAGACGATCGCCCGTGAGGTTGGCATCGAGAACGTGATTGCCGAAGTGCGACCCGATCAGAAAGTGGCGGTGATTCAAGACATTCAAAGCGGCAAACTTGACACTCGCATGCTGAAAAATCCAAACACATCCTCTGCTCCAAACTCTCGCCAACACCTGAAAGCTAAAATTGTGGCAATGGTGGGAGATGGCATCAACGATGCGCCTGCTCTGGCTCAAGCGGATGTAGGCATCGCCATTGGCACCGGGACGGATGTGGCGATCGCAGCCAGTGACATTACGCTAATCTCTGGAGACATTCAAGGCATCGTGACCGCCATTGAACTTTCTCGCGCCACCATTCGCAATATTCGGCAAAACCTCTTCTTTGCCTTTATCTATAACGTGGTAGGGATTCCCATTGCAGCGGGAATTCTCTTTCCTATCTTTGGTTGGCTCCTGAACCCGATTATTGCGGGGGGTGCAATGGCGTTTAGCTCTGTCTCAGTCGTTACCAATGCCTTACGCCTGCGGAACTTTCAACCGAAGTCGATCAGCTAATCGCCAGCTTTGTAGAAGGACAAATAAATGATCATGGTCAAAAGAGCAACCTTTTTCGGGACATTGGCAGGATTAGGATTCTTGCTAGGAACAATTTCAGGGGCGAGGGTCTTCAACCTGCCTTCGGCAACCGCAGCCGAAACAAATATGAACGGCATGAACCAACACGCAGCCCCTCAATCCAACCAATTTCAACGGATTGAACAACCATTAGGAAACAAGATCATAGTTACAGTTGGTGGATTGGGACTGATTGGCTTAGAACTATGGTGGTTCTTATTCAGCAAACCCAAGTCTCGCAAAGCCGAAGCTGAGGGAGGCATTCAGGAAGTCACGGTTACAGTGGATGGTGGTTACGAACCGAGTCAGATTGTGGTGCAAGCGGGTCAACCTGTACGGTTAAACTTCGATCGCAAAGACCCTAGCAGTTGCCTTGAGGAAGTACGCTTCCCTGATTTTCGGATTGCTCAAGCGCTACCACTGAATCAAGTGACAGCGATCGAATTCACGCCTGAAAAACCCGGTCGATATGAGTTTTCCTGTGGCATGAATATGTTCCGAGGAGTCGTTGAAGCTCAAGCGGTGAATGCACCCATGAATAATGCACCCATGAATACGGCTCCAACGCCAACTTCTCAGTCTGCTCCCAATCACTCTACAACTTCACCCTCCAGTATTGAAGCAACAGTAACACCAGAGGGGATTCAAGCAGCCACGATCGCCGTTGAAAAGGGCTATCAACCCAAGCGCGTGATCGTTGAAGCTGGACGACCTGTCCGATTGCATTTTGATCGTAAGAATCTCAGCGAGTGCTATGACCAACTATTGATTCCAGCGTTTGCTGTGGAGGCTGGTCTTACTCCAGAGCAAATCACAACGGTCGAATTTACACCTGAGCAGCCCGGTGAATATGAATTCATGTGTGGCATGAAAATGAATCGAGGGGTGATTGAAGTGCGACCAAACCAGCAGGCGCATGCTGCGACTAATCTTCAGTCCCAAACTCACCTTCACTCCTAACGATATTGCCCGCTTAACTCTCCACCTTGCTGGAGACCTTAAAGTAAGAAAGTGTTTGTAAATAAGTATGAAGCAGAAGCGGTATGAGACGAGGGATGAGCGATACCTAAGAAATTAATTGATTTCAGCGTCAGACCATGAGCCAACCTATCTATGACAGCGACGTGAATGATGCTGAATGGCAGTTGATAGAACCCTTATTGCCCGGTGAGAAACCAGTGGCAAACTCCGGTCGGTGAGCCAGCGAGCCGTGGTGAATGCGATTTTCTACCGAGCGGATAATGGCATCAAGTGGCGCAATCTTCCGGCTGACTTTCCAGCGTGGCAGACGGTTTATGGCTACGTTCGTCGGTGGGTCAAGCTGGGCATCTGGGAGCAAATTAATCAGGTTCTGGTGCAGCAAGTCCGGGTTGAGGCAGGACGAGAGCCAGAACCCAGCTTAGCCATTATGGATAGTCAGTCCGTCAAACTTGGACAAAAAGGGGGCAAGAACAGGGATTTGATGGCAACAAGAAGGTGAAGTATCTGATCCATCAGGTGCAGCGATCGTTTGATCTGAACTTTGTACTCAACCAGGCGCGGGCGATCGGGAGGTGTATCGGCCGATGCGCTGGGATAAGTAGGGTTACTTCGTCTTGAACCGTAGAAGGTAGACTGCAAAAGGTAATGATGAGCAGGAATAACTGCCATCATTACCCAACTCAAAAATCATTGAAATTTGGGCACTATCCCACAGAGAAGGTGCTAAATTGTGGGGGTCGAGCGAACCTTGAAAACTGCATAAGTTCGCTGACCCCCGCGAATGGCGGCGGCTGAAAGGGTTTGAAGCACTTTCTTGAATAGCTCGTTGAAGTGATTTCTATCGAATTGACAGGGTTAATTGACCCCCACGAAAGTGGGTATCTGGAAGCGAGAGCCTGTAGGGGTTTCAAAGTGCCAAGGATCGATTAACCTCTTCCCCGCGAGGGGACGGAAACGGTTTATTCTCTGCTGTGAATTAACAACTGTTAATATCGATTAACCTCTTCCCCGCGAGGGGACGGAAACGTTAGAGTTCCTTCAGCAGCGAAAGAATCCTTTGAGATCGATTAACCTCTTCCCCGCGAGGGGACGGAAACCTTCCTGTTTGACTGGGAAGTACTAGTAGCTAGTCGATCGATTAACCTCTTCCCCGCGAGGGGACGGAAACTATTGATCTTCCAGGCTTTCTTCTGGAAGCTCTGCTGGATCGATTAACCTCTTCCCCGCGAGGGGACGGAAACTACAGGTGCAGAAAGACTCAGCAAAATTAAAAGCGAAAGATCGATTAACCTCTTCCCCGCGAGGGGACGAAAACCAAGTCCCCAGCATTAAGAGCTTGTGTGACAGCCTCGATCGATTAACCTCTTCCCCGCGAGGGGACGGAAACCCTACTGAGTTAGTCTATCGACTGAAAATTGTTGTTGATCGATTAACCTCTTCCCCGCGAGGGGACGGAAACGCGAAATCTAGTGAGAGTTGATTTTTGTGTTTAACAGATCGATTAACCTCTTCCCCGCGAGGGGACGGAAACTTGTTGTTCTAAAGAAAGCTGGGAGAACCATGTCGTTTCCCGATCGATTAACCTCTTCCCCGCGAGGGGACGGGAACAAGAAATCTCATAACACTGACATCGGCTACAGGATTGATTAACCTCAGTAAGCTGCATTCAATTTGTGGCTTACCATTGAAGCATGAATTAACGGTTTGTGATGCCTTCGCCCTTTCCTGGAATGAATCCCTATTTGGAAGCCCCCGAACTGTGGTCAGAGTTCCACAGCCGGATGATAGTAGCGATCGCTGACGCTCTTGATGATCTCTTGAGCCGAGACTATCGAGTTGCCGTCGAAAAGCGAGTTTACTTAAGCCAGGATGACAAAATCTTACTGATTGGCATTCCCGATGTTGCTGTTGTCGCTTCTCAACCAGAAACCCCCCAGCCCTCTCGATCGGCAACAGCCCTAGCAGAACCCCTCACTGTTGAGTTGCCAGCTTTAGCAGAAGTTCAGGAACGGTATCTAGAAATTCGTGAAGGCGCGACCGGAACCGTGATCACGACTCTTGAACTGCTGTCTCCCAAAAACAAGCGATCGGGGGAAGGACGCAACGCTTACCTAGAAAAGCGCCAACAGACTTTAGGCACTGCGACCCATTGGATAGAAATTGACCTGCTACGGGGTGGGGAACCAATGCCAATGCTGGGAGCAACGCGATCGGATTACCGAATTCTGGTCAGCCGCAGTGACGAGCGTCCCAAAGCTCAACTCTATGCCCTCAATGTCAGGGAACCGATTCCAGCCTTTCCCATTCCCCTCCATCCAGGTGAAACAGAGCCGTTATTGGAACTCCAGCCCCTACTTCATCGGGTGTACGATCGGGCCCGGTTTGAATTGGCGATCGATTACCAAAAAGCTCCGAGTCCTAAGCTGCCAACTGAAGATTTGGCATGGCTTCAGACCATTACTGAGCGTCAGTGACCTGTAAAAAAACAGAGTACGATCGCAGCAAATCAAGACAGGTATGAAACAATAGCAAGGGATTAACGAATTTATTACACTCGTACTCTACGGATTGCTCCTATGGATTGGCTCTCGCTCCATAACTTAGTTGAGTTACCAAGTTTTCTACTGGCTCAGACTCCATCGCCTTCACCTAGTCCCTCTCTGAGTTCTCTCGCTCAAGACCTTGAAGTCTTAAAAAGTAGAGTTGAGCTTCTTCAACAAACTAATAAAGCGTTGAGCGATAGCCTAACCAGTCAAGTCAATTTTTTAGCAAGTGGGAATGGAGCGCTCGATCGAAGCTTCTCAAGTTTTGTGGACTCCATGAAATGGGCAGTCACGATTCTGGGTCTGTTTGGGACATTTTTAACATTAGCCGTCACCTGGGTGTTCAAAAATAACTTAGATGATGCCAGAAAAATTGCTCGTGAAATGATTGAGGCACGAGTCAACCAACAGGTCGGGGCATTAATTGATGCCAAGGTTGATGATGTGAAGCGAACATTGCAGCGAGAACAGGTCATTGTCTCCACATTGGTAGATTATTACCTACCCGGCTCTGGTCAACCCGATGAATTTTATTTACTACAAGCTCGTAAATTTAGAAGCGTGAGATTGCTCCATAAATTAGAAGAAATGCGGCAAGATTGTGGAGATGTAATCGTGCTGGATTTACAAAACTGGGTCATGGCTTCAGGTCAACGCTTCGTTGATTTACCAGAGGAAGAACGAGAAGCTCAAGCACAAGAGCAGATTGATGCATTACTACGGATACTTCCCCCATCAACAGTTGTGATAGTCTACATTCGTTTAACTATTAAATACTTGTTTCGAGTCACTAATCGCTATGTGTTACCCGCCAACAATCCTGTCACGTTAGTTGGAAACACAGCCGATGGAGCGTATGTTGCAGCAGCAATTCTCATTATGGAAATTCCTGTAATGCAAATGTATTGCTGCCACCCAATTAACTAGCTGAAACACCGATTCCACCGTTCAAGAATTTAGGTAAAAATTGCGGTTAAACCTCCAAAATTAGTGCAAATGTTTCAAAATGAGAATTGCTGGGCATAGTAGGAGGAAAGCAAGGTGAAGTGATGTTGCTTCTGTTGTACTGTATTTATCCCCACTTGGGGAAGGTAATGTTCTAGACGTGTGGAAATGAGAGAGAATCAGAGGAGTTGTCTTTCCCACCCTGATCAATGAGGTTGTGTCGCAAAAATGGTAGGGTAGGGAAGCTCAATTTTCTCTTGTTTCAATCTAAATGGCTTCCTAATCCCTGTTTAAGTTGTGGCATTTCTTGCCAGAGACCATCGTGCTGAATGTGCGGTGGTACTGTCGCTATTCCTTAAGCTACCGGAACCTGGAAGAAATGATGGCAGACGAGGAGTCGAAGTGGATCATTCCACGATCAACCGATGGGTACTTAAGTTCGCACCGGCGCTCGACAAACGACTTCGACCGCATTTAAGTTTGACCAATGATTCATGGCGAGTAATGTATGTCGATAAAGCTGTCCTTATAGAAGTGGCAGAGGAGTATAGCTGATGGAACCTCCGGCAATTCCGCCCTGGGTATTTACGGTAGAGCCGCAGGAGGGCGAGAGTTTGAGCCACTTTTTAGGGCGATTTCGTCGGGTAAATTACTCTTCATCGAATGAGCTAGGGCAGAAAACAGGATTAGGGGCGGTAGTGGCACGATAGGAGAAGTTTCGCCTCGTTCCACCACCGACCCAGAAGCAGTTAGAGGCTTTAGCGGTACTGGTTCAGGTAGATGTTGAGCAACTGAGGCTGATGCTGCCGCCGCAGGGAGTAGGGATAAAGCATGAACCCATTCGGCTTTGTGCAAGTTGCTACAGTGAGGAGCCGTATCATCAGATCGAGTGGCAGTTTAAGGAGACGAGAGGATGCGATCGTCACCAGCTTCGCCTGCTATCAGAATGTCCCAACTGCAAAGCGAGGTTCAAAACGCCCTCGCTATAGAACCTGTTTGCAGTTAAGCGATTCTTCGCAAAATCAGGCGAATCGCACAAATTCTGATTTTCGCTTCGCTCGTTCGTAGTAATCCTTCGCAATTCTTCCATAACACCCGACACTGATTGATC
>Ga0163154_10008455_pt1 | contig 11980 bp, 11 predicted proteins | sample OliLakLV19MP9P1_FD_148649 | JGI IMG/M metagenome (GOLD analysis project Ga0163154, IMG submission 148649) | Freshwater microbial mat bacterial communities from Lake Vanda, McMurdo Dry Valleys, Antarctica - Oligotrophic Lake LV.19.MP9.P1 | ecosystem: Environmental > Aquatic > Freshwater > Lake >... | reverse complement strand
TACACGAGCGAGCGAGCGAACCTTTGATGCCGTAAGGCGTTGAGCACCAGGTTTGTCGGCTGCTTTGTATGCCCCTGAAGATGGCGATCGAACCTTTGATGCTGTAAGGCGTTGAGCACACAAGACGGGTATGCCTGTTTTGCTTGTGGGTATGCGATCGAACCTTTGATGCCGTAAGGCATTGAGCACTCGGTAATTTTTGACAACCATAGGAAACCCAAGGATCTGGCTAATTGACTTTCCCTAGCATATTCACATCTGCAAAATTACTAACTGTCAAATCTAAATTCATTATTTAAGCTGAATGATTTGATTAAGGCGATCGCCTCTTGGACTAAGGTGCTGACTTTCTCTAGTGACCATACATCGAAACTGGCTGGCAAAAAAGGCACGATGTAAATATGAGCAACCGAGAGTATGGCGCGTTGTCTTGCGGTATCACGTCCGCCAACGTCAATAATGATGTCGCTGTATTTGCTGGATAGTTTTAAGGTGTTGGATCGGATGGCTGCACCGCCTTTATCTGCCAAAGTTTCATTGCGAACAATCGTGAAGTCGCTAGAGATTTCTCGATCGTCAGCATCGACTAACAAAACATCTGCACCACTGGCGGCACGAATGATTGCTAAATTAGTGGCGATTGTTGTTTTACCGACTCCGCCTTTAATCCCACTACAAATAATAATCATTTAATTTCTCTAAGTGATTATGATGTCTGATACATATAGTTCAGATTACAACAAAATATCAATGTGATATCTAAAAAATGTCTATTAAGCGTCATTACAGCGAATTCCGATCAAACGTGCTACAGGTAGAAAAATAAAAACTATTACGGGGCTTCACTCTTCCACGCTCTTTTGTCGCGGGTTTGAAATCAAAGTGCTGTAAGATATTTTTTAGATATTTTAATAGCATCAGGGCTATTGAAAGCCCACATTGTACCTGTACTCAGGTTAGTGTGGGGTAATTTACAGATTTACCTAATAGCAAACACAGCGAAAGCAGAAAATAAGCTATTACGCGCAGCCGCTGAAAGCCTCATAATCACAAAATTATGTAGACACTGAGGAATATGGTCGCCAAAGAACTCCATAATTCCTGTCAAAGTAGATTTTATCGGCGTATCTTCAACTAAAAGCCCCTCAACAATCCCAGACCATAACTCAATTATCCCCAAGTCGCTAGGTTCCAAATCTAAAGGTAAAATTTGTTTTCGATCTTGGATCAAACTGCTATATAAAGACTTTAATAGCGGATTGATCCAGTGCAAATTGTATCGTAGTGAACCTCGTGAAATCTCGAACCAATCGGCAACTTGGCGTTCAGAAGCAGTCAATAAGTCAAACCCTGCCGATATTGCCTTACTTGCAAACTCTAATATATTGCTCTTAAGCATTTGCATCTTACTCATAGCTTTAGGCGTAATGTCGCTGGCATTAATTTGCGCGTGAGGCAGATCGCCTAAATCAAAATCAGATAGAAAATAAATCTTGTCCCCATCCCGAAAGCGATTACCAGATTTACGACCAAAGCATTGCTGAATATTAGCTAAAATGCGGCGATCTACAAAATCAGTAAAAGCCCGATCTCGATCTGTTGGATGTAAGCCCGTCAAAATCACGTATTCAGATCTCAGTGCCGAGATATTTGTACAAGGAGTCCCCACAACAACTAAGGTTTTAGCATCGTTAAAATCATTAGAACCACGCGAATCCCGAAACCAAACTCCATCCACACTATGAGCATTACCATCAGTAGTATCTGCAAACTTCTTAAAGTCAATAACTTTTGTACTTGGGTCAATATTCTTTAAATGATTAACAATTTCTTTAACCTTTCTAATCTGCTCATTCCCACGTTGCATAGTCATCCGTCCCACATCAGCCACTTGATAAATATCTGGCATTGATAAATCGCCCGACTGTTTGACAATAAAAACCTGAGAATTTAGCATCAAATTTAAATCCAAGGGATCGATCGTAGCATCGAGGTAGAGATTTGACCCAGCCTGATTCGCAATCTCCCGTAGGCGTGGATCGATGAGAGAGATTGTTAATTTAGCCTTATGAATATGTAAATCGGCAAACTGGATATTGCCCGAAAGAATATCAACAAATTCGGGTAGCCATTGCTTTAAAACTTCACTGTTTATCAGCTTTTCAACCTCAAACGCACTGAGAGTAGTTTCGCGTTTAAGCATGGCATTGGCTTTTGCTAAACTGCGCTTTTCTTTGCCTTTAGCTAAGTCGAACTCACGATCGTCAATATTATCAACAGTATCTAGAATTGATAAATCTGGCTTTAACAAATCTGCTAACTCAAAGCTATCAATATTTTCGGGAATAGCAGCCTTGATTTTCTGAAAATCCAAACCATACTTAGATGGGTTTCGCTCACTATCTTCTAATAGATTGTGCAACTTCTTTAGTAGTTCGATAATTGCATCTTTGTCTTGCAGATCGGAACGAGAAATTTTGGCGGTAATTTTATCAACATCACTCTTATCTACCTGAATTTGGCGTACAGTCTTTAAGCTTTCGCCCACCTCTTCCCAGACCAGCAAAGTTTTAGAGTAATCATAATCATCGGGACTAGGTAAACTAGCAGGATGGGAACGCAATATCATCGATCCAAAAGCGATCGCTCGCTCGTGTTTGAACCCATACCCATCACCATCGGAGTTACGACAAGCATTAAGTAAAGGGCAAGTTTCACAAATTACTTTTGTATCGGCAATTGCTTTTTGTTTCAAAGCCGCGATCGCCTCTGTCCGAGAACAATTAGCAATGATATCCACAGACTCACCTCTTTTTGCAAGGCGCAGTTTACCTTTTTTATTAGTCAAGCCATTATGACGCGCTGGTAAAACTTGCCAATCTTGTAAAGTTTCGGTGGTGACGTTACGGGAATCATTAGAAATATAGATAATCTTGTCAAAGCGATCGACATCAAATAAGTAAGGACGTAACGAACCGACATCGTGAGATTTACCCGTCCCTGTTGCCGATGTATCTAAAACGTGTTTGTGAGTTTGGAGTAAATCTTGCCAAGCTTCCAATCTTTCACCAACTGCATATTCAGATATGGGAGCTTGGGGTATTGCTGGTCTAGGTAGCTTCGGCTTCTGAGATTTATTACTAAAGCCCTGAGTTTTAGGCTTACTAGAAATTAGGTCATGGAGCCATTGCAAAGGCGTAAATTTAGGCTTAGGTTGATAGTTAGCCATCTGGTAAAACTGCTCAACGGACAATAATTCAACACGTGAGCAATCTAATAATTCATCAATGTCATCATCTGTTTTAGCAATCTGCCCCCACCAGAGGACATAGATCTCATAGCCCAAATCCATTAAGAAATCGAGATTTTTTTCATGGCGGCGCATGACAGCAGGGTTAACAATATCACCAGCATCGATTGAATATTCTAATTTAGTTAATTGAGGCTTGGCACCGATATCGTCTAAATAAAATTGCAGAGTTTTAGGACTAGCAATAAACTGTCCGCCCGCCGCTCCGATCGCTGGACAATGCCGTAACTTAGATGCTAAATAGGGCTTAACACCTGTGCCTTCGACTAAAACAAGGCGGGGACAAGTATCCAGTAAATCCCCATGAAAAGCTAAAGGCAATTCACCATTTTGCTGTTGAGCCGCAATCCCAAAGGGCTTATGCCAACGATAACGCCCAGAACTAGCATCTCGTAAACGGGTTTGAAAGCCGAGGATTTGGGATTGAGGATTAGCAATAGGCAGAATATAGCCATTGCTAATAGACTTAGCACCGAGGTTAATAATCTCTTGCTCTGATAAGCCCCGATTCAGTAAGTCAGTTCGATCTAAGCTATCTAAACTGAGATTTTGTAAATAGTTGCGATAGATCCGATCTCTCTGGGCAGCGTCGGGTAATTTAGCTAGACGCTCTCGTTTTGCCTTTTGTTGGGAAATCCTGAGTTTGAGATTAGTTTCATGACGCAACTCCCGCTCTGATTCAGACTCTGGACGCTCTCGAACGTATTTACCCGCATAGTAACCGCCGCTAGTTTCACCGAGATATTTCCAACTATCAATACCCACATCGGTGGGATGGGTCATGCACAGGACAAAATCTATACCAATAGTTCGGCATTTGCCCTTGGTGTCATCACAGATGGGGCAAGGATTATTGGCTTTAGTTGGCGAAAACTTACCGTTGGGAAATTGAGTATTTTGGAGGTTCATTATTCTTGACCTCCGATTTGCTTGCAGCAGCAGATCGCTAAACCGATCTGCTGCTGCAAGTCTTGCAACTGTAAAAACATTTGTATTATCCTGATTGTAAAGGTTGTAGGGGTTTCAATCAGGAAACGTATAGACTTTTTGAATTAGATTCGATAGGTCAATTTTTATTTTTTGCCAAATTTAAGAAAAATTTGCATAAAAAACTGTTGCTATTCTCACATCTTGTTATAAGATATAAGAGAGCACCAAATAAATTCTGCCTCTTCTTCAAAGCAAAGTTATCCGTTTCCGATATTTAAGTACCTTCGGGTCGCCATAGTTCCAGTGATTCGACGTCGCTGGTTTTTTGGTTTTGAAGGGGATCTGAGCCAGTAATCTCCTTGGTAAATAAAGAATATTCAGTATCAGCATACATTGATCGCCCTAAATTGATCTATAAAAGATTTAGAAATCCTAAAATTTAGCAAAGTCGTATGGACAATAAAAAGGCTGAAGTAGCCCAACGCGCCAAAAATGTACAAATATATTTAAACCCTAGTTAGTTATGCTTTTGGGCTAGGTAAGCAAAGAACGCCCTACACCTAAGACTTCACAAACCTCAGTGGCTGCTTTCCTAGAATTTTGATAATATAATATAAGATCCTCGCATTCTCCAGTTTGACAACATCGGTTCGGGTCTTCCACTAAGGGTCAAGGTGTTGCAAATTTTAAATTAGGAGATAAACAGGTTAGTTTAAGAGACCTCCAAGAAGCAGAAAACCTGTATCAGCAAAACACCATAATATAAAGAAATCCTAGATTTGATTAGAAGCGTAGAAAGCAAAAGTTAGGAATATTAAGACTCATTGCTGACAGCAATAGGGCAGGATCTTGTCCATATCTGTAGAACAAACGAAATGCTCGCGATTAGCAACTATGAGGCAATACTCTCAAGTAGTGAGTTAAACAGTATCAGACAATTTACTGCTTAACTATTTAAGCGATCGCAGCTTAAAAATGGGAAAATTAACCGCTCCCAAAAATTACACAATGGCAATTAAAATCAAAGCCAATCCTGAAGAATTTGCCCTAGCCATTGCTAACGGGGCGGTCTATGGCAAAGTTATCAGAGCAATAGCGATCGCTGTTTATGTAGATTTAGGGTACTCTGAAACATACAGCCCTAGCCCTAAAGACGATCCTAATACTGAATATAAGAAATTTTCAGGCTGTACTATTTACTATGCAGAAAGCGATGAAAAGCTTGATAACCGTGAGTATTTAAACATTAGTAGAAACTCCACAGTAGTTATTTACTGCTAACCCTAGAGCGACGTGGGGTAAATTGTTGAGGCTCGATATTGTCTATTTCAGTAGCCCAAAACTCAGGTAAATTATCTACCTCAACCTCTCTAGCACTGCCATCTTTCATTAAAGCAGTTGTCAACAAAGTATCTTGATCCTTAACGATAGAATCTAGGATAGGGATAGTATTAATCATTGTATTTTCCCGTAAGTTTAAACTTATATACCTAATCTAACACTTGAAGGGCGATCGCCCTTCCCAAAGAACATCTTAAAATACTGCTAAATTTATGTTTGATTTTAGTCAGGTTTTAGTGCTAGGGATATAGCGGATCAACACGATGATATGGATTATTCTGACTAGCTTGTACGGTGTGAGATTGGCAAATTGTGGACTGCTAGCGATCGCCCAAAATATTTCAGGCTAGTTTGTACGAGCTAGTTTGGAAATACTGTGGAGGTGAAGGTCGGATGCTGTTTTCACCATCGCATTACATAAGGACAAAAATAGTACCTTAGCATTTGATAATAGTACATTACTCTGATCGCAAGGTCAGAATTACAATGGCGGTTACCCTAAATAGTGGCGATCGCTTGATTCAGATATAGCAGTTTTTCTAGTAAATCATCATCTTTGATAGTTTCGGCACTGTGTTTTTTGATAACCCCTCATTCAGTTAGCGGAGATCCCGCCCAAAAGGTAAAAGGGCTAATGGAGCCAATTTAATATGCTGCCACGCAAAAGGAATGCCAATTATTGAGATAAATAAAGGAATAGCAATGGTAATGTGAGCTAGGGCGATCGCCCACCCAAACAATACCAGCCAGATAATATTAAATATTAGACTTAGTGGATTATTGGCAAACCGAGACTCCACTAGATCCTTGCCAAAAGGTGTCATTACTGCTGCCCCAAGTTTCATCAATTGCAATCCGAAAGGAATACCAATGATGCTGAGGCAAAGAAGCAAACCTCCAAAAATATAAGCAATACCTGTGATGAATCCTCCACAGATCAGCCAAAGAATATTTAAAATTAAGCTCATTTTTTACGCTCTGTAGAATACTTCAAACCAAGCCTGCGATCGCTATTCATATACTTCTCTCACGTTCTAGCGATTGTCTTAAAAGTCAATGCCAAAAATCAATTTGATATGGTTGTGGAGATTAAAATCAAGACAATGTGAACCAAGACCATTACTGGACTCAGAATAAGGAATTACAGCAGTTTTTGAGCGAACCCACTACAAAAAGGTCTCAGGGGTTACTCCACCTGAGCTTCAGCATTTTAGCTTTGGCACAACCGACTGTAAGTTATTGATAATCGCTTAACTTAGAAAGAATGATGGTTCGAGGTCATTTGACAAATCAACAAAGCCCATTAATGAAACTATTCTTAACGAAAATAGAGGATTTTCCAAAAGCACCTTATCAATCATTTTTTGTTAATTTACTGAGGTTGAGAAATTACAGTTATTGCTTTTATCTTCCTATGCTGTCGTAGTCTCAGCTATCCGCCAAGGAGTTTTGTGCTTGACCATAGCATTGAGGATAATCAAGAGCTTGTGCATACAGGCAGTTAGAGCTACTTTTTTAAGCTTACCTCGTTCAATTAGAGAATTATAGAAGTTACGAATTACGGGATTATGGCGAGTTGCAACCAGAGCAGCCATGTAAAGTACAGAACGAACTTGTGCCCTACCACCAGTAATTCTGCGTTTGCCACGCATCTTCCCACTATCGCAATTCATCGGTGCTAGTCCCACCAAACTAGAAATTTGCTTTGAACTGAGACTGCCTAGTTCTGGTAAAGCTGATATGAGGGTGGTTGCTACAACTTTGCCAACACCTGGAACAGTGGTCAAAATTTGTTGCTGTTCAGACCAAAGCAAACATTCTTTCACCTGCTGAGCAATTTGTTCATCCAACCCTCTCAGCCGTTGATTCAACCACTCAATATTAGCTTCAATGTCTTCTCTGGCTTTTCCACGAATCGCACTTAAACGGTTGCGCTCTGCTGTCAGCATCTCTACAATCTGGCGACGACGGGTGACTAGATCATTTAACTGACGAGTCTCTTCTGCCGCCATTGTGCGTAATTCGGGAAGGATCGCTTCGCCGAAAAATGCCAGAATCTTGGCATCTACTTTGTCAGTTTTTGCCAATTGATTTGTGGCTTTGGCGAAGTTGCGTGATTGTCTTGGGTTGATTACTACCACAGGAAATCCAGCTTGATGTAATGTCAAGGCTGCGGTTAATTCCATCCCTCCCGTTGCTTCAAGAATTATTCTTCCTACTTCAGTTGGAACGGGTAGTTGCTTGATTAAATACTTCACTCCCACTTCGTTATTTCGCAGACGTAATATCACTCCTTGAGGACGAATATGTACATCTAACCAATCTTTGCAAACATCAATACCTACCCATATTTGACTCATCTTTTTCTCCATTTAGCTTGAAAATAACAGAAAATCTCATCCTTGCCTGATACGGGTTCCTATGTCCCAGGCGATTGTTCGAGTTTGATTCCATCATTGTTTGGATGTGGTGACCCTCGCTAGAACACGATCTCTATGACCTTAGGGGGAACGGTCTACCACTTCTCTAAGATACAAGGGGATATCCTAGAACATCGGGGTGCTTACTGAGATGTATTGCGTTTTCAATTATTGGCACTGGTTCCGCTGAGTGAGGAGAGTTAGAGTCATCATATATGTGTATATTACAGGGATTCAGTAGTCTAGCAACTCTGAACTGGGTTGCCTATGCTCCAGATTTTTCAACGTCTATACAATCGTTATTCATGTATCGGCAATGGATCTACGCATACTTATTAGAGAATTTTCATATTTCTATCTATATGCCATTAAAATACCTAAACAATATCTTAATGATGCTTAATAGATATTTTTTAGATATTACATTGACATTTTATTGGAATCTAAACTATATATATTAGATATCTATATTCAATTAAAGAAATCAAATGATTATTGCCTGTGGCGGAATTAAAGGCGGAGTTGGAAAAACTACTATCGCCACTAATTTAGCAATTATTCGGGCTGCTACTGGTTCAGATGTTTTGTTAGTCGATGCGGACGATCAAGAAACCTCTAGCGACTTTACGATTGTTCGCAATGAAACTTTGGCAGATAAAGGCGGGGCTGGTTATACCTCAGTAAAACTACATGGCGCAGCCGTCCGATCTGATACCTTAAAACTTTCCAGTAAATATAGCGACATTATTATTGATGTTGGCGGACGTGATACCGCAGGACAACGCGCTGCCCTCTCTGTTGCTGATGTTTACATCGTCCCATTTTTACCAGCCAGTTTCGATGTCTGGTCACTGGAAAAAGTAAGTACCTTAGTTCAAGAGGCGATCGCCTTTAACCCAGAACTCAAAGCCTATTGCCTATTAAATAGAGCCGATGCCCAAGGCAAAGACAACGAAGAAGCGATCGAGATTGCCAACGATATTAAAGGACTCGCTTACCTTAAAGCATCCCTCGGCAACCGTAAAGCTTTCCGTAGTGCCTCTGCTCAAGGCTTAGCCGTCACAGAGTTAAAACCCTTTGACCCCAAAGCCGTAGCAGAAATTACAGTTTTATACGAAAGCATCTTTTCTATATCTAATTGATATTATTTAGATATCCAAACAGCATCTTTCTAATATTCAAATCATATCTAACGAATATCTATTTAGACTCATTTAGAGGTAAATTTCATGCCAGTAAAAAAGAAACCAATCGCCTCAACAGTTGATGAATTTATTGGACAAGGAGGACTTCCCCCCGCCGATATTCATACCGAATCAACCACCGCCAAAGAAAAAGCCCTGAAGCTCCGCCTCGATGAATCCTTACTTAAAGAGATCGATGAGATCATTAATAGTAAGCGTCCATCCCCAAGTAGACATCATTGGATCGTCTCAGCGATCGTGGAAAAACTGGATCGCGAGAAGTTAAAAGCATATCAAAGTGATATCTAAAAGGTGCTATTTCAACCCTTTTTAGATATCTTAATGGAGTCTAAAAAGCATCATTCTGATATTTTCTAAATTGTAAATCTATCCTACAGATACTACTCCAATGCTTTAATCCAATTCGACTAGTTTCGCTTCCTATGGCTTTTTCTTCAACAAGGCAAAACATCAGAATATAAAGAGATCCAAGGTTTTATTAGAACCCTAGAAGACAAAAGCCAGAAATATTAAGACCGTTTGCGGGAACCGCAATTAGCCCCAAATCTAATACCGTATTCTTTCCAAGATTTTAAGAGCTTGCCGATTTTTGATTTTGCCTGCTTTCTTGGACTGCGATCGTATGTTCTAGAGACAACCTACTGAAAATTATCAATTTCTAACCAGAAATATACCCTTCCTAACAATCAGTATCTTCTTAAGGGAGAAGATGGGCTTGTCACCGTATTAAACCTTATAGGTCAAGAGTTTGTGCCTTTTTGTCCAGAAGACTGGACGTCTTAAAGCTGTTTACGGTTCCGTTGCTACTCCAACCCCGTAAGTTGCCTGAAATATCGTAGGTATATTCGGTGCGATTGTTCAGAGCATCTATTACGGCTTTTAATCTGCCTTGAGGATCGTATTCATAGCTGGTCTTGTAACCATTTTGATCAGTATTACTGGTCAGTTGCCCTACTTGATCGTAGGTTTCTTGGGTAAATGTGCGATCGGCAAAAATTGTCTTGGTTGGTCTACCGATTTTGTCATACCCATACCGAGTCGTATTGCCTCTCGCATCGGTTTCGCTTTGTTAAAAAGACTCCCTAAATTTTAGACAATTTTCGGCAGCATCCCTAATCTCACTAACAGGATCTCCTTTCATACCAATAAGACTTAAAATAATATAATCCAAATGCTTTATAATCTTCTTTTGGTCTTCAGAAGAGGTTATTGAGTACCCAAAGCTGAGCGTATCTCTAAAATATGCTTTTGCTACAGATCCTAATACTTTGACTGCTGAAAGTCGAGCATAGTTATTTTCGTTATCAAGTGCACCGATCAATTCATCAATAGCAATAGAACGTCTAAGTGTTAGTGCTTGTTGGATCACCTCTTGAACAAATTCATTTGTAATCTTCAATGCACTGATAAGAAAAGGGATTACATTTGATCCGCATACCTGAACTAAGGGATTAATTGCAGCATCTCTTATAACCTCATAAGGCGATTGTAGAGCAAGAATTAAAGCATCTATAGTTGTAGAATTACTAATCATCCCTAAAGCAAGTGCAGTTCCTTTCTCGATTCGACAACCTTCTGTATGTTTATCATGACTTAGAAACAAGATACGAATCAGTACTTCTATTGCCCGTGAATCTGCATATATTCCGACAAAAGGTGTAATCATTGCCATTAACTCGCCTGAAAGTTCCTTTTCAGCTTTAAGTACCTTAGTAAATGCATTTTCTATAAGCTCGGGTTGATATTTTTGGAGAATTAAATTTTCTAACCTTTCTTCATATGTTTCAAAAGAATATAGCCCGCTTTCAAAACAATCAACCATGACTTTGATTAAATTGGTTAAACTAGACGTGTAGAGATAATGGCAGGAACCGTCTGAACGTATAACTTGTGAATGAAAGACGTCTCCATCCTTGCACAAAACTGATAATGACTCATGATCATAACTAAAGATAGGTAGCAGGCAAGACTTCATATCTACTACTCCATCAAACATAAAGAACTGGTTATCATCTCTTGAAATGTAAATTCTATGTTCTAATGCTTCCTTAAGTGGAATAAAGCGATATCCAGGGCGAAATTGTTCATGATATGTTTTGGCTCCATTTCGCCATTTGTAAAGCTCAACCAATTCTACGGGAAAGCTTACATGGTAAGAGTTAGAAAACTCTGTTATTTCATTTAAAGTTAACCCATCCTGAAGAAGAGCCGAAAAGCTTGGGCGGTTTAAATCCAAATACTTCTGAATTCTCAAAAAACTGCAATTTAAATCATATAAAATGTCGTTCATATTACATTTAACCTTTGATAGTCTTTAATGAAAGCTGAAGATTTTATTGAAGGATTATATATGCTAGTTGTTATATGTAGCGGCCTGCAATAGTAATCACTCAGGACTGCAATCATCGCGATTTTGAGACCACATTAACTGCAATTATCCGGTCACTTGAGACCGAATTAAGTGCAACTGAGACCACATTAACTGCAACTATAAATTCAGCGGTTGAAACTCACTCACAGAGCTAAATTGGCAACCCAGCCATCAACATCTGGTCGGTTAACTCCTTCGTCCGAACCAGATGGGGTTGACCCCGAAACTTAATCTGCCCGACCACTGACCGTACTGCCCAAATCTTTATGTCGCAACAATCTCCGGTAATGTTACAGACTTGTTGAAAGGGAGTAAAGTAAAGGGAGTAATAAATCAGAGGAAATATCATGGTGACTGAACCAGTTCATTGTCCAAGATGTAGAGGTACAGAAATATATAGACA
>Ga0163154_10008453_pt1 | contig 11982 bp, 11 predicted proteins | sample OliLakLV19MP9P1_FD_148649 | JGI IMG/M metagenome (GOLD analysis project Ga0163154, IMG submission 148649) | Freshwater microbial mat bacterial communities from Lake Vanda, McMurdo Dry Valleys, Antarctica - Oligotrophic Lake LV.19.MP9.P1 | ecosystem: Environmental > Aquatic > Freshwater > Lake >... | reverse complement strand
GCTTCCTCTTATACTCCTTACGCTTGGATGAGGGTGGATTCTGGTTTACGCCAGCCGTTGCTGCCCTGAGCGCCACCCCGCCCACCCCGCGCCGTGACGCGATTATGGCCGCATTCCTGTTTTACCATTCCATCCTCGCCCGCCAAGATGTGAACGGGTCAGAAGCGCTCCGATGTCTTGAACAAGCCGAATCACTCAACCGGGCGGCGTGGTCGTTGCGCGTAAACGTCATCGCGCTCAATGCACGCGGCCTATATGAGTTGGGATTCGGGAGTGTTCTGCTGGCGCGGGCGGTGTTTGAACAAATGTTGACGCTGGCGCTGTATGAATATAACCCGCGCAGTGAATTGGCCGCTTCGCTGTATTTGGGCGCGGCTCAATACCAGCGCGTCGTGCCTGACCGTATCTCGTTGGAACGCGGCAAGGCGCTGCTCAGGCGGGCGCTGGAACTCGCCCAGCAGTTGGGGGATAATTTTTCGACGGGCGCAATCTACTTGCATCTCGGCATGATTCACGCCAGTAGCAAAGACCCTGTGACCGCCATCGACCTCCTCCAACACGGGCTACGCGCCGCCACAGCGGTTAATAATACCCGCACTGCCACCACGCTCTTGGTATACCTGACCGAACTAGCGACTCAACTCGGCAGGCATGAGGACGCTCGCGCCGCGACCCAGCAACTCCTCGCCATCAGCAACACCTACAACCACCCGTGGAGCATCGCCAACGCCCTGAGCAGCCGCGCCCAGCTCGAACTGATGGCGGGCAACTACGCCGAAGCCCTCGACGTGTGCCAGACCCTCTTGCATCGCATACAACCTGACCCACGCGGGCATCCTGCCCGGAACAAAGTCCGCTGCATTTACGCCTATGCCCTGTGCTGTCTAGGGGAATACGACCTCGGGATGGAGCAGATGCGCTTGGCGCTGGATCACCTCAACGCCGATGACCCCAACGAAGCCGCCGAGGTCTGGGTATGGATGATCGTGCTGAGTAGTTGGGCGAGTAGTCAAGCCGAGACAGCCGCCATCATCGAAACCGTCATCCAACGCTACGGCAACACGTTCAGCCCACCCTACCGCGCAATCCTCTATAGCGCACGCGCCCACATGGCGGCTGAGATGGGGGATATGGATAAGGCGCAGGCATCCGTCGCAGAGATGTCCAATGCGCTGCACGAAATCGTCAGCTTCGACTACCGAGGTAGCCCGCTGATTAACCTGATTAACCCGCGCCTGACGTGCGGCCTTTTCATGACCTTCTGGCTGACACATACTGACCAACCGGACGCGGCACGCGCCCGCATTTATGAAGTCATCCCGCTGGCTTTACAAACAGCCTCTCCATATTCAATGTTGAGGACGCTGGCGATGGGCGCAGCAATTTTGGTGAGAGATATGCCCCAACAGGCTTTTACGTGGATGCTCTTGATTATCAACCACCCGCATAGCCCAGCCATGCTCCGTACCCGCATGTCTGAAGGTTTCGAACGGCTAAAACCGAAGATTCCGCCGCGCATCCTATTAAGTGCGACGGCGCACTCTAAAACGCTGGCTGTTACCGACGCCCTCAACGAGTTAAGGTCGCTGCTCTAAATCACGCACATTCGGCCATCCGCCGCGCCAGATAAGCGCGTCCGGCACGGTTAGGACACAGCCCATAGGCTGTGTGATACGCCTCTCGTGCGCTGTCCAAAATCCCCAATCGGCGCAGTAATTCCGCCCGAGCCGCGTGATAGAGGTAATAGTCATCCAAACCGACCAGCGCGTCTAACATCAACAAGCCACGCTCCGCCCCATCAACCATCGAGACGGCAACCGCCCGATTCAGCGCGACCACTGGCGACGGCTGACTCCGGTAGAGCGAGTCATATAACAGGGTGATTTGCCGCCAATCGGTATCCTCGGCAGTGAGGGCTTGAGCGTGCAGCGCCGCGATAGCCGCCTGAATCTGATAGACCCCCGGTTTACGCAATGCCAGCGCCCGATCTAACCCCCGCACGCCTTCATCAATCTGCGCCCGATTCCAGCGCAACCGGTCTTGGTCTTCTAGCAGGATGATGTCGCCGTCTTGGGAGGTACGCGCATCGCGCCGCGAATCATGCAGCAACATCAGCGCCCATAAGCCCAACGCCTCTGAATCATCGCCCAGCGCAGGCTCACGCGAGAGCAACCCGCACAGCACCGCCGCCAGTCGGATAGCCTCGCCGCACAAATCATGCCGCATCAGCCCATCGCCGGACGCGGCCAAGTAGCCCGCGTTGAAAATCAGGTAAATCACCGACAGCACGGCGTCCAGACGTTCGCTAATAGCGTGGGCGGACGGCACTTGATACGGAATACCGGCGTCGCGGATTTTGCGCTTGGCGCGAACCAACCGCTGTTGCATCGTGGCGACGGGGATGAGGAAAGCCGCCGCGATTTCTGCCGCGCTCAGGCCGCCCAATGTGTGTAACGTCAGGGCGACCTGTACGTCTTTCGCCAATGCCGGGTGACAGCATGTGAACATCAGTTTGAGGCGCTCATCGGGGATGTCATCGGGGGTGGTCATGGCGGAATCCTCTGGGGTGTGGGCATTTTCTAGCGCCCACACCCCAGCCTCGCTCCGGTCAAACCGACGTTCGCGGCGCAGTCGGTCAAGCGCACGGTTACGCGCCACCGTAATCAACCAAGCAGCAGGACTGCGCGGCACACCTTCAAACGGCCAGCGGGTTAGAGCCGCCACCAGCGCGTCTTGTAGGCAGTCCTCGGCCAATTCAAGGTCGCGCAGATGTCCCATCAGGGCGGCCAATACCCGCACCGATTCTGCTTGGAAGATGTCTTGGATGGCGTCCACGCCCATCACTTAACCAAAGACGACCAACGGACGGACTTCAATGCTGCCGTTCAACGCGCCGGGGATCATAGCCGCCAATTCGATAGCCTCATCCAAGTCTTTACAATCCATCACATAATAACCGCCCAAGACCTCTTTGGTCTCCGCAAACGGGCCATCGGTGGTGACGATTTTGCCATCAACCACGCGCACCGTGGTCGCGGTGCTGACCGGGTGGAGCGCCTCGCCCTCGTGGACGATATTACGCTCTAGCAGCGCGTTGCCAAACGCATAATAAGCGGCCATCTCGGCTTGTTGTTCTTCCGGGGTCTGCTGGACTTCGGCACCATAAATCAGCGCAATGTACTTCATCAGGTTTTTGCTCCGTTGTGATGTGCGATGGCAGCGGTCTATTCCACTGCTTTACATGATAATGACGAACGTGAATCGGCGGAATCGACATCAAATTATGAGTGTATAATAAGTTAGAATAACATGATGCAGTCTACCAGTCCCATTTTCCCGAATATTAGACCATCAAAGGGGTTTAACGCTAACCTTTTTACCTTAATCTTCAAGTGTGCGTTACAATGGGTCAACTTAGGCGATAAATAGGCGGACGTGCAGTGACCTCTCCCCTCAAAACCATCAGGATTTTGCTGGCTGATGACCAGTTGCGCGTCCATGAGGCCGTTGTGCTGGCGCTACGCGATGCTCCAGATATACGGTTGGTTGGACAGGCCGCTAATGGTGACGAAGCTATCGCCTTGTGCGCCCAGCTTCAACCCGACCTAGTACTGATGGATGTGCTGATGCCGGGGATAGGCGGAATCGAGGCCACTCGTCAGATTCACCGACGCCACCCGCACATCAAAATTTTGGTCTTATCGGCCATGCAAGATGATGAGAGCGTGCGCGCTATGCTGGAAAATGGTGCTGTCGGCTATGTCCTCAAAGATTCGCTGGCACATGACATCCCGGCCACTATCCGCGCCGCCCATAGCGGCAACATGATTTTCTCACAAGTTATCACCCAGCGGCTACTGAATCAAGTCAGCGCCGATATGCGCGATTTTGGCCTGACCGAGCGCGAGATGGAAGTGCTGCGCCTGATGGCGGAAGGGTTGAACAACGGTGAGTTGGCCGCCCGTTTGTTCATCAGCGCCTCAACGGTCAAGTTCCATATCGTCAATATCCTCGACAAGATGGGCGTCCAGACCCGCCCGGAGGCGATTGTGCTGGCCGCCAAAAACAACTTGGTCTGAAACAAGTCCATACGGGGAAACCATATCTTTTTATCACGCCGATCATAAATATAGAATATAGAAATGTAATTCGTGTCAATGGTACGATTGTTGTCAATTCAGCTTTATTTTACTTCCCCGAAAATCTATAAAGTTCGATGTAAGTTATATAAATAAACCTGTCTAACTGGACAGGTATATCTCAACACTAAACTCACCAGTTGGCTAGGAGACTACATCGCCATATACGCCTAGACTTGAGCTATAAGTCCGAGGCTCATGTTCAGACTGTGTGAAACAATTGTGACTGTAGGGATGCCCTTCTGGGCGTCCGCCTGTTCCGAAAACGGACGGCAAGAATGCCGTCCCTACGGCACTCGTTTTGAACATGAGCCAAGTCCGGTATGAGATATGTGACATCGTGAGCACTCAGACTTTGGCCTTCTTCTTTCTATGTTTCGCTTCGTTGATCCTGTCGCTGGTTGTGGCATGGTTCGCTTGGCGTCAACGCCGATTCGCGGGGGCAGGGACATTTGCTGTCCTCTCGATATTCCAAGCCTTATGGACGCTCGGCTATATTGGTGAACTGGCTGCTACAGGTATCAAACAAAAAATGTTCTGGGACAGCTTCCAGAACATCGGGTCGTTCAGCATCCCTGTTGCGTTGCTAATTTTCTCGTGGGAGTATGGCCGCGCCCGCCTCACTAACCTCTGGCGCTGGTGGATTGTGCTGATGACCCTCCCGGTCATCTACATGGTCATCGTGTTTGTTGACCCGTTAGGGGGATATTCGCGCCTCAACGCAGTCATCATCCCAGCATCAGAAACCTCACCGTTCGCGGCACTGCAATATGGCTATCCGCGTGCGCTGTATTGGATGTTCATCTACGTCTACCTCGTTTTGGCTGTGGCGTTGATTGAACTGATACGCCGCATCATCATGGCACGCGGGGTATTCCGCACCCAACTCATATTGGTGACTGCTGGGTTGCTCATCCCCATCATCGCCAGCATCGCCACCTTAGCAGGGGTCGTCGAAATCTACGGCCAACGCGATATCTCACCGCTGACTTTCGGTTTCAGCAGCCTGATCGTGCTGGCGACCTTGCGCCGTTACCGTCTGTTCGACCTCGTACCCGTCGCCCGTGAGCGTGTGGCCGAGGTCATGCGGGACAGCGTATTGACGTTGGACTCCCAAGACCGCGTGGTGGATTTCAACCCATCGGCACGTCGGATGTTAGGGGCGGAAATAACCCTACTGGGCAAATCGGCGGGCGACTCATACCCGTGGCTGGCCGCGCACCTTGACCATACCGACAAGGAAATTGATGTCGAGCTTGGTGACAAAACGCAGCCCACCTATTACAACGTCACCTTCACGCCCCTAACGGATAGTGTCGGACAGAACAATGGCACACTCGTATTAGTGCGTGATGTGACTGCCCGCACCCGTGCTGAAAAAGCCCTCGAAACCCTATATAGTGAGCAAGTCCAAGTCGCGGAAAAACTGCGCGCCGTGGACAATATAAAAAGTCAATTTCTCGCCAGCATGAGCCACGAACTCCGCACGCCGCTCAACGCCATCCTCAATTTCACAGAGTTTGTCGCGCTGGGGATACTGGGCGAGGTCAACGACGCCCAAGTGGACGCGCTCAATAAGTCCATCGATAGCGGACGCCACTTGCTCTCGCTGATTAACGACGTGCTGGACATGACCAAGATTGAGTCGGGCATGATGAAGCTGTTCGTCGAACCAGACATCAATATCCACGCCGAATTGAGGCAGGTCATCGCTACTGCGGAAACCTTGTTGTCTGAAAAGCCGGAAGTCACCTTCATTAAGGACATCGACGCCAACCTCCCGACCTTACTGGGAGACCGCCGCCGCCTGCGCCAAGTGCTGCTCAACCTGATTTCCAACGCCGTCAAATTCACCGATGAGGGCAGCGTCACCCTCTCAATCAAGCATCGTGGCGAGAACATGCTGTTCGCGGTGACTGATACCGGCCCCGGCATCGCGCTTGCTGACCAGTCGATGATTTTCGAGCCATTCCGCCAGACCGAAACCGGCATCCGCCATGCCACTGGGACGGGTCTTGGCCTGCCCATCAGCAAGCGCTTGGTCGAATCACACGGCGGACGCCTATGGGTCGAGAGCGAACCCGGCGACGGCGCGGCCTTCTACTTCACCATCCCAGTCTCTTCTCCTGAATTAACTCAACAACTCCTAGATACCGCAAAGGCATAATCTTCGATGACCCCAATGAACAGCCTATACGTTGAGGACGACCCGCTGAGTCGTGAAGTGATGCGGATGATGGTCAAGCGCGTGCCGCATATCGCAAACCTGACCATTTTCGATGACAGCACCGACTTTTTAACGCGGGTTCACCAGCTTAATCCAACTCCAACCCTGATTTTGCTCGACATTCACGTTTACCCGATGGACGGGTTCACCATGCTCTCGCAATTGCGCGCCGACCCCAAGTTCTCACAGACACGCATCATCGCCCTGACCGCCAGCGTGATGAATGAAGAAGTCTCGCAACTCCGCACCCGTGGGTTTGACGGCGCAATCGCCAAACCCCTCAGTCTCCAATCTTTCCCCGATTTGATTGCTCGTATCATAAACGGAGAGCCGGTATGGCATATCATCTGAACGCCCAAACGACCAGAAATCATAATGTATCCAATGGAGCGCAAAATCCCGTGACCGAAAAATCGATCAACATTCTGCAAGGCAAGCGCATTTTCTACGTTGAAGACGACGCCCGCAATCGCAGTGTCGTCCAGATTATCCTGCAACATGCCGGGGCAACCGTTGAATTTGAGCGCTGGGGCTTCTCTGAGACCGCCGTCCCCAAGATAAACGCCTTTCGCCCCGACCTTATTTTGCTTGACCTGATGTTCCCCGCCAACGTCTCCGGTTATGATGTGTTTGACGCGCTGCGCCGCGTGCCAAGTCTCCAGAAAATCCCAGTGGTCGCGGTGTCGGCCTCTGACCCAGAAATCGAAATACCGAAAGCCAAAGCTAAGGGCTTGAACGGATTCATCGGCAAGCCCATCAGCATCGAAAATTTCGCCACTTACCTCGCCACCGTCCTCGATGGTCATACCGTCTGGGAACCACAATAACGTTTTACACCCAATTTCTCATCCCGTGAAAGGTAGACCCCGCCCATGGCCGCAAAACAGGCGTTGATTATCGATGATAACCGAAGCAATCTCGACGTGCTGTCGATGCTCCTCAACCAACAGGGCGTGATGGTCACAGCCGTCCAATCCATAAAACAGGTCAGCTTCGCCTTAGAGAATCTCACGCCGGATGTAGTCTTTCTCGACCTCGAATTCCCCAACGGTAGCGGGTGGGACATCCTTGTGGATATGAAAGCCAATCCCACCCTGAACGGCGTCCCCATTGTGGCCTATACCGTCCACGTCAGCGAGATTGACGTGGCACGCCGCGCCGGATTCGACAGCTTCATCGGCAAGCCGCTGGACTCGCGCCGCTTCCCTGACCAAATCAAGCGTATCCTCAGCGGCCAAGCGGTCTGGGAAGTCTAGCGGATTATCCCTTGCGACCTGTCGGATGAACGCTCTCTTACAAGGGCGATGCAAAATCGCCCTTTTCACATCCGCCTCCCAGAGCGAATGATTGATCTCTGGTCATTTTTTCGATGTCTAGAATATTTCATTTCGGTATATAATCTGTTCTAATCAGGTTTAAGGTTTGAGTTGATCAGACGGCCTATCCTTAATCCACGCCTCTTGAAACATTATCAGAGGCTCGGCGCAAAAAATCTCCCCACGTCACTGGCTTCCTCTACACCGTCGGCAATGCCGAATTCGGCGCAGGCTGCCCCAAGCCTCCACGCCAATATCCCGCTAGACTCATTCCTCGACCAGATTTCAGATGCAATCATTATTTGTGACAAGAAATTACGATAAATATACGCCGCAGCAGCGGCTTGAAAAGTTAGAGTCCATCTACGCGCAAGTGCGCCACATGAACCAGATGATGGACGACGCCAGCCTCTTGATACGTGGTTCGCTCACAGACAGGGTATTCAAGCCGCGCCGATTCAACCTCACCCAACTGTGTGAGGTCTGTGTCAAGGAAATACGGGATGCGCTCGCCACATGCCATACCCTGACATTCGAGACGGATGGGCTGGTGCAGCACGTCGAATTAGACGAGACGCTCATCAGCCGAATACTGGTCAATCTGGTCTCAAACGCCATCAAATATTCACCGGATTGCTGGGGGTCAAGCTGATTCTATGCCGACAGGATGACCAAATCATCCTACAGGTCAGCGATAGCGGCATCGGCATCAGCCCGGAAGACCAGACCCACATCTTCGAGACCTCCTTTCGGTCTGGGCAAGTCAACAACATCAGCGGGACGGGGCTTGGCCTCAGCATTGTGCGCGAGTGTGTAGAAGCGCATCGCGGGACAATCCTCGTAGAGAGCGAACTGGGCAAAGGGACGACCTTCACGGTGTCCCTACAGGGCAAACGCACCAAATCTCAAATTTCGGTGGACGCCCCGTTGGGCGTCCCTACGAATGACGATTAGGGTAGGGACGCGCAACGGCGCGTCCGTCGCCATCTACCATTTTCTTCCCTCATCTAAATTTTGATGCGTTTGCCCTAGGTGTCCCTACCGTTCGTTGGCATATCACAAGGAGAGGCTCGCGTCTAAACAGCCGAGACCTCATGAGCCGTCCCTACAAAAAGAAATTCAACCTTTTCTATTTTGACTCCTATTATTTTCGATATTTGTTCGTCAAACTTACTTACTATTTTATTTGCCAAACTGATGAACTTTTGTTCTTAATGCTGACTTGACCCTCAAAAACGCCGTGTTTTTCCGGTAAACTTGTCCTTAAACCGCTTGACAACCGTTTTCATACATTGTTCAATAAGAGAATCTGGGAACGCTCCCAGAAATTACAAATATTTGCGTCTGTGAGGCGTTTATCCTAATGGCTCAAAATATCGAAGACATCGCCAAAGCCGCCGGGGTATCACGCTCTACTGTCTCGCGGGTGCTGAATGGTGAACAATACGTCAGCGCGTCCACCCGTGAGCGCGTCATGGCTATTATTGAGCGCGAAAACTATACCCCTAATGCAGCAGCACGCTCGCTCGTGACTCAACGCACCCAAGCCATCGGGGTGATGATTCCGCACGACCTCGCCACTATTTTCGATAATCCGTGGTACTTCCCCACGCTCTTACAAGGCGTCAGTGATCGCACCACCGAGCGCGGCTACGCTATGCTGTTGTGGATGGGCAAAAGTGAGAGCGCGGAAGACTTGCTCTATCGTCGTGTGACGGCCAACCGCCTGATGGACGGGATGCTGGTCGCCTCAGCTACTGGCGACAATCCCCTCATCCCGCACCTGTTAGAGAGCGAAATGCCGTTCGTCACGGTTGAACGCCCCGCCACCCACGGCGAGCGCATCAATTATGTGACGTTGGACAACATTGAAGGCGCACGCACCGCCGTCTCGCACCTCGTCCGATTGGGACGCCGCCGCATCGGGATTATCACCGGCGCGCTGAACAATATGGATGGTGTAGACCGTCTGGTGGGCTATAAGCAGGCGCTGATTCAGGCAGGCCTACCCATCGAACCCAGCCTAATCGCTGAGGGCAATTGGGACACGCCCAGCGGGTATATGGCCGCACAACGCCTGCTTCAAAACGGTGCGGACGCGATTTTTGCCTCTAACGACATCATGGCGTTGGGCGTATTTGACGCGGCAGCCGAGAGAGGGATACGTATCCCGCACGACCTCGCGCTGGTCGGCTTCGACGACCTCCCGTTATCCGCGCCCGTCCCTTTGACGACCATCCGCCAGCCATTGCGCCAAAAAGGGGCAGCCGCGATTGACCTGTTGCTCGACCTGATCGAGGAGCGAACGGTTGGGCCACAGCATATCTTCCTCCCGACCCAACTGGTCATCCGGCAATCGTGCGGGACAAACATCAGTTCCAAGCCCTGAGGAGCTATCTCGGCGCAATGCCCCCGCTTATTCGGTTGGGCTACCACACCCCGCCGTGCCATACATACAGGTCGTGATATAGACCGTCACGTTATCGGTGTTGGTTTGAGCGCCATTGCTGATTGTCAGCGTAAAGATATACGTCCCCGGCACAAGTTGTCGCGTCACCACCGACTGGTTTGAGAAGGTCTGCCCATTACGACTCCACTGATAGCCGGTGATAGACCCCGTGCTTTGCGACCCATTTAGCGTGACATACGCAATTGGATTTCCAAGTGTCATCCCGTCGTGTACGATTTGGATGGACTGGTCTGGGCCAGCCTTGGCCTTGAACGGCACAGGCGTCGGGGTGTGCGTTGGCGCAGCGGTTGGGAGGGGAATGAGTGTTGGTGTGGCGGTTGGGGCGATACAGGGTGGCACGCCATAGGTTGTGCAAGTTTGGAATATGATTTCGCCCGGTGCGTTTGAAACATAGCTATTTGGATAATTGGGGAGTGTACTAACCAGTGCTAGAGCATAATCTGAGGGGTATATATCAAAGTCTAACACCATAAACAGGATGGACAAATCCACATAAACCAAATAATACACTTCATCTTCATTCACGATGGTGTCTGGATACCCAAACACCTCAAATAATATATTTAATTTTACATTTATAGGAGATGATACTTTAAGCACTATTCCTTGATAGAATTCAACTACAATAATACCTAATGAATTAATAGCATCTGTGACTAATTCTTGCTCTTCCAGTTGCCACGAGACTATAGTCACATCTTCTAGATCAAGTCTCTCATATTCAATAGAGGCCTGTTCAAGACTTGCTTCTACCTCCTGAATTGTCGTGACACCGGGTTCCATTTCCATAAAACATGCGAGAATACACTCATCGCCGAACAAAGCGCGTAGCTTATCACCTTCTGACTGGGCAGAAGAGTGGATAACAGAAATGAAAGTTATCATGAAAAACGATAGTAGAATTTTCATGTGTTAACATCCTCTATGGGCATAGATAGTCAATAGGATCAGTGAAATTTGAATCCTTGAGAAAAGGCCATAATGTCAATGGATCTACAAGTGTTATGTATCCAAATATTGTGTTGCCACTCGCATTTCTGGATTGTTTATATACGCTGGAATAAGCATTATAATCATTGAAAAAATATACAGTACTATTATTATGAGGGTTAGAGGTTCCAGCAGCTGTAGTTATACCTGCAATATTGTTAATAGTTCCTGAAACATAGAAAGCACTAACATCCAAATGTTTTTCGTTACTTTCAATCCCAGTGTTACCACTTGCGCCAACGCTCTGCCACATATCTACAGGAGTATAAATCCTAGACGCGGGTGTAGCTACCGTCACGCTATCTTGATGTGCATAGGCTATGTATATCCATCCCACATTTTCAGTAGTTGTACTGGCGGCGGCAATCAATGTAGGGATTTGATATGGAACAAGAGTTAGGGGTGGTGGGGTAGGTGCGAGCGGGATAGCGAGATCATTTAAAAGACGATTTCTAACACTTTGCGGTAAATTTTGAATCGGAATCCGGATGACAGTGAACTTACCGAGGTCTTGATTATCTCCCTCAATATCACTTAACCAAATCTCTGCATTAGCCGGAGAGATAAGCGGGTGACTAATGACAACCGAGGGATTTGCATCGCGTGAACACAGATGATAGAGGACGTTATTGGACGCGTCGCGTTCAATAAAATCCAGATTATCTCCACTTAACCGTACCGCGCCGTAAGTCGGGTTGGGTTGCATCGGCAAGGGAAATACCGTCGCTAGTTCAGCCGGGGACATCAGGGTTGCTGTCGGCGGGACAGGCGTCAGACTGGGTGGGAAGGTCGGGGCGGGTGTCGGCGGCGTAGTGGGGATAGGGGTTGCACCGATAGGCG
>Ga0163154_10008450_pt1 | contig 11986 bp, 9 predicted proteins | sample OliLakLV19MP9P1_FD_148649 | JGI IMG/M metagenome (GOLD analysis project Ga0163154, IMG submission 148649) | Freshwater microbial mat bacterial communities from Lake Vanda, McMurdo Dry Valleys, Antarctica - Oligotrophic Lake LV.19.MP9.P1 | ecosystem: Environmental > Aquatic > Freshwater > Lake >... | reverse complement strand
ATGATGGTCTGTCGCATGCCGCGCTCGCCCAAATGCTTGCCATAAGTTTTGTTACTGTACAAACTTTGCATGGCCTCGGGGGCAGCCTGCAGATCGTCCACCGTTTCGAAAAGCGGCACGACGTCAAGCGGGATCGGGGCTTTCCAGCCTACGGCACGCGCCATCGCGAGCACTTCCAGCACGTTGTTCGCGCCCCGGCAATTGCTGATGATGTAGCGGTGGCAGGCCGCCTCACCGTTGGCTTTGTGGATTTGGCGCAAGTCGCGGAGGGCTTCGAGCACGTCGCGCTCCACCGGGTCCATGAGTTCGGCGGGTTGGAAACTGCCGCGGTATTGCTCCAGGAACGAGAGCCTTTCGCCCGGAGAAAGTTTAGCGTAACTAATCTTATCTTTTGTACTTCGCGAATGCAGCGCCTCCATGACCCGGCCGTGGATGCGGCTGTCCTGGCGAATGTCCAGCGCGGCAAAGTGGAACCCGAACGCGCGCACGCGGGTGCGAAAATCGTCCAGCCGATCCAGGAACAAGCCCTGGTGTTCGGCCAAAAGGATGGCGCGCACTTGGTCCAGCTCGGTTAGCAGCTCGCTGCTGTCGCGGTAGGCGTCTTTTTCTGCGCGAATGGTTTTGAGCAGGCGCTGCTCCACTGCCGCAACCCGCGGCTCCACGTGTTTGAACGTCAGGCGGCGGCGCAGCGAGCGAATGTCGGCGCGGTAACTCCGCAGCACAGCCTGCCGCAACTGCACGGCCACCTGCACCGTGATGGCGCTGTTCACGAAAGGGTTTCCGTCGCGGTCGCCGCCGGGCCAGAAGCCCATCTGCACCGTGTCAGCCAAATCAGCTGGGTTAACCGGATGCTGCGGCGTAGAAATGGCTTCAGCCATTCGACCTAAAACATATGGAACAGTATGGTAGAAAACATTCTCCAGGTACCAGATCAGGCTGGTGGCCTCGTCGAGCGGCGTGGGCTTTTCGGCTTTTATGAACGGCGTCTTGCCCAACTGCATCAACAGCCTATTGATGACTGGCAGGTCGCTCTGCTGAATGGCCTCGTCAAGATCGGTGATGATGCCCAGCACCGGCCCCGGATAAAACTGCGTGGGGTGCGCCGTGAGCACAATGCGCAACCGGAAATCGCGCAATTGCGCCGGCAACTCGTTCAGCTTCTGGCGAAACTCCGCCTTGTCTTTGAGCGCCGGAATGGTGCCCTCGCCGTCCAGGTCGTTGAGCCGCGCAAAGGCCGCATCTTCCAGCGCATCGAACAACACCACCTGCCGCTCGATGTATTGCACAAACTGAAACAACAACCCGTGAAACTCCTCCTCCTCCAAATGCGCAGCGTGCTCCTTTTTGAAACGCTTGAGAATTTCTGCCGGGCTCTGCTTTTTCTCGTAGCCGGTTTCGCAAGCCCGGCTTAACAGCGGCAAAAGCGTTCCAGTTTCGTAGATGGTCTCAAACGGCAGCGTCAGAAACAAGCTGTTGTAAAGCTGGTAGGGGAGGGCGACGTGGTTGTGGAAGGGGGTAAAAGAGGCCATGCTTGCGCCAATTTAAGGAAAACAGATCTGAGTTGCCCCTCACTCCAATTCCACCCCCCGCAACCCCGCCCGGCGCAACGAGTCCCTTTCCACCGGAGTGGCATTCCAGTTGAACTTGTACAGGGCCCCTTCCCAAGTGCCGTAGATGGCGTTGGGCAAGACGATGTAGCGGCTGCCGAATAGATCGCGAACCGCGTCGGCTCGCTCGTTTCGAAGGGCGTTGGTTTGCTTCTCCCACTGGCCGTCGAAGTCGCCGAGATTGTCGCCGATGAGCAGCAGGATGTTGTAACCCGCGGACGTGATTGCAGCACGTCGTTCAGTTTTGTCGGAGCTGCTGCTTTTGAGAAAGAAGTGTTCCGGCTGAACCTGTGGCAAACCGTGCGCGAGCATATTGCGCAGGGTGGCGTCGCGCTCGATTTCTAAGCGGTTGCTGACATAGAGCAGGGTAACGCCGAGGCTGTCAGCGAGGTGCAAAAAGCGGGCCGCGCCGGGAACTAGTGCAGCGTCGGCGAGCTCCGTCCAGCGCGCCCAAGTTTCGGGGGTGTAGGGTTGATCGTGCTGAATTTGCCAGCCAGTGTAGGCACTGTTATCCAACACCGTTTCGTCCAGGTCCAGAATGACCGCGGGCCTGGCCGGGTTGCTTCGGAGTGCTTCGAGCAGCCGAAGCTCGGCCAGGTTGTAGGCCTGGTAGCAAAGCGCGCGGTACTCGGCGGCGTTTTGGGTATAGAGCGTAGCGCCGACCAGGTATTCCTGGGTGGGGGTTTGGGCAGAGGCTGGAAAAATTGCAATGAGGCAATATGCTGCGGCCGATAAGAAAAACTTGCGCATGAAACGAAGATACGAGCCCATGACCAGCAACTTTCTTTACCTTAATCCAGATTGTCTAAACTTCCACTCCACCAAGCCAAACGATGCAGCAGGCATGCCCAAACACAAAGCCGCATCCAGAAAACTCAATTGTGAAGGTTTAAGACCATCCTTACCTGGTTGTTTACATTCGTAAAACCGTACTTCTTGTCCTTTCCAAGCAACAATATCCCAGCAGCCCTGAGTCTACATAATAATCAACATAAATTTATTAAATACTTATTATGTGCCTTTCTGACACATAACTACCCTCACCCACTGCTCCGATACCTCAAAAGCAGCTTCTGGATTTCCGTTGTCACGCAAAGCTTTTTGCGCCAGCGTAATCCCAGCGCCAAATCGCTGAATCAGGCCCAGCGCCCGCATGGCCTCTGCCAGATTCGGGTTGCGGTAGTCCGTAACACCCGCCTGGCCAAAATTGCTAACGGTCACCTGGCCATACGGTCCACCAGGGCTGGTAATTTCTATGCGATTGTTGAAAAAATAGACGCGAATAGGAGCATTGGTGCCTTCGTAACTGCGGTGCAGGACTGCATTGCGCAGGAACTGTTGCAGGGCGGCCATGGGATACAGTGGTTGGCGTTCTTCTTTTACCACATCGGCAAAACGAACGCTAACGCGGTTGTAGGCTTCCACCTTTTCTTCGGCCCGGCGAACAAGGTCGCTAACCGGGCCCTCAATGAGCAACTCACCCACAATCGGATCGTGCAAATGCTCGCCGTCTATTCGCAGGAATTGCAGGTAGGCTCCTGGCAAGTATGCTCTTGGCTCTCTTCCAAGTACAAGCATACCCAATACCGTCGGTACCGGGTCTTCTGCAAGCCGAACCATTTTAGTAAAAGCCAACTTCTACTCCAGCGTCCTTTCATTTTCGGCTAGCACATCGGGATGCACAGCTTTAGGCAAATACTTCTCCAAAAAACGCAGCGTACTTAAGTCAGCAAGACTTGATCCAAACACGGGTTGCACATCAAACGGTCTATCGCGAAAACGCCGGCGCTCGTTCAATATTCGCTCTTCTTGAGCGTCAGCATAACCCCGTCTTGGTCCTATTCTTACACAGATCCTGCTTTGGTAGCGCACTGGAGGGGAATCGGCAGGCAACACTGTTACTAAGGCATAGGCAAAACCATCAATACTGGACTGTTCCACGAACATTACCGGTGGAGGCACGATCTGGCCTTCATAGCGGATATCGGCCAATTGCTTCAAAAGATCAGCCGAAACCGGCATTCCAGAAGGCACGCCTGCGTCATCTAAACCCACAATCAGGTAACTCGCATTGCCGTGCCATGCCAGGTCGTTGCTGAATGCGCAAATGGCTTCGCGAATGGTGCGTGACGCAGAACCGGACAGGTCCCGCTTTCGCTCAATCCGTTCGGACTCTGGCGAGGAAAGCAATTCAACAAATTCTTCTTCTGAGAGTGGCATGAACGACCACCTGGAATTTAAAATTTATAAGGTCCAAGATACCACAAGGTAGCAGCACCCCTGCCAATCGCGCGCGCGCCCCCTTCACCCGGTATTCTTCAAGCCTCCGGATACGGCGTTAACCAGCAACAAGAGCAGGGGAAGCTGGGCGGCCGCTTGCTCCGAGCCCTGTTCTTCCTGCCGCCAACGCGCCAAGTGCTCCAACTGCAAAGCATGCAAGACGCGCAATGCTGGTCCGCGCAGAGCCTGGTTGTAAAGCTGTGTCTCGCGGCGCTCAGCAGCGCTGCCGCCTAACAGGGCCGCGATGTGCTCCATAGCCAAGGAGTGCTCCGTCAACAAGCGTCCGAAAATCGCGTTTCGGGCTTCCGCATCCGAAACCAGGGCGGCGTACTGTTCCATCACGTTCTTGTCTGTGTTTAACAGGTTGGTTTCCACGTGAATGAGGGCATAGCGAAGCAGGGGCCAGGAATTGGCTACCGCTTGCAAGGCCCGATAGGCCCCTTCGTCCTGTTGCTGTAAGTGTTGAAGGGCGCCGCCGACACCGTACCAACCCGTCAGGTGCACGCGCGACTGGGCCCAACTGAAAACCCAGGGAATGGCGCGAAGGTCGGCCAGGCTGCGCCGCCCTGTTCTGCGGGCTGGCCTTGACCCGATCTTGCTTTGCTCAAGCAAATCAATGGGCGTAGCCTGCTGGAAGAAAGTCAGGAAGGCCGGGTGTTCCACCAATTCACGGTACTGCTCCAGCGAAAGGGCGGCCAACTTGGCCAGGGCGGCTTCCGGCCAGGCTGTGGCGGCCTCTGCATTGAGCGCATTTTTCAACTGGCGAAGGGCCACTTGCCGCATGGCGCCGGAGAGCAACATCTCCAGGTTATAGCTGGCCGTCAGGCGGTTGGCGTACTGCTGGGCGATGGCCTCTCCCTGCACGGTGATGCGCAGGCCGCGGTGCACGCTGCCAACGGGCATGCTCTCCAAAAAGCGGTGCAGCTTGCCTCCTCCGCGGCTGATGGTGCCACCGGTACCATGAAAGAAACGCAGCGAAACCCCCCGGCGATCCGCCAAGGCAGCGAGGCGCTTTTCGGCGGCATAAAGGTGCCAGCGGCTGGCCAGAATGCCCCCGTCCTTGTTGCTGTCGCTGTAGCCCAACATGACCTCTTGCTGCGGGGAGGCCATGCCCTCCATGCGGCGCTGCGTCCACGGATGATCGAGAAAGGCCTCGAGGATGTCCTCCCCGGCCTCCAGGTCTTCGATGGTTTCCAGCAGCGGCACCACCGACCATGGCGCCTGCGACAACCCCGCTTCGCGCAAGAACAGGTACACCACCAGCAGATCGCTCAAACTTCGCGTCATGCTGACAATCAGGCAACCGATCCCTTCTGGCCCGTGCACCATGAGGTGTTGGCGCAAAACCCGGTAAACGGCCATCACAGCATCAGCTTCCGGACCTAACGCTGCGCCAGGGGCCGTAAACGGTCGTTGGTGGGCAAGCTCGGTTTCCAAAAATTCCAGGCGGCGCTGCTCCGGCCATGCCGAGAACTGCGGCTCTGGGTAGCCCGCAGCTTCGAGCAATTGGTCCACGGCGCGATCATGGAAAGCACTGTTCTGCCGAATGTCCAGACTGGCCAAGTGAAAGCCAAAAGCCTGCACCAGGCGTTCCGCCGGCAAAATCAGTTGCCGGCCAATCCTTTCGGCCCCAACCGCCGCAAGGCTGTCTTGCAAAAGCGCCAGGTCCGTCCGCAGGGCATCCGCATTCGGATAAGCTCCCGGCAGTACGGGCACGGACGCACTGCGCTCCAGCCGCACGCGCATCAGATTGATGAACTGCCGCCAGGGCTCGCGCGGGTTGCGCGCCAAAGGCACAAATGCCCCTTCGCCCAGAAGTGTCGTTGCCTTCTCTACAGCGTGCTGCAACAGTTCTGGCACAAGATGGTCAACGTTCGAAAGGCTTAATTGCGCACCGAGCAACTCCAGTTGCCGGGCGTGAAGTTTCAGCGCTTCCCGCCGGTGCTGGGCAAGCGTTTCAGCGGTAATCTCAGCGGTCACCAGCGTATGGCCGTCCCGGTCTCCGCCCACCCAACTGCCAAAAGTCAGGCGGGGAAAGTGCTCAGGGCGCAGCAGTTTTTCGCGGTCATAGCCTGCCTCTTGCCAGGCATCCAGCAGCCGGGCATCCGCTTCTGCCAGCGCTTCCGGAAAAACCCGGGTAAAATAATGGAGCACGTTGTTGCGCTCATCGGCAATGGTGGGCTTCTCGAGGTAGATTTCGCCGGTGCGCCACCAGCGCTCTTGAACCGCGATCATTTCGCGTCGAAGGGCCTGGCGTTCCGCCGGCGTCCAAAGCGGATTTTCCAAACGCACCAACAACAAGTAAAACTCGCGGTGCAACGCCAAAACGGTGACCCGCTTGGCTTCCGTCGGGTGAGCGGTCAGCACCAATTGCACCTGCAAACTGGCCAGTGTTTCCTGGCACTGCGCTTCGGAACAGCCCTGTTGCTGCAAGCGCTGCAGCGTTTCGGCCCAGGATCCCCGCAGCACGGACGCGCCGGAGGCAGCTTCCTGTTTGCGGCGGTACTGCGCGGCCGCATTTTCTTCTACCATGTTGAGCATCTGAAAGGCCATGCTCAGGGCCTGACTGACTTTGGCTGGCACGGCTTGTTCCGGCAAGGTCAAGGGCTCACTCCAAGGAGGAGTCGGCAGGCAGAACGCGGTGGCGGATTCCCCCAGGCTATCCAGCATTTCCCGGAATCCGTCCATCACAAAGGTGAAGGTCTCTGTTATGGGTAAAAAGTTTGCAGAAAGGACCATAGTGCGCTGCGATCAAGCGGTTAGACAAAGCCTAAAGATACCTCTACTCCCACACGCTTAACCTAGTAGCACCGGCTGATTTCAGCCCCCCGCATTATTTCGGTTATCATGCTGAAAAAGCAATTTTAACATTTACTTAAGCCCTTGCCCCGATAAAGGCATACCGAACTTGCGCTATCTTTGCCGCTCCAATCCCCGCGCTGCGTCACTACGCCCTTCGCCCGATGACCCCAAATGTTTTCTCAAGAAAGCCGATACTACTACCGGAAACTTATCCGGTTGGCCGTTCCGGTCAGCCTGGGGCAAGTGGGGCACATGATGACCAATGTGGCCGATACGGTCATGGTGGGCAAGCTCGGCACGATTGAGCTGGCGGGCGTTACGCTGGCTAACAACGTATTTGTTTTTCTCTTCATTTTTGGGCTGGGGCTTAGCGGTGGGTTGACCCCGCTGGTGGGCAAAGCTTTTGGTGAAAAGAACCTGGAGAAGTGTCGCAACCTAATGCAACAGGGGTTGCTCTTCAATATATGTTCCGGGGTGCTGTTCACCGTCCTCAACCTGGGTATGGTGGTCTTTATGCCGCACATGGGCCAGGAGGAAGGGGTGGTGAATGTGGCTATTCCATATTATTATTTAATTTCTCTATCGCTATTGCCTGTGTTGGCTTTTGCAGGGCTTAAGCAATTTCTGGAAGGCATGGGCCAGACCATTGCGCCGATGGTGATCAGCCTGGTGGGCAACCTGCTCAACATATTTCTAAATTGGGTATTCATTTTTGGACATTTCGGAGTGGAACCCATGGGTGTGCCCGGCGCGGGGCTGGCCACGCTGATTGCCCGTTGCGGCATGTTTATTTCGCTGGCGCTGTACCTCTATTACAACAAGGAGTTGCGGCCTTTCTACGCCGGCATGCGCCGCTTTCGGCCTAATTGGCCTGTGCTCGGAGAAATAGGTCGAATTGGGTTGCCGGTGGGCCTGCAATATTTTATGGAAGTAGCCGCCTTTGCGATCGGCGCCATCATGATGGGCTGGCTTGGGGCCGTGCCGTTGTCGGCGCACCAGATTGCTATCAGTTTGGCAGCCATCACCTTTTTGGCCGCCAGCGGCATTGGCACGGCTTCTACCATCATGGTCAGCAATTTTCACGGGCAACACCGCTATGAGGAGTTGCGAAAAACTGGCCATTCAGCCTTTAGGCTGGTGCTGGTCTTCATGGGCCTGACCGCCATAACTTTTGCTATACTCCGAAACTGGCTGCCCCGGCTCTTCGTCAATGACCCGGAGGTGGCAGCCATTGCCTCAGGCCTGCTCATCATAGCCGCGCTTTTCCAACTCAGCGACGGCCTGCAAATGGTGACTATTTCCACGTTGCGCGGGCTGGCCGATGTGCATATTCCTATGTGGATTGCCATGGTAGCCTACTGGGTCATCGCCCTGCCCTGCAGCTACCTGTTTGCGTTCGTGCTCGATTTTGGCCCTCCCGGCATCTGGTACGGCTACCTGACCGGACTGACCGCCGCCGCCGCCGCCATGTTTTGGCGCTTTGAGGTGCTGACTAAACGGTTGATCCGCCTCAATAACGCTAATTCGGGATCAGTGCAGTCAGGAACAAGTTTATCTCCGGAGCGCCGCTAAAATCCCTGACGAGCGGTTCAAGGGAGATGATGCATACTTATCGGTGGAAGGGCCCCTGCTGTTGAGCAAGTTCATCGAATGACAACTTGCATTTGTGCTGATTGCCCACCTTGTAAGGCTGCTTTCCGTCATGTTGCAACCGGCCAACGATGATGCCAGGGTGGACTTGGCACTTTTCTGAAAACGACGCGAGAGCGTGAGGAATTTGGTCCAAATTGGCCGCGATTGCCGCGTGGTTTTCTTCGGACAGCACAAAATTGGCAGCAAAAGCATTGGCCTCCATCTCTTGTGTGATGATCTTATCATCCGTTTGATTAGAAGGGTCTTTTTGCAAAGTGTTTTCACCATCCAGCTATACTTTGCTCTTGCTGTGCATCAGCAGATGACCCGCCTCATAGAAAAAGGTGAACCAAAAGTGATCATGCGTCTTGAAGCGATTCGAAAGTTGGATCACGGGCATTTGTCGGGTCACCCAACGGGCAACTCCTGAAACAGAGACCTTCGGAAATCCTTTCACAAATACAAGCGCTACACCCCTCTGTGCACAACGAATTTGCAGCTCGGAGAATCGTTTTAGGTGTTCGTCGCGAGCATTTTCCCGGGCAAAGTGAAGTACTTCCCGGAACAAAACCTTATCGAAATGACTTAAGGTCAATTGTCGGGCTGCATGCTCACCAAGCCGCAACCAAGCCAGCAGAGATTGATGATCGCCCTTGACTTTGGTTGAACGCCTGAACTGAGTTGGGTATCCCTCAGCAACATAAACCGAGTCTAATGCCTCGGGATTCGCTACACTGAAAAATGCTAACAACTCCGAAAGCAACGTTGGGCTTTCTTTTACCTCTGGCAGCCAGCCCCGATCTTTCAGTTGCCTGATCGGGAAGCTTCGCACCCAGGTAACTGTTTGCTCTGCGACTCGCTGTGCTTCAACTTCATGCAATCTTCTTCAGTACTCCGCTTCGCGGTTCAGTCAAAACGAAGCGGGTACGCCTAACACCAAACTCAGTCGAAAAGCCATTTCAGCATTGATCGGAAGGTTGCCGTTGATCAACGCACTGATCTTTTCCTCCGGTCTGTCCACGTCCTCTTCTGGATCGTATTCGTTGGCCTGTGTATTGAAACCGGTGGCCTCCTGACCACCCTGGTGGCCAGTTTGATCAAGGGACCGGATGTCGTGCAGTACATGTACCTGGATCTCAACCTTCCCGGTTTGCAAGCCAGCAGCATCGTGCTGTATGTGATCATGGCCACTTGCATGGTCCTGCTCAGCGGGTTAAAGACCTACATGGCCTATTTGGTCACCGATATTATGAGCTCATTTAAATACGAAAAACCATTTGACGCCGCAGTCGCAAGGCAAGTGGCAAGAATCAGCCATGTTGCCCTGGGGGCGGGCTTTTTGGCCATCGCGATGACCGGGTACGCAGAATGGCTGCAGAACGAAGGCTACGCCATTCCCCACCAATGGGACGGCGGTGAGTTTTTGTTTCTGGCCGGCATCATCTACATCCTCGCAAACGTGCTCCAAAAAGGCGTGGAGTTGCAGACCGGGAACGAGTTAACCGTTTAAGCCATGCCCATCATTGTCCATCTGGATGTGATGATGGCCCGGCGAAAGATGTCGCTCAACGAGCTATCTGAGCGCGTGGACATTACCCTATCGAACCTCTCCATTTTAAAAACCGACAAAGCAGAAGCCATTCGTTTCAGCACGCTAGAAGCGGTGTGCAAAGCGGCGAACTGTCAACCCGGCGACATCCTTGCGTACAGCGAGGACCCTTCGCCCGAAAACTCCGAAGCGTAAGGCCGAAGAGTAAGGACTCTGAGTTAAGCCTCTGGGTAAAACAGCGAGGTTAAGCCTTTGGGTAAAACAGCGAGGTAAAACCTCTGGGTAAAACAGCGAGGTATGCGCGCATTTCCTAACTTTCGGCATGACCAACACCATCCGCGTTTGGGAGCACAATTTTGAGCCCTATCTGGTTGAAAGCGAGATTGAAGAGCGCGTACGCACCATCGGGGCGCAGATCAATCTGGAGTACGAGGGCAAATGGCCGCTCTTTATTGCCGTGCTCAACGGCGCGTTCATGTTTGCGGCTGACCTGTTTCGGCACGTGGCCATTCAGTGCGAAATCACCTTTGTTAAGTTGAACAGCTACGAGGGCACCGCGTCGTCGGGGCAGGTGCATACGCTGCTTGGCTTAAAGGAAGAGGTAGCCGGCCGCGACTTGATCATCATCGAAGACATTGTGGACAGCGGCCTGACCATGACCGGCATTCTGCAAGAGCTCAGAACCAAAAACCCGGCGAGCATCCGCGTGGCCTCACTGTTGGTCAAACCAGATGCGCTCAAGGTACCGCTGCACATTGACTACGTGGGGTTCGAAGTGCCCAACGAGTTTTTGCTCGGCTATGGGCTGGACTACAACGGTCGTGGACGGAATTTGCGGGATATTTACAAGATCGTTTCTGCGTGAAAAAATTTCCGTTGTTGAAAATTTCCTGGCCACTTCGGCATGCCTTGTCTTGCTTGGCTCCAATTCAGTTGGCCGCAAATCGGTTGCTTGCTATTCGCTTGGCTGCGCCGGTCCTTTTTGCGTTAGTCCTTTTTGCGCTGGCCGCAACCGCCCAACAGCCTTATCGGCCGGTGGATATGGAGGCTGTGGCGGCCAACTATGACGGGCCTTCCGGTCGAATGGCTTACGAGCAATTGAGCAATCGCCTGGGAGCGGGCGAGGACCTGAGCCTGGAAGACTACCGTAACCTATACTATGGTTCGGCTTTTCAGGATGCGCATGAAACCCGCGATCAGGTCAACACCCGCGACCTGGCTAAATTGATGAGCCCGGAGCGGGCGGGCACGCTTGTGGCTCGCTGCGACAGCATCCTGGCCCTTCGACCCGCCGATTTAGCCGCCAATTATTTCAAGGGACTTGGCCTGTTTTTGCAGGACACCTTAAGCCTGGAAGCCATTGACTACCGCAACCGCTACGCCCAATTGATGGAAGCCGTCCTTTCGTCGGGCAACGGCGCTGGCTGCGGAACGGCTTTTCAAGTGCTCTGCGCAAAAGACGCGCTGGAAACCATGCGCTTTCTGGGCATTCCCGGTTTTACCGGCGACGCTCGTGACGAAAACTGCCAGGTATTTCGCATAAGACCTTCGCCAATTTACGAGGCCAAGCAGATCTATTTTGACATGACCAACGCGGCCCCGGACGCAACCAACACGCCTTTTGAACCCGAAAAAGCGGCGAAAGGGAAGAAGAAAAAGTAGGTTTCGCGCCACCCTAAGCGGCGGCGAAGGCAGGATAGCAGGGATTGCAGAACTTTAAGCCATGCAAGCAAGCTCCCTGTTCCTATTGGCCTTTTTGCTGGCCTGCCGAGGCCCGGAAACTCAATCTGGTGAGTCGGCCGAACCGTCGAGCGGGTCGGGCACTTCGTCGGGCGAAAGGGTTTCGCAGCCCGCGCAAGATTCGGGCCGTGTCCTTAACCGAGCGAACCCGTCGGAGAGGGCGCAGACGCGCGAACCCGAGCTGGAAATCATCGCCACAGGCCTGGACGTTCCCTGGGGCATGGACCTGCTGCCCGATGGGCAGTTGCTGGTGGCCGAGCGAAGCGGCCGCATCACCCGCATAGACCCTTCGACCGGAAAGCAAACTGAACTGGCCCGCCGCCCGGCCCTGGATCAGGGCGAAGGGGGCTTGCTGGGCCTGGTGCTGGACCCGGAG
>Ga0163154_10008447_pt1 | contig 11989 bp, 16 predicted proteins | sample OliLakLV19MP9P1_FD_148649 | JGI IMG/M metagenome (GOLD analysis project Ga0163154, IMG submission 148649) | Freshwater microbial mat bacterial communities from Lake Vanda, McMurdo Dry Valleys, Antarctica - Oligotrophic Lake LV.19.MP9.P1 | ecosystem: Environmental > Aquatic > Freshwater > Lake >... | reverse complement strand
ATTAAGTGAAGTAATTAGTAAAGTTTAGACGTTACAACTACATTAAAGATAATGTTAAGTTTAACTCAGTTATAAAAACTTAGATTAAGGATTACCAATTTTTAATTACCTTTTAGTTAGTTTTTACAACCTTACATTAGTTAACTTACAAGAAATTTGCTAGAAGAATTAAGAAACATGGTTTTAGTCATAGAAATTTGCAAATCTTAATGTTCTGTAATTAAAGTTTTACAAGGATATAATTTCTATTGTCGAACCGTAATTAGTAATCAAAAAATAAAATTTATGACCGAACCTACACAAATTCCCCAAGCTACAGATCCTAACTTTGGCTTTAATAGCTATGCCGAACGCCTGAATGGACGCGCAGCCATGATTGGATTTTTGACGACACTGGTAATCGAGTTTTCAACAGGTAAAGGCGTTCTGACATGGTTAGGGCTGATAAACGCAGGTTAACGATCGGCTTAAATGCTTAAAAACCCTTATTTTTGGATTTGCGCCCTGTTTTGGTTGGTTTTGGATCAGTTTACTAAAGTAGCGATCGCTCAAAATCCTAACATTCAGGATTTAGTAATTTGGCAAGGAGTGTTTTATTTGCGCTATATTACCAATTCTGGAGCAGCCTTTGGCTTATTCAGTGGCGGCAGTAACTGGCTCAAGTGGATTTCTTTATTAGTCAGCTTAGGTTTAGTGATTTTTGGCTTTTGGAGTAGTAAGTTGAGTAAATGGGAGCAGTGTGGTTATGGCTGCATTTTAGGTGGAGCCTTAGGGAATGGTATCGATCGCTTTACTAAAGGTGCGGTTGTAGACTTTTTAGATTTTCGTCTAATTAATTTCCCTATATTTAATTTTGCCGATGTTGCGATCAATGTAGGATTAGTACTTTTACTAATTAGTTTGTTTCAAAGCCCTAAACAATCTCGATAAAATCATTATTAATCTTTTTTGATTAATTTGAACTTTACCTGACCTTACTTGAGTTAAGCTGGATCGCTAATTGCTTACAGTAAAATATTTATTTAGAGGCATAATTAGCACATTGTCGGATTCTGCTTCTAAAAAACTTGAATTGAATAAACCTAAAACGATGATTCTTGCAGCTATTCAAGCCCCTGAAAAGGTCAGAGAAAAAGACGCTCAATTAGTCCGAAAGCTCTATCCTAATTTTAAGGTAATAGTTTTAAACGATGACTTTAATACCTTTGAACACGTGTCTAAATGCCTAGTCAAATATATTCCAGACATGAGTGATGAAAGAGCATTTGAGCTAACCCAACAGGTGCATTTTGAAGGACTAGCGATCGTCTGGGTTGGACCTCAAGAGCAAGCAGAGCTTTATCACGCTCAACTAAAGCAGGAAAAATTAACTATGGCTCCTTTGGAAACAGCTTAAGGATCACTAATGATTTCTATCGTAAACAAACCTACATTAAAACGCATCTTAAATAAACTAGGCTTAAGTAATAAAATCTCAAAAGTAAAACCCAAAAAAGTCCAACAAATTAAAATAGTTCAAAAGCTAATTAGAGCTTTGCCTCTTAAAGCTTTTGGTTTGTGTTTATTTTTATTAAATTTCTTTCAATCTCCGCCTGCGTTGGCACTTTGGGGAAGTCCTACCTGTGATGTTGAGGTAAGCGATCGCATCCTTAAGGATAATTTAAGAAAAAGCAATACGAATATAAGCTCCAACTTAGCCACCTACCAAGCATTATTAACAAAGCATAAAGACCAACTAATAGCTTGTCGCAACAAAGACCCTATTAAAACCCAAGCTCTATGGCTGCGTTTATACCCCAAGGATGCCAAGTCCGAAGTTTTAGATGATGTTTTAGATCGAATTGTCAATCGAGGCTACAGTACCTTATTTGTCGAAGTTTTTTATGATGGGCGGATCTTGTTGCCCGTGTCTGATAATCCTACACCTTGGCGATCGCTCACCGAAGAAGCAGTAAAATCGGGTCAAGTTACAGCTAGTTACGATCTTTGGGCAGAGGTCATTCGGAAGGGGCGAGAACGGGGGCTTAAGGTTTATGGAGTATCTTTTGGTTTGAATTTTGGTTACAGTTACGGTCAAGATGGCGATCGCAACTCAATACTCGCTAGAAATGGAGCAGGAGAGACTAGCATCGTCAAAAGTCAGTTCGATCCAAAGTCTAATTTAGTGGCAAATGGACAGGCTTTTTATCTGGATGCAACCGAAGCCGATCGTTTATTCATCGATCCTTATAATTTACAGGCAAAATCGGATTTTTCGGGGGCGATCGCCGCTTTAGTCAAACGTCAACCCGATGGTATTTTATTTGATTATTTGCGCTATCCCAATCGTCAAGGCTTAGTTAATAATGTTAAGGATCTATGGATTTATGGAGAAGCTGCACGTAAATCTTTACTTGAGGCAATGCCCGATCGCGGAACTAGAGAATTAATGGCAATATTTTTAGATGCTGGAAAAGTCACCCCAGAGGCGATCGCTTCACTCCAAGAAAATATCCTCCAAGAAAATAACAGCCAAAAAAGTAAGAGCCAAAATTCTTCAATCCAAAATAACAAAGGTATTGCTCAAGCTCGGTCTAAAAATCCTGTATTGGCGGCTCAAGTAGCTGAAAAAATTCTATGGCAGTTAGCAGTTAATCACGCTTATCAAGGAATATTAAGTTTTGTGGATGAAGCGATCGCAACTGTAAATTCCACTGTAAATACCACTGTTAGTTTGAGTAAAAATGCTGACTCTAAAATTGCGATCGGGGCTGTCTTTTTTCCTAACGTTGACTTGCAAAAAACAGATCGAAAAACAGATCGAAAATTAGGGGCATACGATCCACGCCTGCAACCTTGGGATCGATTTCCTAAAACTATGGAGCGTCACCCCATGACCTATGCTATTTGCGATGATGGAAAATGTGTAGCCAACGAAGTTATAAAAGTATTAAAGTCTTCACCCCAATCTAAAGTCTGTCCAGTTTTAGCAGGAACTTGGGGTAAATCTTTGCGAGGACATCCCAGTTTTGAAATCCAAATGCAAGCAATTAAGGCTGTAGCTCCGCAGATATCCTGTGTCAGTCATTTTGTCTATGGATGGATCGAGCCAGAGTCCGATCGGGATCGTAAAGCTGGACTATAGTTAGCTAAGGATGCATGGCACAAAAATAGTTATTAAAAAACAGTAATAGTATGTGGTCAGTAATCATTCCTACTTACAATCGCTTACCAATCTTACAGAAATGTTTGATGGCAATGGAGCAGCAGAATTTTGATTTGGAGTACGAAATTTTAGTTATAGATGACGGTTCTACGGATGAGACGATCGCTTGGATTAACACAAATGATCTCCCTCATGTCAGACTGTTAGAGCAGGATCATCAAGGCGCAGCCGCAGCCCGTAACCTCGGCATTGAGAAAGCTCTAGGACAGATCGTAGTATTTATTGATAGCGATCTAGTCGTCACTGAGGGGTTTTTAGCCGCCCATGCTGAAGGTTTGCAAAATCAAGAAAAAGCCTTCACCTACGGCACAGTAATTAATACTGCCAATTTTGAAGAACCCACCACAACTAAGTTTAAGATTACAGATATTTCTAATGCTTTTTTTGCAACGGGTAATGTGGCGATCGCTCGGCATTGGCTAGTCGAGGCAGGAATGTTCGATCTGAAATTTAAGCAATACGGTTGGGAAGATTTAGAACTGGGAGTACGTCTTAAAAATTTAGGCTTGAAACTAATTAAATGCCCTAAGGCAGTCGGTTATCATTGGCATCCAGCTTTTAACCTAGCCCAAATTCCCCACTTAATCGATCAAGAGCAACAGCGGGGCAGAATGGGAGTTGTTTTTTACAAAAAGCATCCAACTTGGGAAGTAAAAATGATGATTCAAATGACTTGGATTCACCGTTTACTCTGGGGAACTTTAAGCTTGGGCGGACTTATCAACGAGCGATCGCTCCAACCATTACTAAGCTGGCTGATCGCTCGAGGCAAATCCCAACTGGCACTAGAAATTGCCCGAATATTTCTAAATTGGTATAACGTCCAAAGCGTCTATGCTGCCTATCAACAAGAACAGCTAGAAAACTAATAATCTATCCTTGGCGAGCTTTATATTTAGGATTGCTCTTGCAAATAACATAAACCTTGCCACGGCGGCGCACAATTTTACAATCTTTATGGCGGGTTTTGGCTGACTTCAGCGAACTTAGAACTTTCATGATTTTAGAAACTCTTTACTAATTACTTAACTAATTATTTAGACAAACGGTTAATTAGCTTATCACAGCCATTCTTTATAAAACAATAGATTAAACAACAACTGCAAAAACATCCAATGCGTTAAAGCGATCGCAATTAAAAATTCCATTCATCAGTAGTTTTATAATTTTTAACACTCTTTTTCTAAAAGTTGTGGATCTAACGTATATCTAAGGCGACTTCCAAAAATAACTATACCAGTCATATTGGGCAAATCAATCTATCCCAACTTGGCAATAAGGGATCTCTTTGCGATCGCATATTAATTTCTTTCATTTCCAAATCAGTTAAAGTAAGACCTTTCTGATCAATAGTTTTGTTGAGGGTAACTATTGGATTTAAGCCTTTGCATGTCATGCTTTTTGACCACAGCATCATAGTTTCTCCATCCATTAGCTTTGCGCCATTCCAGTGCAATTCAAGTACATCCCAACATCTCTCTATAGGATTGTACTTACTGCGGGATAGTACAGTAGTTGAATTGGTTTTTGGATTTGATCGGCAAAGGCTATCATCCGTTTGAGAAACTGCCGACGTACTCCGCTACTTTGAGTACCATTATCTATTTTGAATTGTAGCTTTTCAGTTTTATCTTTCTCGACCGCCGATAAGCAATCCCAATACTGCTTGAGACTATCGACAATAAAGTCACTGGTCTTGTGCGAACTGCCAAAGGTGATATGTAATTGTCCACTGTCCTCATCCACTATGCCAAAAGGAATATATTTCTCTGTACAGCCCATGTCAGAGTCAAGAGCTTGATTATTTCCTCTGGTCTTGTGCCACCACGTGCATATTCGCCTATATTTACCTACAGTCTATGCTTAATCGCCTGACCAAGCCTTCTTTGTACTTGTCTTTAACCTCGATATTGTCAGAGATTTGGTCTGTCTGGGTAATTTTTTTTGAGGTTCTGCTTTAACGACTTTCCTTAATCGATATCCCATCCTATTTAGAATTAGTGCCATTGTACTTGGGCTAGCAGTTCATTCTCTTCAAAACCTTGCTCTTTTAGTCGTCTTATTGCTTTTGAGGATGTTAATCTTGTATACGCAATTGTGCTCTCAAATGTTGGGTCTTGCTGTGAATGCCGCTCTGCTAGTTCCCGTAGAATATTTGCGATCTCTGGATGTTTCTCTTCCCATAATTTTGCCCCGCCTGTCATTGACCTGATTAACTGTGCAGGTTATCCCTGTTCGTCTTTCTTCTATTCCTAATTTTACGTTCCCCATCTAAATATTTCTTCGGTCTTTCGCGCACTCCCTTTGCAGTATTTTATTAATATTTCAGCTACGTCAGAGGCGATCGTCGGGCAAATTAGAAATAGTCTACCCATCTGAGCGATCGGCTAAGATTTTAAATCTAAAGTCTCCAAGCTCATGAAATCAAGCCTCCTACAGAACTTCAACTATTTCTTACTGTTCTTTATAGTTTCGGAGCAAGCCACCATCAATGAAGTAGGTCGATCCTGTAATATAATCTGCATCCGCAGAGGCTAAAAATGCTACTAGAGCCGCGACATCTTGGGACTGACCAATTCGTCCTAGTGGAATATTTTTAAGTACGGCATTGAGTTGATCGGGATTTTTTAGTAAATCTTGATTGATCGGGGTTTCAATTGCTCCAGGTGCCACATTATTGATTGTGATGCCCAACTCTCCTAGTTCTACGGCTAAATTTCGCATCATCATCATCATTCCGCCTTTACTGGTGCAATACGTTGTAAAGTGAGGAAAAGCAAGTTCTTCATGAACCGAACTGATATTGATAATTTTACCCGATCGCTTTGTTTCTCTTAAATGTTGAACGATCGCTTGGGTGGCAAAAAATACACCCTTTAAATTAACATCCATTACACTGTCATAGTCTTCTTCGGTGACATCCCAAAAATCTCCTCTTTTCTGTAATGCCGCGTTATTTACTAAAATGTCAAGCTGTCCAAACTGCTGAATCGCTTCCGCAAACATCTTCTGAATTTCATCCACTTTAGCTAAATCGGCTTTAACTATATAACCTTTACTTCCAGCCGCTTCGACCTTAGTTTTAGTTTCTTCTGCTTCGGCAATCTCCGATCGATAGTTGATGATAATATTGGCTCCCTCTTCAGCTAGTCGAATTGCGATCGCTTGTCCAATTCCCTGTCCGCTTCCTGTCACTAAGGCAGTTTTTCCTTTTAACTTCATAACTTTTTCCTGCTAAGAATATATTCAGATTACTTTGAGAGTTAATATTTTGAATTAGTTTTAATCTTCGTAATTTTTGTAATTGTATATTGCCGATCGACTCAATCCAATGGAAAGAATCATCAGCATATAAATTTAGGACTTACGCAAGATTTATAAGAATAGAAGGGTGCTTGAGTTGCTGAATTAGATAATCAGACATAAGCCCAAGTTTGAGTTGATAAATCGTTTTACCAACTTTGACAGCCAAACGCTTGAGGTGATTCCAAACTAACATGGCACAAGCAATATGATCGCTATTCGACCATTTAACTTTCATCTAGTGTTCCAATTTCAGGACATTCTGCTATGTATGGATCATCCTCTTTGTGGATATGGACTGTAAAGGTTTGAGTTCTCATAGTGTTGTATTCCCTATTTTTGAGCTGGGTTGATGCGGGCAGTTTTACCTATTTACCAAAAATACTCGCCTCTATACCCGTATTTACGCCAAACCTCAAGAATAGATGAATGTAATGATTTGTTATCCCAAAAGTCTTTGGATTCAACCTCATCATATCTACCTGATTCATAGCAATCTGCCGTTGCCATAATAAAATCACTAAGATTATCCCAACGCACTTCATGAATGTCACATTCTACATCGGTCAGCCAAACATTGCTTGTTTCTGGATCAACCCAATACTGACAAGGCGCATTTTCGTCAAATATATAAATCCGATTTTCGCTCCAATCTTCCCAAATATCTGATAGTACTCCACAGTCTAGAGAGTTACTTTGTAATGAAAACTCTAGTGGCACAAAGTCATCAAAAAATTGGAATACTTTTAAACGTAATCGATTTGGGTAGATACCATTATGCCAGTTGTATAATTCACGAACCTCAGTAGGTATTGTGCATGAATACTGTTCAGCAATCCGATCAATGGCTTCATAGCTAAGTCTTGGACATAAAGTTTCAAAACATTCTGGCTTATTTTTAGAAAGCCAATTTTCGATTCACAAAAGTGCTGATTTTATTGAAGACATAATAAATTCAGTAATAAGGTGTGAGTTTGTTGGAGTGGAAGTACGGTCTTAGTTTGCCATTCCCTAATTAGGTTAATAGCTATTAGCGGTTTTGGGCAATCCTTAAACATGATAAATTGGAAACATACTCCATATCCAACCTTGATTCAATGCGTATTTCCCTAAACTGGCTGCAAGAATTAGTAAGCTTTACCCGATCGCCGCAAGAAGTTGCAGATGCTTTGACGATGGCGGGGTTTGAAGTAGAGGGCATAGAAGATCGCCGCACTTGGGCAGATGGTGTGGTTGTGGGAAAAATTTTGAATGCAGATCGCCATCCCCAAGCCGATCGCCTACAGGTTTGCACGGTGGATATTGGTGGGGCTGAAACTTTAAATATTGTTTGTGGGGCGGCTAATGCTCGGACTGGTTTGTATGTGGCGATCGCTACTATTGGCACTTATTTACCCATTGTCGATTTAAAGCTGCGTCCGACCAATTTACGGGGCGTGCGATCGGAGGGCATGATTTGCTCTCTGGCAGAATTGGGATTAGCAAAAGAATCTAGCGGGATTTATGAATTTGCTGAAGGTTTGACTTTAGGTACAGATGTGCGTCCCTTACTAGGACTAGATGATGTGATTTTAGATGTTAGCTCTACGGCAAATCGGGCTGATGCTTTGAGTATGGTAGGGATGGCTAGGGAGTTAGCAGCTTTGACCGGAGCGCAGGTGAACTTACCGATCGCTAAAGCAGATATTACGCAAATTCCTGCCGCAGATTGGGTGACAGTAGATGAAGGCAAAGCTTGTCCCGCTTACATTGGCACTTTAATTCATAGCGTTAAAATTGCCGAGTCTCCCCAATGGTTGCAACGCCGAATCCAAGCAGCAGGGATGCGTCCGATTAATAATATTGTTGATATTACTAACTATATTTTGCTGGAATGGGGACAACCTCTACATGGCTTTGATGCCGATACTTTAGGTTCCGATCTAGATTCCGATCTGTTTTTTTTAGATATAGGTGTGCGGTTTGCGCGGGAGCAAGAAACTTTAATTACCCTTGATGGACAAACTCGGAATTTAACTACGCAAAATTTGCTGATTACTGCAAATGATAAACCTGTGGCGATCGCAGGCGTGATGGGTGGTAAAGAAACAGAAGTCAGCAGTAGTACAGTTAATTTAGTTTTAGAAGCAGCCTTATTCGACCGAACTGTAGTCAGGCGATCGGCTAGGGCGCAGGGTTTACGCACGGAGGCTTCGGCAAGGTACGAACGCGGAGTTAATCAGGCAGGTTTAGAAATTGCTACAGCTAGAGCTTTGGAGTTAATTTTAGAAATTGCTGGCGGAGAGATTATCAATCAAAGTGTGAGCGATCGCCGAGCTACAGGCACACGCAAAATTACGCTGAGACTGGATCGGGTGCAAGAAGTTTTAGGATCGATTGAGTCTGAAAGTGAGGATAGCCTCGATTTATCGGCAGATATCGTGACCGCAGTACTTACATCTTTATCCTTTGAATTAGTATCCACAGGTAAAGATATTTGGGAAGTAACTGTACCGCCCTACCGTTATGCAGATATTGAGCGCGAGATTGACTTGATTGAAGAGATTGCGCGTATTTATGGCTATGATAAATTTCAAGAAACCCTACCACCCCGTACCGAATTAGGATATTTAGGAGAGGATGAATTACTAAAACGTAGAATTAGAGAGTGTTTTAGAGGTGTGGGCTTAACCGAGGTAACTCATAGTTCGTTGTGCAGCCCGAGTAAATCCGATCAAGTCAAAATTACTAATCCTGTCGCCCATGAGTACAGTGCTTTACGCCTAGACTTAGTATCGGGGCTAATCGAGGCTTTTGCTTATAACTTAAATCAAGGTAATGGCTGTTTGTGGGGATTTGAAATTGGCAGAGTGTTTGGACTAGACGAGGAAGGCAGTATTGAAAGCGATCGCATTGGTGGGATTTTTGGTGGCGATCCAACTGTAGGAACTTGGCAGCATAATACAAAACCTTTAGATTGGTACGGGGCTAAAGGGGTCTTAGAAACAGTATTTCAACGATTGGGCATAGCTGTAGAATATCAACCCGATCAGCAAAATCTCAGCCTACATCCAGGCAGAACTGCTTCCTTATGGATATCAGGCGAACGTCTGGGCACATTCGGGCAGTTGCATCCTGAAGTTTGCCAAACTAATGATTTACCTTCAGAGGTTTATAGCTTTGAGTTGGATTTAGACACATTATTAGATGCGATCGATCGCAAGTCTATTCCAATTTTTCAAGCCTTTTCTACTTTTCCGCCCAGCGATCGCGATATTGCCTTTTTTGTACCACTAAAGGTAAGTGTTGCCGAAATTCAACGGGCGATCGCCTTTACGGGTGGAAGTTTACTAGATTCTGTAAAATTATTCGATCAATATCTAGGCGAAGGCGTACCAGAAGGCTTGAGGAGTCTGGCTTTTCGCTTAATTTATCGAGCCTTGGATCGCACCCTTACCGATGCCGATATCAATCCCGTCCATCAAAAAATTCGCGATGTGCTCGAAGAAAAATTTAGGGTAACCTTACGCAGTTAATACTTATCGCCAAGCTTACCGACAAGACTTCCCGATTAGAGTTCAAAACATTACAATAGAGTACATACCCAATCTAACCTCAACCTCCTCCTCTTAAATAATGAGGAAAAATCAGGTTAAGCTAAGGTTAATCATTAGATTTTATGTGCTCCGACAACTATGCTGCGAATTATTACTCAGCGACCTGAAGCAGAAACTGAACTTAAAAGAATCTGCGATCGCATTTATGATGACCAAGTGATTCATAAAGAAGCTACCGTTAGTGAAATAATTCAGACAGTTCGCCGACAGGGAGATTTAGCTCTAATTCGCTATACGGCTGAGTTTGACGGTCAGACTATCACCCAAGCCGATCTGCGGGTAACTGGGGCAGAGCTAGATGTAGCATACCAGCAGGTAAACGGGGCATTACTTAAAGCGATTGAGACAGCCCACGAACGGATTTTAAGTTTTCACAAGCAACGTGTCCCTAAAAGTTGGGTTCAGTTTGGCGATAAAGAAGTAGTGCTGGGCAAACGCTATAGCCCTGTAGATATTGCGGGCATTTATGTGCCAGGGGGTAAGGCAACCTATCCCAGTACCGTTTTAATGAATGCCGTTCCCGCCGTAGTTGCAGGTGTAAAGCGGATTGTGATGGTCACGCCACCAAGTAAAGATAAAATCATTAATCCTGCTATTCTAGTCGCCGCGGATATTGCGGGAGTTGATGAAATTTATAGAATTGGTGGGGCGCAAGCGATCGCTGCCTTGGCATACGGAACCGAAACGATCCCTGCCGTAGATGTAATTTCAGGACCGGGGAATATTTACGTTACCCTCGCTAAAAAACAAGTTTATGGCAAAGTGGGAATTGATTCTTTAGCTGGACCTTCTGAAGTTTTGATTATTGCCGATCGCACCGCCAATCCCATTTACATTGCCGCCGATTTACTAGCTCAAGCCGAACATGATTCCCTTGCTGCTGCAATTTTAATTACTACCGATTCCCGTCTCGCATATCGCGTTGTCGATGAAGTTAAATCTCAACTAGAATTTCATCCCCGCCGTATACTGACCGAAAAAGCGATCGCTAACTATGGCTTAGTAGTTGTAGTAGATAGCTTAAAAATTGCCGCCGATTTATCTAATTTATTTGCACCCGAACATCTAGAGCTAGCAGTCGAAGAACCTTGGGAAATGCTAGAAATGATTCGTCATGCAGGAGCAATTTTCCTCGGACACTATACCCCCGAAGCCGTAGGCGATTACCTTGCAGGACCCAATCATACCCTACCAACATCTGGCGCAGCCCGCTATGCCTCACCCTTATGTGTAGAAACTTTCATGAAGCATTCGAGTATTATCCAGTACAGCCCAGAAGCATTAAAAGAAGTTTCAGGAGCGATCGCCGCCCTAACCGAAGCCGAAGGCTTACCATCCCACGGTGATTCAGTCAGACTTAGGATTGAAGACTTATAAGAAATTTATCGCTAGGCATTAATACAAAAAATTGGAAATATAAAAAGATATTAGCTATGACTACATCAAACATTTCTATCCCCGAAAGCATCTAAGACTTTATTAACGAATAGTCTGTGCAAGGTGGTTATAGTTCTACAAGCGAATATATTAAGCATTTAATTTCCCAAGAAGTAGAGCGCGTAGCCCTAGCACGACTTGAAACACTATTATTGGAAGGATTAGATAGCGGTGAATCAATTGAAGTAACCGATGAGTGGTGGAAACAAAAACGGACTCAGCTTCTCGAGAATGTTCGCAAACAGAAATAATGGTTAAACGAATTCTAATTAGACCAAAAGCAAACGTTGACATTGACGAACAATTTAGTTACATCGCTGAAAGAAATTTTTATTTACCTTATTTAGCTTTAGGACTTACGCAAGATTTATAAGAATAGAAGGGTGCTTGAGTTGCTGAATCAAGTAATCAGACATTAGCCCCGCCTTGAGTTGATAAATGGTTTTAC
>Ga0163154_10008446_pt1 | contig 11990 bp, 12 predicted proteins | sample OliLakLV19MP9P1_FD_148649 | JGI IMG/M metagenome (GOLD analysis project Ga0163154, IMG submission 148649) | Freshwater microbial mat bacterial communities from Lake Vanda, McMurdo Dry Valleys, Antarctica - Oligotrophic Lake LV.19.MP9.P1 | ecosystem: Environmental > Aquatic > Freshwater > Lake >... | reverse complement strand
CGGCCAACCAGCAGCTCACATAAGGAAACGGGATGGGCGTCTCGGTGAAGGTCGCGGTAGGAGTGAACGTTAAGGTCTGAGACGGCGTGGCGCTTGGCAATATCGGCGTGGCCGACGGCAGGCCGGTAGATGTTGGGGTTGAGGTCAGGGTTTTGGTGACGGTAGGGCGCGGCGTGAAGGTCGGCGGTAGGCTGGCCGTCGGGGTTGCCGTGGCGGTTGGGGTATTGGTGGGCGTCTCAGTGGGCAAGTCGCCGATGAAGGTGGGCATCGGGGTGATTTGGGGCGGCGGCGCGGGCGAGAGCAGCGCCGCTAGCGCAACCGTCAGCACGCCCAACACGGCCACGAAAATCAAAAGGGTGATGGCATTGAAGAATCCACTGCGGCGCACGATGGGCAATCCCTTGATTTTCGAGCGAGTCCAGCCCAAGAAAAGTGTTGAGAGGCAGAAGGATAGCACAAAATGGAAATTTCGCGGTATAGTCTCATTATGGTATGGTGGTCGCGCCCATCCAAATTTATCCACTTGCATATCCGGGCGCGCAGAGAAGGAATTATCCGGGATGGACCGTAAGTTTCAAATCACCTCGGCCAAAAGCGGCGCAGCGTTCGGGGTTCGCGTGGTCACACGCGCCGAGGTTGCGGAAATCGGCGGCACGAATGAAGAAGGCGCGTTGCGCGTGCGCCTGACGGCGGATTCCGCTGAGGCGGATGAGGCCAATACCGAATTGATGGCATTGTTCGCCAGCGTATTGGGCGTCAAGGCCAACCAAGTTGAAATCGTGGCGGGGCATCAGTCACGCGACAAAATCATGTGTGTGCTGGATGTCTCGGCATCGGAATTGGAAAGCAAGTTGGGCATCCGCAGTTAAGCGCGGGCGTCTTTAGGATTTTTAGATGGCGAGCTTGCGGTTGATGACCGGCTTGATAGGGGTGTGTGCCGCGCTGATGTTGTCAGCCTGCGGCGCTGGTGATTCTGCGCCTACTCGCACGCCTCCGCCCACTCAAGCCTTGAATACCGCCGTCCCGACCCACACTGCCACTGACGCCCCCCCGCCCACGGTCACGGTGACGTTTCCGCCGTCGGCTGCCGAATTTGTGCAGACCGAATCCGCCCAGCATACGGCGGAAGCCCCCGCCACACCGACGGGGACGCCAGTTGACCCTGTGGCGCAAGAATTAGCGGCGCTGGCGGCCGGGCGTTTTGCGCGTGAGGAGGGATTCGACCCCGATGCCATCCGCGTGGTTGAAATCGAGTCGGTGATGTGGCCGGATGCGACTCTGGGATGTGGCACGCCCGTCCCGACGCCGAACGGCGTGACAGCAGCCCCCGGCATCCCCGGCTACCGAATCCGCGTGCAGGTGCGCCCCGCTGGCGCAGCCGCCACCTACCACGCCGATTTTATCCGCATTATCAGGTGTGACGAATCATGACCGATTCTCAACGACTTCAACGCCTGCGCGACGCGGGTTATAAAATCACCCACGCCCGCCAGACCGTCTTAGAGGCGTTGGAGCGCGGCGGCGGACACATGACCTCCGCGCAAGTGTTGGACGCGGTGGCGACGCTTGACCCGGCGATTGGCCGCGCCAGTGTTTTCCGCACGCTAGACATGCTCTCGCGCTTGTCGCTGATTCGCCCGACCTTTGTCGAGAGCAGCGGGACGCCGGTATTTGTGCTGTTGCCGAACGGTCATCATCATCATGTGGTGTGTACCGGCTGCGGCGCGGTGATTGAGTTCGACGATTGCGGCCTTGACGCGCTGGCGACTCAACTGGAAGCCAGCACCGGCATCCATATCATCGGCCACCTGTTAGAGTTCTACGGCCTGTGCGCCAACTGTCGGGCGGCGTAACAATATGGCGCATGAACTAGTTTTTATTTCCCATGCAACACCTGACGATGATTTTGTCACACGGCTTCACAACACACTGGAAGCTGCTGGTATCGATACTTGGGTTGACCATAAGAACATCACCGTTGGGGATGATTGGGATGTCCGAATCCAAACCGCCATCCATGGATGTACCTATTGTATTTTTGTCTTGTCTAAAAAGAGTGCGTCCAATGCTAATTGTAAAGCTGAATGGTGGAATTTTCTCAATCCCAAGAAGCGGCAAGAACGACAGTTATATGTAGTCTTAAAAGAACCTCTCGATGAGGAGGAATTCCCATGGAGTCTAACGACTAAGCAGTACGTTGATTTGTCTGTGAATTTTGAGAACGGACTAAAAACACTGATAAAGGCCATACAAGACCAACGTGGTGTGAACGAAAACGATCCTAGTGTGCGCGTCGAATCTAACACTGATACCTCATTTTTGAATGATGTGCCTCTTGAGAACTTAATTACAAGCGTAGAGTTAAAACGAGGTAATCAGGGTAGGTTAGTAGATGATTTTATCAAAAAACTATGGAGCAGTGCGCGTCACGAAAAAGGTTGGGTAGAGTTGGATCGAATGCAAAATGTTTTCGGTCATATAGCATTGGAAATATTGCGTAAATTTGAATCCGATTCCCTGATATTAGAACTAGAAGATGCTATCCGCTACGGTATTTATAAAATAGAAGGTCGATTTTTAATGGGTCTGGGAAAAAATCGCGCAGTAAGAAATCTTTTTCAATTGGCTACAAAACTGAACTTAATCCAAGTAAAGAATAGAGAGATAACTTTTGGTGGAGATACACACTTTCAAGAAACAATTCAGTTTTTTCACCCTGCTTTGTTAGCCTATTTTGCTGCTACGTCACTTGAGAACCTTAGTTTTGAAAATATGTTATTTAAAGCTAAATATGATGAACTCTGGAAGCGTGTTAAATTTCATTGGGATAATGTATTTATTGCACTATGCGGCATTGTTGATAATGTGAATCTATTTATCATGGAAATTGCCGTATTTGACTTGATACTTGCTTCAAAGTGTATTTGTTCTGGGCTGGAGATTGATCTATCTATTCAGCATAAGATACGCAGACAGTTAGAAGAACAGTTACTTTCCGCAAAAAATAGAGGAGATGCGAACTATATTTTAGATACGGCAAGATCACTGGCACAATTAGGTGGTGTTTCCGTGATTTACTCCATTATGGGTGGTTACGCGAGTTGTCCAAGTTATTGGCAAGTTGATATTCTCGAAATTATTGTGGGTTTTGGGAAAAACGCAATTCCTGCGCTGTTACATGTCTTACATAAACCAGAAGATTTTATATGTACAGTAAGAGCTTTGGGTGCAATTCGGGATATTAGGGCAGTTAAACCGCTCCAAGATTTAGTTGAACCTTCCGCTCTTAATAAAGATAATTTTTACGTTCAAATCATCATTAATGCAGCTCTAGCTAAACTAGGTGACCTCAAAGCGCGTGAAAGATTAAGACAAGAAGCCATAAAACCTTCCTATAGAGATTACCGTCATGACGAGCATCTTCACATTTGGTATGAGCTAGCTGATATTGGAATCGAAACCTTCTCAATGATGATGGAAATTATGCGAAAAATCTATGAGAAAGGTCATTTTGGTGGGCCTAGCAGTATTGATATGTGTTTTCAAAAAACAATGACAAATCGCTTTAAGAACTCTTGTGTGCCATTATTGTTGTCTGAATTGGATAGTTCTGAAAACCCCTCAATAATCAAAAACTTAATTATAGAGGCTCTTGGTGACATTAGAGATCCTTCTTCAATCGGTCATATAGCCAAAGCATTGCACCATCCTGAGTTTCTCATTCGTGCTGCTGCTGTTAAGGGATTATCAAGATTCAATAATCCTGAATCTATAGAGTCACTCATTGGCGCTTTGATGGACTCTGATGGCTATATTAGGGGTGAAGCGGTAGAAACACTCGGCGCAATGAAGGCTGAAGAGGCTGTTCCTGATTTAATCAAGCTGTTACTTGATACCGAATTAAAACATCCGGGGAGACACATACATGACCTAGCATTGGAAGCTCTTCTCAATATAGGAACAGCCGATGCTTTAGGTGCTGCAATTGATTGGTGTGTTCAACAACTGCCAAAACACAAAGAATATGTTGACGGGACGAGGTTATCAGATTGGGCTCATACAAAACTTGAAATCATTGGCACACCCAAAGCATGGGAAGCATTGAACAAGTGGCGTAATAAATCCGATACAGAATAGCAATAGGCTACATCACTTTCAGTGGATATAAAAAATCTCACCCCGCATACAACGCCACATGCGCCTGAATCATCTTCTCGGCGCTGAAGTGTGCGCCCAAACGCGCCAAGCCCGCCTCACCCATCCGTTGACGTAACCCCGCGTCCGCCAACAGAATCCGCAGCGCCGCCGCAATCGCGCCCGCATCCGCCGGAGGGACGGTCAAGCCAGTGTCGCCGTCGCGCACCACCTCTGGAATCGCCCCCGCCGTGCTGCCCAGAATCGGGACGGCTTGCGCCATCGCCTCCAACAGCGTCATGCCGAATCCTTCCCATAAGCTGGGCATCAGGAACAGGTCTAAGCCCGCCATCAACTGAGGCGCATCCGTCCGCCATCCCAGAAAATGAACCCGCCCGCCCAAGCCTAAATTCTGCGCCTGTGCTTCGAGATCTGCCCGCAATACCCCGTCGCCAGCAATTAAAAGATGTGCGGTGGGATATTCTGACGCAACTTGCGCGAACGCCGCTAGGCCATACGGGATGCCCTTCTGCTCAATCAGGCGGCTGAAAATCCCGACCCAAACCCCATCTATCGGCAAATCGAGGATTTGCGCGGCTAGTCCGGCGCGGATGGTCTGACGATCATAGCGTGGGACGGGCAACGGCAAACCGTAGTAAATTTGGTGAAGTTTGTCGGCAGGTGCGCCTTCAACCTTGAGGACATAACGCTGCACGGCTTGTGAGATACACACGCCGCGCTCTGTCAGCGCCCATAACGCCCGGAACATCACGCGCAACGGCAGGCGGTCAAAATGCGGGTTGTCGTTGTGAACGCTGTGTATCACCCGCCGAATTCCGGCCAGCCGCGTCGCAATTGTGCCGTATAGATCGGCGTGGATCAGATGGGTGTGTACGATGTCCGGTTTTGAGTCGCGCAATAGGTTGCTCAATTCCATCAGCGCAGATGGGGAGGCGCTGCGCGGTAAACTCAGGGTTTGAGTCGGGATGTCACGGGCGCGGGCGGCCTCAATCAACGGTTGGGCGGCCTCCCCCGGCGGGGTCAGCAGCAGAAATTGGGCGTCGATTCCGTTGGCGCGTAGCCCCGGCAACAAATCCAGCAGATGACGCTCTGCCCCAGCGATTCCGGCGGCTTTAATCAGGTGAAAAACGCGCATTTATTCCTTAAAAACCAGTTTGAGTGGGAGCGAAAATCCCGGTAAAACGGGCGAACCGTCCAACGTATCGGCGGCGGTCAAGATGACGGCCTTCTTCCCCGGCACATACACCTCAACGCGCTTATCGGTGGGGTTGACCAGCCAGACCACCACATTTTCACTGAGATAGTTCACCACTTTGATGCGGATTTCTTCATCACTATTCGACGGCGACAGCACCTCAACCGCCAAGTCTGGTGGGATGGGCAAATAGGCATCATCGGTGGGAGTCGGCAGTTTGGCCTTGCTGATGAACGCGACATCCGGGATATAACGCTCGCCCGCGATGCGATAACCGCCGTCGGAGCTGGTCAACGAGCCGAGGTCTTTATCGCGGAGAAAAACGTAAAGTTCACCCGTGAAAATCGCTGCATAATTGGACGAACGATTGTTTGAGACCACTTCGATAATCTCCTGATTCACGAACTCGAAATCGCGCCCGGCGTTTTCCGGCAACAACACCCATTGGTCAAACTCCTCAACGGTCATCGTGCGGGTGGGTGAATCATTTATCATGGCGACCTCCTAACTTTTATACCTATCACGCCATTGTACGATAGTAGGCCAGCGTGCGGGCGAGGCCGTCATCGAAACTGACGATGGGCGAAAAATCCAACAAGTCGCGGGCGCGGTCAATCGCGGCGCGACTGTGCTTGATGTCTCCGTTGCGGGCGGGCGCGAATACCGGCGCGATGTCCGTCCCCAGCAGCGCGTTAATCTTATCGACCAATTCGAGCAGCCCGACTCGCCCGCCCGTGGCGAGGTTCATCACCTGACCGTTGGCGTCCGGGGCGCTGGCCGCCAATAGATTCCCATGCACCACGTTATCGATATACGTGAAGTCGCGGCTCTGCATCCCATCCCCGTTGAGGGTCGGGGCTTGCCCCTTGAGCATGGCGCGGATGAACAGCGGAATCACCGCCGCATACGGGCTGTCTGGGTCTTGGCGCGGGCCAAACACGTTGAAATAGCGCAATACCACGGTTTCGAGGCCGTAGGTTTGGGTGAAAACTTGGCAGTACAGTTCGCCGGTTAATTTGGCGACCCCATACGGCGAAATCGGGCGCGGGAGCATGTCCTCAGTTTTGAACTCCCCCGGCTGTTCGCCATAAACCGATGACGACGCCGCATAGACTACCCGCCGCACTCCGACCCGGCGGGCGGCGTCCAGCACGGTCAGCGTACCGGTGGCGCAATGCAGGTGCGTCTCCAGCGGGTTATCAACGCTGCGCGGCACGCTGGGGAGCGCGGCCTGATGATAGACCACCTCTGCGCCTTTGAAGGCGTCCAACATCGCGGCGGAGTCGGTGATGCTGGCCTCATGAAAGCTGAATGCATCGCCAAACGGGGTTAGCACATCTAAATTGCTGCGCTGGCCGGTGAGCAAATTATCGACCACAGCGACCTGATGACCCTCAGATAGCAAACGATAAGCGATGTGCGAGCCAATGAAGCCCGCGCCGCCGGTCACAACATAACGCATACGATTTTCCTTACCTATCCTGTAGGGGCATGGCACTGCCATATCCGTTTTCATACTATCGGGTCTCGTTTAGGTTTTAATTTGATGGTTCTTACGGATTTTCCACGCCAGAAAATATTGGGCGGCAATCAGGCCAACGCACGCCAGCGCCAACGGCCAAGACGCGGTGATGCTCAAGGCGAGTCCGGCCAGCCCGAACAGCGCACAGGTCACATATAAGATGAACAAGACCTTGCGATGCGACAGACCCAAACTCATCAGGCGATGGCTGGTGTGGTCGCGCCCCGCTTGCCCCGGCGAACGCCCCTCGCTAATGCGCGTGAAAATCACGAGGTTGATGTCGAAGGCGGGCAACCACATCACCAGTATGGGGATAATCCACTGTGGGTTAAAGGGCGGGCTGACCATTTCGATTTTGATGCCGATGACCGCCAGCACGAATCCTAGCATCAACGCGCCCATATCGCCCATGAAGGTGGACGACGGCGCGAAATTATGCACAAGGAAGCCGAGGGCGCTACCCAAGACCGCCGCCGCCAACAAACTGACCAATATCAACCCCTGTGATAGCGCAATCAGGAGGAAAAACGCGGCGGAAATCGCGCTACTGCCCGCCGATAAGCCATCCATATTGTCTTGGAAATTGACCGCGTTGGTCAGCGCCATAATCCAGAAAATGGTCAGCGGCCCGTCAATGAACCACAGGCCGGTGATATGGAGCGAGATGCCCGATAGCACAACGAACGCCCCCGCCACCGCAGCCGCGATGAAGCGCGTGCGGATATTCAGGTTGTAACGGTCATCCACCGCGCCGATGGCGGCAATGAACCCCGCCCCGGCCAATACAGCCGCGAATTGGGCGATATAGGTCGGCGGACTGAACAGCAAAAGCGACAACGTGAACCCGATATAGATGGCAAGCCCGCCCAAAAGCGGCATATTACCGTTGTGGATGGTGCGGTTGTTGGGCTTGGCGACCACGCCCAGCCGCATCGCCAACTGTCGGCTGACCGGCGTCAACGCCAGCGCGGTGATGAACCCCACCACCAATATCGGCACAAATTGTAAATGATCGGTCATGTGGAAACTCTTTTTTTAGTGGGAAGTTTGAAGTGTGCAGTGTGAAGTTGGGGGTCTCATCTTATTCAATGCTAATCACCTATCTTGACGATTTAACTGCAAACTGGCTACTGTCAATTTCTGAACTCGCAAAAATTATAGCCTTGTAATCACCCATTTGACATCGCGTGTGATACACTAACCCGCATCAAGAACCAGTAGGGGAGTGCCGCCGCATGGCGACGGAATATGTGGCAGCCATTTTTGCCAAGCGCGAAGTCCTCACACGCGCCCTCGATCACCTCAGTGGCTTACCAGACCTGAAGATGTATCGGGCGACGGTGATTGCCAAAACCAAAACAGACCGTACTATCGTGATTGATGATGAAATCCGAGGCGAAGAAGCCGGTATTTTCGGCGGAATCGCTGGTGCGGTGGTCGGGGCGGTAGGGTTGGGCGTCACGGTTTACGGATTCGCGGGATCAAACCTTCTGCTGGAAATCGGGGCGATTTTCGCCGGGGTCATCGGCGGCGGAATCATCGGATTCCTCGTCGGGCGGCTGGTATCGTTGTTGCTGGATAACCGTCAGCACAGCGTACAACTCGACGCATTGGCCGAACGTCTGAATACCGAACAGGCCGCACTGGTCATGGAACTGGATTTCACCCCTAAGTTGCTTGACCGTCTGCGGAAAGAGCTAGAAACCTACCGCCCAGAGCGTATCGCCCTGCTCAAAGATGCGATTACGACACGGACAAGGAAATAAAGCTTAGTGATGAGATTGCCCCCACTTAGGCGATATAATCACTTTAGATTTAGGTCTATCGACAGATATTGCATCACTCTGTCCGTTTTTCACCAAGCTTATCCATCAACACATACCAAGCTATCTACAAACCTTACTCATCACTCATCACTTAAACCTCAGGACTCCGCTTATGCAACTCGTCAGCTTCTCTCACCCTATCCGTAATGGCGTTGGCATCTTGCGCGATGGCGTCGTCACCGCAGCCGCGTGGACGCTCGATATGCTCAACCTGATTGACGCAGGCATCACCCCCACCGAAACCACGTTGCGTTTTCCATTGGCTGAGTGCGTGATTCACGCCCCGTTGCGCCCGCGCAAAATCATTGCGATTGGCCGCAACTACGCCGACCATATCAAGGAAATGGGCAATCAAACCCCCGAAAAGCCGCTGATGTTCGCCAAACTACCGTCCTCGATTATCGGGAACGGTCAGACCATCACATGGAGCGAGTCGGCCTCGCAACAAGTCGATTGGGAAGGTGAGTTGGCGGTCGTGATGGGCAAGCATGTCAGCAAAATCAGCCCAGAAGAAGCGCTCAGAGCCGTCTACGGCTACACCATCGCTAACGACATCAGCGCCCGCGATTTGCAACAGAGCGAGCCGCAATGGATTCGCGCTAAGGGGATGGATACGTTTTGTCCGTTGGGACCTGTCCTCGTCACCAAGCACGATGTCGCTGACCCGCAAGCGTTACACATCTCGACCAGCGTTAACGGTGAGACGATGCAAGACGCCAGCACCGAACTGATGCTGCACCGCGTCGATTCGCTCATCAGCTACATCAGCCATTGGGTGACGCTTGACCCCGGCGACATCATCCTGACCGGCACGCCATCGGGCGTTGGCAAAGGCCAAACCCCGCCGCGCTTTTTGAAAGATGGCGATGTCGTCAGCGTCACGATTGACGGCTTCGGCACGTTGACCAACCCGTGCAAGGTGACGGCCTGACCTATGCCTAGACCGACCCGCAATGTCGTCCCGCGCCTAGACGCCATCCATGTGCCGTGGCCGCTGGTTTGGGGCGACCTGTTCCCGAATCACGCGCCGGACGCCCCGCGCATCCTAGAGATTGGCTTCGGCTACGGTCAATTTTTGCGCTGGCTGTCCAAGAGCCAGCCGGAGTCGTCCATCCTCGGCATCGAAATCGACTCCATCAGCCTTCGCAAAGCTGAGGGCGCGTGTGACCGTGGCGAATTGCCCAACGTCCGCGTGATGTTCGCCCGCGCCGAGACCGCCTTCGCGCATGTGTTTGAGCCGGAAACGTTGGACGAGATTCACGTTAACTTCCCCGACCCGTGGTTTAAGACCAGTCACGCCCAGCGCCGCCTGATTCAGCGTAATACGCTGGATTTGATGGTCAGCCGCTTGAAACCGGGCGGATTATTCACGCTGGCGACGGACATCCGCGACTACGCCGACATGAGCGCCGAACTCTTGGCCGACACATCGGGGCTGACCAATACCTTCGCCCCGGAGCCGTGGGGATGGGAGCGTACCGTCGGCGTGATGACCAAATATGAGGCGCGGGGCTATCAGCAAGGCCGCCCCGGTCACTATTTCGTCTACCGGCGCAATGACCAACCCGCGCTAGATTTGCCCGTCATCCGAGAGCTTGCCATGCCGCACATGAAAATCACCCAGCCGCTATCGCCCGCCGACCTCGCGGCCAAATTTGTCCCATTCAAGACGCAGGCCGAAGGCGGGCTGTATATCACCTATATGGCCGCCTTTAGCAAGCCTGACGCATTGTTGATTGAGGTTTTCGTCGTCGAGCCGAGCATCCATCAGCAGGTCGGATTGCTGGTGATGCTGAATCCCGAAACCGGCGAGTTCGTCGTGTCGTTGGGGTCAATTGGGACACCGCGCCCGACGGATGGGGTGCATTTCGCCGTCCGCAAGCTGACCGAGTGGGTGGTCGGCCTATCGCCAGACGCCAAAATCGTCGGTGATTACACGCGCCGTCATTTTATTGAAATCGCCGCGTCAGAATCCGAAAACCAGCCTCTTTAGCGGGCTTACAAGCAGTTTTCTAGCGGAATGCTTTAGCTTCCAGCGGCGAATCATTCGATATAAGGCGTATATGGGTATGGGCCGGGCTTATGTCCCCCGCCCCCCATAGCAACTTCTGGGCGTTCGCTATTAGAACCAGCGCCCTTACGCTAAACGATTGGCGGCGCGCCATTGTAGGACGGTGAGCGTAATCACAATCAGGTTAGCGACGATCAGCACGCCGATTCCCAACCCCGTGAAGGGGACGATGCCGAGCAAAAGCAACGCCTCGGTTGCGACCAGCCAGACCACATTGGCCGCAATCTGAGCGCGTAGCACTCCGACGCCCATCCAACGCGAGGTCGCGCGACCCACAAGCCGATGCCATACAGGAACATCCCCACACCCAAGAGGTTATACAGGCCGATAGGCAATAACCCCAGTGCCTCGGCCATCCCTTCCCCGCCGAGCAGCAAGCCGAGGCCAATCAATTCGGTATAGACGGCATCAATACGCAAGACGGTTGCGCCGCGTTGGGCGGCCTGTAGTTGAACGGGCGAAGCGGTGTTGAGGGTGACAGCGGCCATGATGTGGGGTTCTCCTAAAGATGTTGGTCAAGCACAGTCAAAACGACTGCGATACCCTCATCTTCCCCCGAATGGCACTGCAATATCTATGAAAAAGACTGCCAATTACTGCCAAAAAGCGTAGTTGTTTGCAGGGCGCAGCACGCTGACGCCCCTACAAATCGCCGCGCAAATCCTGTGCAATCAAGCGGGCGGCGGCGGTTTGCCAGTGATGCAGCGTGCGCTCTGGCACTTGCGATTGAAACCATGTCAGTGCGGCCTTATGCGCTGGGTCGGTGATGCTTGAATCGGCGCGATAGGGTTTTAACCCGATGGCATACGGGAAATACAGCGCGTTATAGTGCCGCCACTCATCCGATGTGCCAAAGGACGCCTCGCCTTCGGGCTTGAGCTTGGCGATAGACTCGGCTAGTACCGCTTTTAGGGCGGCGGCACGCGCCAAAACTTGCGCCCCGTCTGATGATGGCGATAGTCTCGCCGTCACATGCGGGTGATAGGCCAGCGGGCTGGCGGCCAATTTCGAGAGGTCGGTCATGGCGCTCAAGGCACGGCGGGTGATTCGGGCAAACGATTCTTCATCCAATCCGGCGAGGCTTTCAGCGGGGAGGGCGCGGGGCAAAGCGTCAGCGGCGGCGCGAAGTTCAGCGCGGGCATGTTGTATTTGCGGCGATTCGGACAATGTGAGGCGGTCAAGCGCGGCTTGCAATGGCTCGGCTAACATCGGGAGGACGAC
>Ga0163154_10008435_pt1 | contig 12003 bp, 8 predicted proteins | sample OliLakLV19MP9P1_FD_148649 | JGI IMG/M metagenome (GOLD analysis project Ga0163154, IMG submission 148649) | Freshwater microbial mat bacterial communities from Lake Vanda, McMurdo Dry Valleys, Antarctica - Oligotrophic Lake LV.19.MP9.P1 | ecosystem: Environmental > Aquatic > Freshwater > Lake >... | reverse complement strand
TGTATAACCAGATGAAGCACCATCAAACGGCGGATGATTTCCATGCCGGTGGGCTTCTCATGCCGGTTTCGCTGGATAAGGTCGGTCTTCGTAATCTGGCCTTGTTCGAGCAAGGTAGCCAGGTAGGCAAACTCGTCTATGGTGCCAAGCACCGAGCCTTCCAGTGCTTTACGCGCATAAATACGACGGTATCGCGTGAGGAATGTGAACAACCTGCTGATGGTAGCATCTTCCATCTCCCGGGCGGACGGATTCGTTTCATGTCCGGCAAGTTGATCCGTTTCGGTGGTTTGGCGCGCTAACCACACAGCGAAATGCTGCGGATTGTGAACCTTCGGGTGGCTGCGTTCATACGCCTCCAGGTAAGGCAGAATGGATTGGAGGAGGTCATATTTTGCCATCTGTAGTTGTGGGTGGTCGGTTAAAGCGGATCAGTTGGGCAGAAGTACGATTTTTTGAGCAATTGGATAGAAATTTACTGTTTCACGGTACCCATCAATCGTACAACTTCCTCTTTACCAAGCGCAACTGCCGTGTAAATCCCTGAGCGCAGATTGGACAACCCGCTGAAAGTCAGGGTGGAAATTTCGTTTCGCAAAAGAACGATCTTTGCAGTTGTTATTTTTTTGCCAAAAATATCGCGCAATTCGAATACCGGATCGTGTGGAATGTCTTTTCCGGTCACCAGAAATGTCAAGGTGCCGCCGACGGGGTCAGAGGCAACCCCTCCCGGACCAAAATCGCCCAGCCGCAGCCAGGCTTCCGTCATGTTCGGCAATCCATAGCCCCTTGCATTGTCGGGTTCGAGCCATTGATCCGCCGATTCAAACACCGCTTGCAACAGTTCTTCTGCTGTCTTATCGGGATAGGCACTCCAGAGCGATGCCAATGCGCCGGCGAGCATCGGGGAGGCAACGGACGTGCCGCTCGACGTGCCCAACTGGACACCGACATTGCCGGCAGTCACAATCTCTTGGCCAGGCGCCATGAGATCCGGCTTGATCCGCCCATCCGAAGTGGGGCCGAACGAACTGAACAAGGCCCGCTTTCCTTCATAATCCGTTGCACCCACCGCGATGAGTCCGGGTGCATCTGCGGGTGCGCCCACATACCGCCAGGTCCCGTCGCCTTCATTGCCCGCGCTGTTGCAAATGATCATCCCCTTCGTGGCAGCGATCGAAGCCCCACGGGAGCCGATGGCGGTGCGCCCATCAAGTTCGCGATAGCGATGCCCGAGCGTCGTGTCGTTGAACTGCGTGTACCCGAGCGAAGCGTTGATGATGTCCACGCCTGCGCTGTCGGCCCACTCCGCACCCGCCACCCAGTTGGCTTCTTCCACCGGGTATTCGCCGCCGGTGTCTTCCGTTTTTAATAAAAAATATGTGGCGTGGGGAGCAGTGCCCACGAAATAGCCGGGCAGATCGGAAGCCATCGTAGAAAGCACCGAAGTACCGTGCTGGGCAGATTCGTACAAGGCCTCATCGTGTTCTACGAAGTCATGTCCAACAAATAACCGGTGGTTCAGCGCGATGCTGTCGAACAGTGGGATCGTATCTACATGGGTGAACCCGCCATCCATGACTGCGATCCAGATCCCGTCGCCCCGATGCCCGGCCAGGTGCAGGAGCGGTACGCCGAGCAGGTTGTTTTGCAAGGCGGCATACCCCCAATATCCGGCCCCTTCGACTTTAGGGATCGCTGCCAAGGACACCCGCTTTTTTACAGGGCGGTTGGGCGGATTCCGATACCTCAAATGGGGGCCGATGTAGGTGATTTTTTTTACGAACGCCAACTTTTTCAATCCGGCAACGGCGCCGGTATCAGCGATGACAGTTGCAGTGTTCAGCCAGCGGGAGGTCGTATGGAGTTGTACGCCATTGGCTTTCAGGGCATTGACATAGGCTGTAGTTACCGGAAGGTCGTTTTCAACTACTGCAATGCCGGCGCGTGCGCGGCGGTCAAGCGATCGGGCGGAAAGAAATTCTGCCGGGCGACACGTGCAATAAGGAGAGTTGTTTTTATCGGTGAATTCGACCCAATACTTGTTGAGTTTTTGGGAAAAAAGCAGGCTGGGGAAGAGCATCAAGCCGATCGTTAGCCGACATGACCAGAGTAGTTTTTGCATAGCAAGATATTTTTGATTCACACGACGGCCCGAAGCACTGCCACAGCCCGCTCCACCATGGGCGCTGTCACATCCAGGTGCATCACGAAGCGGATGGTTTGAGGACCGAAAGCCGAGGCGATTACACCGTTTTTTTTCAGGTAATCCAGCAGCACTGCGGGCGTGAGCGGTGGCGCCAAATCGAAAATAACGATGTTGGTTTGAACCGGACGAATGTCCGTGACCCAGGGAAGTTCAGCCAGCGCAGCAGCCAGTTGACGAGCAAGATGGTGGTCGTCGCGGAGGCGTTCTATATGATGGTCGAGGGCATAGATACCGGCCGCTGCGAGATAGCCGGACTGTCGCATTCCGCCACCCATGACTTTGCGAACGCGCCGTGCTTCTGCAATAAATGCCTGACTTCCAGTTAATACGGATCCTACCGGTGCTCCCAGTCCTTTGCTTAAACAAATAGAGATGCTGTCTACTTCGGCCCCGATGTCGGCCGGAGTGTCGCCCGTCTCAACCAGCGCATTGAAGATCCGTGCACCGTCTAGGTGCAAAGCCATTCCACGCTCCCGGCAGACGCTGCAAATCGCCCGGATGTTTTCAATCGGATAAATGCTGCCTCCACCTTTGTTGCAGGTGTTTTCGATGACCACCAAGCGACTCACCGGAAGCCAGTCCTGACGTGGTTTTACGGCAGCCGCGACCAGGTCGGCTGTAAGAATGCCGTTTTTGCCTCTTAGCAGATTCACGCCGATCCCCGAATGAAACGCATAGCCACCCACTTCGTACTGAAAAATGTGGCTCATTTCATCACAAATGACTTCATCTAAAGGACGAGTATGGACTTTCAGTGCGATCTGATTGGTCATTGTCCCGGACGGACAGAACAATGCGGCTTCGTGACCAAACAGCGCGGCACATTTTTCTTCCAGCGCATTTGCAGTAGGATCTTCCCGAAACACATCGTCCCCGACTTCAGCAGCCCACATGACCTGGAGCATCCCCGGGGTGGGCTTGGTCACAGTATCAGATAAGAGATTAATGAACATAGGTGCAATTTGGGCACAAAATACAAAGGGCACCCCGTTGGGAGTGCCCTTTGCAACAAACAAAACCAACTAAAAAACCTGCTTTTTGCGTTATGCAAGTTCGATTCAACCCTTGCGGCGAAAAGAACAATAGAAAAACGGAGCGCCCTTTGCAAACGCTGCCAACCGCTGAAAAAAATTTTTTATCCTCAAAAATTGTAAGGAACGCGGCACCCATAACTTAGTCATTTTAGGTCAACCATTTTTTCATCAGACAACACTATTTTTCTGCGAATAGTGGGGCTATTTAAAGAAAAATAGCGGCCGTATGATGGAACAAAGGGTGGCATCAAATGACTAAGTTATTATTTGCCCGTTCCTAACCATCCAGCCGCCTTTGACGTTGGCGGGATATTGGGCCAGGATTTAAACCATCGCCGTCAACTGCGCCAAACGAGCCGAATAACCAGCCTCGTTGTCGTACCAGCCTACGATGCGGCAAGTGTTGCCGTTCACCTGTGTCAGCGGAGCATCGAAAATGCAGGAGTGTGTGTTGCGCACGATATCGCCCGATACAATTTCGTCGGTGTTGTATTCGAGAATACCTTTCAGGTTCGTCTCCGCAGCCGTTTTGAATACGGCATTGATTTCCTCTACAGTTGCCGTTTTTTTGATCATACACACACAGTCTGTCACAGAGCCCGTAGCCACCGGGACGCGCATGGAGTGTGCAGCAATTTTGCCTTTCAAGTGCGGGGCAACGAGTACCACTGCTTTGGCGGCACCTGTGCTGGTCGGCACGATATTCATCGCTGCGGCGCGTGCACGGCGCAGGTCTTTGTGCGGGGCATCCTGCAGGTTTTGGTCAGCCGTATAAGCGTGGATGGTGTTCATGAAAAACTGCTCTACGCCGAATGCTTTGTCTAAAGTCATGATCATCGGAACCAGGCAGTTGGTCGTGCAGCTGGCATTGGAGAGGATCAGGTCGGTGTCTTTGATCTGGTCGGCATTGGCGCCGATTACGAAGGTTGGCACGTCGTCGGCTTTTGGCGGAGCGGACAGTACGACCCGCTTAGCGCCTGCCTGGAGGTGCAGCCCTGCCTTTTCTTTATCGAGGAAAATACCCGTGCATTCCAGCACCACGTCAATACCCATCGAAGCCCAGGGCAGTTCGGCGGGATTGCGCACTGCAAGGCAGGCGATATTATGGCCGTTGACGGTGATGGAGTTTTCGTCCGACTCGATCGTACCGTCAAATCTGCCGTGCATGGTATCGTATTTCAGCAGGTGGGCAAGGGTGTGGTTGTCGGTGAGGTCGTTAATGGCCACAACTTCCACGGTCGGGTCTTTCACAAGGTTGCGGAAGGTGAGGCGGCCGATCCGGCCGAAGCCGTTGATGGCGATTCGTTTTTTTGCCATTGTTTATATTTATTGATGTAAGTGGCTCGCAAAAATTAGTTTAAATTTTCTCGAAAAGACGCAAAGTACTCGCTATCAAAACTTTGCCCCTTTGCGCCTTTGCGAGAGATTTTTTCTGAGTTACTGATGGATTGGAGACCGCTCAATCAAAGCGCTTTAAGCAGCGCCTCTTCCAAATTGCTGCGCGGATTCAAGGCCACGATTTTTCCATCCCGGCCGATCAAAAACGTCTTGGGAATAGACGACACGCCATACGTCGCTGCGGGTGCGCTGCCCCAATGCTGGAGGTCGCTCACGTGATTGTCCCACAGCAGGCCATCCTGGACAATAGCGGCTTTCCAGCGGTCTTTGCCACTTTCTTTCGCTTTTTTGACCTGCTCTTCGCCCATGCTACCGCTGGAGCGCGGATCAAGGCCGTCGAGCGAAACGCTGAATACCTCGAAACCTTTGTCCTTGTATTTTTTGTACGTTTCTACCACGTGCGGATTTTCCCTGCGGCAAGGTCCGCACCACGATGCCCAAAAGTCGAGCAACACCACTTTACCTTTCAACGCCGAGAGCGAACGTACTTTTCCGGACGGATCGGGCAAACTGATATCGGGAGCATCCTGACCTATCTGGATACCGCCGCCGCCACCATCACCCTGTTGACCGGCGAGTTGTGCCTCCAATTGGACGATCATGTTGTTGTAATCGGAAGCGTATTTAGTGCCAGGCATAGACGCATCCAGTTTTTTGGCCGCCATTTTAAAATCGCCTACAAACGGACCTGCATTGGTTCCCAGCAATTGGGAAGTCAGGAACGCTTGCATGAGCGGGGTACAACCCTCCTGGACTTTCGCCTTGGCTTCTTCCGGGCTTTTGAGTTGATTTTTCAAAATGTCCTGGATCAGTTTAGCATAGCAGGTAAAAGTGGGCGAACCGGTCACTTGTACCTCCATTTTGTCAAGTGTGCTCAGGTCCCCTTTCAGGTCAATCGTTTTTTCCTTGCCGCCCAGCACAAAGTAAATGCGCTTGGCGCCGATACTCAGGCGGTACAGTCCTTCTTCAAAGGCTTTCTCCTGTTTGATGTTGAAGTTGCCTTTAGCGTCGCTGGTAGCCATGCCGAGCGACACATTGGAACGGTCAAAATGGGCCTGGTCGAGGGTGACCTGGAGATTGGCCGCGCCTGCAATATTGCCTTTCAGGGCGTAACCGGCTTGGCCGTTGCAGGCGGTGAAAATCGCCATGGCAGGAAGCAGAATCAACAGCAGTGATTGTATTTTTTTCATGAAATATTGATAATTTTAAACGATTCGAATTGAATATGGCTCGAATTGGTTAGGAACGCGGCACCAATAACTTAGTCATTTTAGGTCAACCATTTTTTCATCAGACAACACTATTCGCTCAAAAAGATAGCCCATCTGAGCAAAAACCAATCTATCTGAAACTTACAAGTTATTATTTGCCCGTTCCTTAGCGTCGGCCATGACCACAATGTTTTCAAGCATAGGGTTTATATCACTTCGTCTTTCAGAATGATCGTGAACTGTTGCATGATACATTTTTTAACAAGAGACGCGCAAAATTACGCCATAATCTCCGAAAGTACGCCTGAATATATCCTTTGCCAAGCGTCCACAGGACCCCAATCTTCGACATCTACCACCACATTTTGGCCTGCTACCTTACCCAGCGCTTCGAAAGAAGCATTTTCAACCTGCAAAAAACGCTCAAAATCTTCCTTTTGTTCTGTCCGCACCGTGACAACTATGCGGCTTTGCGCTTCTCCGAACAACCAGGCATCTTTGCGATATTGGGCGTTGCTGTTCACTTCAAAACCCAATCCGCGCGGCATAGCGCTTTCTAAAAGGTTCGTCAGAATGCCGCCGTCGGACACGTCGTGGACCGACTGCACAAAATTACCCTCAATTGCTTTTTTGATAATCCCCTGAACTTGCACCTCTTCGTCCAGCTCAAAACGCGGGCAGGGGCTGTGTTCCACACCCAGAACGCTGCGCAGATATTCGCTGCTGCCCAGATCGTCGCAACTCGTTCCGATGAGGTAAATCAGGTCGCCTTCAGATTTAAAATCCAGTGTCATCATTTGCTCATAGTCGTCCAGAATCCCCAGCATCCCGATGGTCGGGGTGGGATAAACCGGCACCGTTTCGCCGCCACGGGTGTACTGGTTGTAAAAACTGACGTTGCCACCTGTTACGGGCGTTTCAAATTTGCGGCAGGCATCTCCCATGCCGCGAATGGATTCGGCGAACTGGTAATACACCTCCGGATTGTAGGGATTGCCGAAGTTGAGGCAATTGGTGATGGCCACCGGTTCGCCGCCAGCACAGACGATGTTGCGGGCCGCTTCAGCGACGGCGATCATGGTGCCTTTGTGTGGATCGGCGTACACGTAGGCCGAGTTGCAATCGGTCGTCAGGGCGATGGCTTTTTTGGTGCCTTTCACATAGACCACGGCTGCATCACTTGGGCGGTTGGTGGTCATCGTACCGGTGCGCACCATGGAGTCGTACTGCTGCGTGATCCAGTTTTTGGAAGCCAGGTTGGGGGCGTTCCAAAGTTTTTTGGCTGCTTCCAGGAAATTGGTCGGCTGCTCAATTTTCTGAAGATCAAACTGTTGTATTTTCGAAAGGTAAGCCGGTGCTCGTTGCTCGCGCACATAGACCGGTGCACCGCCGCCGAGCACCAGCGCATCGGCCGGAACGTCGGCCACTAATTTTCCTTCATAAAAATATTGAAGCCGGTCTTCTGCGATCGTCTCTCCGATGGCGGCGCAATCGAGGTCCCATTTTTCAAAAACGGCCAATATCTCCGCTTCCCGCCCCGGTTTGCACACGATGAGCATGCGTTCCTGGCTTTCGGAAAGCAGGATTTCCCAGTCCTTCATATTGGCCTGGCGGGTCGGCACTTTCGAGAGGTCAATGCGCATTCCGCAGCCTGCTTTGGCGGACATTTCGGAGGTCGAGCAAGTGATGCCTGCCGCACCCATGTCCTGCATACCGATCATTGCACCCGTTGCAATCGCTTCGAGGCTGGCTTCCAGCAGGAGTTTTTCCTGGAACGGATCGCCCACCTGTACCGCTGGAAGGTCTTCATGCGAATCTTCTCCAAGGTCGGCGGAGGCGAATGTGGCGCCATGTATCCCGTCTTTGCCCGTCGCCGAACCGACGATGAACACCGGGTTGCCCGGGCCGCCAGCGGTCGCGCTCACCGTTTCACCTGCCCGCACGATCCCTGCTGACATGGCGTTGACCAAAATATCGTGGTTGTAGCAAGGCATAAAATAGACCTCGCCGCCGACTGTGGGTACCCCGAAACAATTGCCGTAGTCGCCGATGCCTTTGACCACTCCGGCGATGAGCCGTTTCATGCGCGGGTTGTCGGGCACCCCAAACCGAAGCGAATTGAGGGCTGCAATGGGCCGTGCACCCATCGTGAAAATATCGCGGTGAATACCCCCCACGCCAGTCGCTGCGCCCTGATAAGGCTCTATGGCGGAAGGGTGGTTATGACTCTCGATTTTGAATACACAACCAAGTCCACCTCCGATATCCACCAACCCTGCATTTTCCTCGCCCGCTTCGACGAGCAGGCGTTTGCCGCTGCGCGGGAGTGTTTTGAGTTGCAGGATGCTATTCTTGTAGGAACAGTGCTCGCTCCACATCACCGAGTAAATGCTGAGTTCGGTGAAATTGGGGACGCGCCCCAAAATTTCTTTGATTTTTTCAAATTCATCGGGGGTAAGACCGAGGCTTTTGGCGGTTTCGACAGTAGGCTCCATGCTGTGAAAGCAGTGTGAGAGGGTGAGAAAAGTGAGACGCTTGTGAATCGGCGCAAAAGTAAAAAAAACTTGGCAGAGGGAAGCGGATTGGAATTGCCACGGAACGCGGACGGAATCAGGGAACAGTCCGCGTTCCTACAACCGAAATCGTGTAGACGCTGTTATAGGAAAACGCATAAAATCAGCGGTTTGATCGCCGTTATTTTCTTACAAATTCCCACCACATATTCTTTCCCACCATGTCTATTCATACCTTAAAGCGTGTTCAGCAACTCCCTATTTCGATAGAAAAAGCCTGGGATTTTTTTGGTTCCCCTAATAATTTAACAAAGATCACACCTGCCTACATGGATTTTCAAGTGAAATCGGAACCTGATTTTTTGAAGAAAATGTATGCGGGACAGATCATTACCTACACCGTGAAACCGCTGCTGGGCATCCCGTTGTTCTGGATGACAGAGATCACACACGTTCAGCCGGGCGAATTTTTTGTAGATGAACAGCGCACCGGCCCTTATTCGATGTGGCACCATCAACACCATTTCAAACCAATCCCCGGCGGCGTGGAAATGACCGACCTTATACATTATCAGGTTCCACTCGGCATTTTGGGTGATTTTGCCAATTGGCTTTTTGTGCGGCGACAAATCCAGGAGATTTTTGATTTCCGCTGGAAAAAACTGGAAGAGATGTTTGGTAAAGTCGCGTGATTCATTTCCCACATCCCCGCTTGGCGGCTTCCACGATTTTTTTAGTAAACTCGATCTCAGGGCGGATGGCCTGTACTTCCGGCCGGTCTATATTCGACCGGATGGCCGCTTCCACTTCTTCAAACCGTCCCTGGCTGAGCGCATACTCAAACCGGAACTGGTGGTCGCGCGTGAATTGTCCGAAAGCCTTGGCATGGTCGTTTTTTAGGCGAAAAAAGAGCCAGGTACATATTACACCGAAAAACACGCTCGCCACAGCCACAGCCAACAGCGATTTGAACCCAAAACCACCTTTTTGCAGCCGCAGGGATTCGTAGTCTTGTTCCAGGCGGCGATTTTCCTGCTGCAAATCCCAACGCTGATCGTTCAAACGGTCGCGCTCCTGCTGGTATTTCTGGGCACGATGTTGGGCATCGGCAAATGCTTTTTCGAGCACGGCTATCTGTTGTTCGGGCGAGGGCATACCTTCAGGGGGGTGAGTGATTTCCATAATCGCGTTATTTGCGCCACAAATTTGCACCACTCATCGGAACAATCACAATGAAAGTTGACATACTCGCCATCGGCATCCATCCCGACGATGTAGAATTAAGCGCCTCCGGCACCCTGCTCCGGCACGCAGCACAAGGCCACACGTTTGGCTTGCTCGATCTCAGCCGGGGCGAACTCGGCACCCGCGGCACACCCGAAATCCGCGAACAGGAAGCAATCGCTTCTGCTCAACTGTTGGGTGCCACCTTCCGGCAGACTCTGGATGTGCCGGACGGACTTTTCACTTACCATCCCGACCATATTGTGGATATTGTGCGTGTTATCCGGGCTTGCCAGCCGGACATCGTTTTGTGCAATGCACTCGATGATCGCCACCCCGATCATGGACGCGCTGCTAAAATGACCGCTGATGCCTGCTTTTATTCCGGTCTGGAAAAAATCGAGACGCGTGATGCGACAGGACAATTGCAACCCAAGTGGCGGCCTCAGGCGGTGTACCACTACATTCAGGACAGACAACTCACGCCGGATTTCGTGGTGGACATTACTCCCTGGTTTGAACAGAAAATACAAGCCATCCTGACTTTTCGTTCTCAATTCTTCGACCCGGAAGGTGCCGAACCCAATACCCCCATCTCCGGCAAGGATTTTTTGGATTTTATGGAAGCCAAAGCGCGGGTATTCGGTCGGTCTATTCAAGTGCAATATGCCGAGGGATTTCAATTGTCACGGGTGCCGGGAGTCAGGGATTTATTTGACTTGCTGTAAAACAAAAAGTGATGATATTTAAAACTTTGCGCCTAATACAACTTTGCGAGAAATTCTATCTGCCCTAAATTTGCCCAATTTGTCGGAAAAGCAACAGACTTGCCGCACTGGCAATGCCTCCCGAATGCCCAGGCTGTTCTACTTTTGCAATCTGAATCAATTGCTGCTTGACTGGATCATTCCAGCCCATTCCTCATCCCGATATTCATCCATCCAAAATGTTTCATCCTTCGGTTCGCCTGTTTCTTGCAGGCATCATCGCTTTTTTTGTTTTCTGCGGCAGTATTTCAGCCCAACTTTCCAAACACGGCAATATCTGGCGTTTCGGCAATCGTGCCGGGCTGGACTTTTCCAGCGGCCAACCGGTCAAAGTGACCAATGTGGCCATGGACTCTTATGAAGGCTGTGCGTCTTATTGTGATTCACAAGGTAATTTGCTGTTCTATACCAATGGCGGCGGCTCGCTTGACGACTCTGCAAACGGCTCACGCACTGGCACCATTTGGAACCGCAACGGTCAGGTGATGTTCGATCTTGGCACCACCAAAGGCGGTGGTTACAGCGCAGCACAGAGTTCTATCTTCATCCCCAATCCGGCAAACTCCAACCAATATTATCTGTTCACGATGGATCACGAGGCTAGCTTATTCGTGATGCCGATGTGGCCCAATCGAGGTTTGTCATACTTCATGTTGGATAGGTCGCTCAACGGCGGATTGGGCGGTGTAACACAGGAAGATGTCCGTATCTTCACACCGGCTGCGGAGAGTTTAACGGCTATTCGTCACAGCAACGGCATAGATTTCTGGATACTCACCCTGGATAGAAACTCCCTCGGTATTGTTGTAGTACCGGTGACTGCGGCTGGTGTCGGCGCAGCCAGCATTTATCCCCGCAATGGCCCCTCAGCCGACCGCGCATTGATAATGAAAGCGTCGCCCGATGGTCATTGGCTCTGTGTGGACAGCGAACTGTACACTTTCGATGCCACAACTGGCAAGCCAGTCTTTCAGCAAGACGTGCCGACCAACACGTATTCGTTTTCATTTTCGCCGTCAAGCCGTTATCTCTATACGTATGATCCTATGACCTTGAGTGATATTTTTCGCTATGACCTGGCTTCAGCCGATATCAGCAATTCCGGGGAGCAGATCAATACAGATCAGGAGTTTAGTTTTTTCGGGGAAATGCAAATCGGCCCTGACGGCAATATATACGTGATTGAACAACTTATTGCAGATATTCTAAATGATCCGCCTACCGTCAGCCTGACGGTCATTCAATGCCCTGACGGCACGGAGCCTACCCTACAACGTTCTCTATATCAATTTGATACTGATATTCTAAACGCCGGCGGCCTGTTCACTTCCTTGCCTAATTTCGCTGATTATATTTTTGCCACCAGCATTGCCGACACATCAGAAGTTGCACTTTGCGACACGGTGCAGGGCTTTGTTTTGAAACCCCAGACGATGGGTCAGAAATACCTGTGGAGCACCGGTGCCACTACGCCGCAAATCAGTGCGAATGCACCCGGTATTTATTCGGTTGAAGTGCAGGATTCATGCAGCAACCTCCGCACCGTGTTCGAGGTGGAGGCAGGGAACCTCGAAGTGAAGATTGAAGCCGCCCCCCTGAAAGATACCTGCGCTCCCCTGCCCCGCCGCCTGCAAGCCATCGCCGACG
>Ga0163154_10008434_pt1 | contig 12003 bp, 6 predicted proteins | sample OliLakLV19MP9P1_FD_148649 | JGI IMG/M metagenome (GOLD analysis project Ga0163154, IMG submission 148649) | Freshwater microbial mat bacterial communities from Lake Vanda, McMurdo Dry Valleys, Antarctica - Oligotrophic Lake LV.19.MP9.P1 | ecosystem: Environmental > Aquatic > Freshwater > Lake >... | reverse complement strand
GCAGTTTCTCTAGCAGCGCTTCCCCTTCTCCCACAGAAATAATCGTGCCTTGGGGCAGCATTTTACCCAGCTGCTCATAGAATACGCTCACCGCACCGCCGCCCACCACCAGCCGCACATTGGCCTGATGCCGTCGGGCGCGGCTTAGCCCGCGCTGAATTAAACCCTGGTTGCGCCACAGCTCTGCCAGGTAGGAGGTGACCATGCGCAGCCCGCCCAACGCACCCCGCAATTTGACCAGCGGGTTACGGGCATAGTAAAACTCGAAGGCATTTTGCAGCGGGTTGCCGCCACGCCCACCCACAGGAGCATAAATTTGGATGTCTCGCCACGAGAACACCAGCAATGTGGGGCAAAACTCGTCAATGCAGCGATCCATAGCCGACCCAAAATCTAGCGGTGGCACAGTGCCCAGGTCAAAAATGCGCTGCTGAATCTGAGGAAACTGTTTATTGATGTGGTCGGCTAGGTAGACCACTCCAATCGGGAAAATGGGATTGCACGGCAGGCGAACGTAGAGAATTCGCTCTGTGGACGCCATCGGTTGTAGGGGAAGTTGTAGGGTTTGGGTAGGAGACAGCATCGCGGTGGTGATGAACTGTGAAGGGGCTGAAAAGCAGGAGCTGAAAGATGAGAGGGCGTTGCAGGGCGGAGGAGCGATCGCTATCGGGGTGAATCAGCAAAAGGGCGATCGCCAGATCTAGAGGCAGTTCGTGAAATGCTCCTACTTTGATCTTCCGGCAGGTAAGTCAATCCGATAAATAAATTTGACTGGCAAATAAGTCTGAGAATAGTATTCATATAACTTTACGATAGCATCGACCCTCTGCCTGTGCATGCAACTTTTGGGGTGAACTATATGAAAGTTCCAATTAATTGGGTAGAATACTGCTGAAGTGATGGTAGCTTGTGGTTGAAGTAGATTAATTTCCTGCGGTTAATAAAACAGCCTCTGCTTGAGCCTAGTAGAAGACGGCGCAAGTTTAGCTACCGTAGGGCGGGCATCTTGCCCGCGTAGGACGGGCATCTTGCCCGCGTAGGACGGGCATCTTGCCCGCGCAGGCTGGAAGCCTGCACTACGAACGGTAGGCAGATTTACGCCTCAGACTAGTAGACGCTCTTAAGCTGAGATCCAGCGTGAGGCGATTAGCTTTAATGGCTTAATCGCAGCTTTATTCTGCTATAGAACATTGTTTTGGGCGTTGGTAGTTGAGTTTACAGCACCGGGGATCATGAGATGTTAGGGTAATTATCGTCCATGATTTTATGCAAGGCTCCTCCACGGCTATGGCTCAGATTATAGACCCTCTACCCTCTAGCAGCTCCGATCGTGTTCTGTGCTGCTATGTCAATGCAACGAGTAAAATCCAAGTCGCCCGGATTACCAATGTGCCCATGTGGTACTTTGAACGGGTGGTTTTTCCAGGTCAGCGTTTGCTGTTTGAAGCGATTGATGATGCTCTTTTAGAGGTTCATTGTGGCGTGATGGCAAGCTCTATTTTATCAGATACAATCCCTTGCGATCGCCTCCGGATTGAGGCCGCATTGGACGCTGCGTTTGAAGATCTTGAGTTGGGGAATGCAGGATTTGAAGCTGAACCGGTAGTCCTTGTTGCTGCCACGTTGGTCGAATAATTCTGATTTCTTTTGCTGTAAGACCTTTGAATTTAACGGCTTTGAGTTCAGTGCTTTTGAGTTTGATGCTTGATAAAAAACATCAATAAGATGAGAGACTCCTTTGAAATCCCTGTTTAGATGACGCTAGTTTGAGTAGAAGGAATCGGCATTACCGCCGATTCTTTTTTTGGCCATTTTTCCCGTTAATAACGGAGCCACTGTCCCCCTATGCAACCTCAGTTAAATCCCCCTAATGCGATTCAACCCGCCTCATCGCCTAGGACCGAAACTTGGTTTGACTACCCGATCCGCGCTCAGCCGCACCATACCGACTACTCGGGCGGGGTTTGGCACGGCTCTTATCTCGTTTGGATGGAAGAGGCGCGGGTCGAATATCTGCGCTCGATGGGCATTAGCTTTGCCGATTTGGTAGCGCTGGGCTGCGATTTGCCCGTCGTCGATCTGTCGATTCGCTACCATCGCCCGGTGCAGATGGGGATGGAGGCTGTGGTGCGGGCACGCATGCTGCAAATGGACGGGGTGCGGATTAATTGGGACTACCGGATTCAGTCACCCAATGCCGAAGAGCTATATGTCACGGCACAGGTAACGCTGGTAGCGGTCGATCGCGAAAAAGGCAAAATCATGCGGCGACTCCCTGCCGCCGTCAAAGATGCCCTCATGCGACTATCGAGCTAAGGATTGCGAATAATCTGCAAAATTGACGCCCCTGTGTGGACATAGCAGGTGGAGGACATAGCAGTGCTATGTCCCTACGCAGTGAATTGCATGGTGATAAGTTGATGATTCTACAAAACTCAAAATCCCATTCCCACGACCACTTGCTCGACTAGGGCGATCGCAAATTCTCGGTTGAGCGGAGCGTACTGGAGCAGCAGCCGATACCAAATTGGACCATATAGGGAATCGATCGCCAGCTCTAGGTCTAAATCTGGCCGCAGTTCACCTCGTTCAATCCCCCGTTGCAACAGCGTTTGAGTGGCGCTACGACGGCAGCCAATCATTTGGTTGCGGAATTCTTGGGCGACATGAGGGTCGGTTTGGGCTTCGGCAATTAGCCCCGCTAAGGCACGTCCGGTACTAGTGCTGCCCAGCACAGTCGCCAGTTGCCCCAACAGCTCGCCCAGGTCGGTTTTGACACAGCCAGTATCGGGCAAAGGCAAATTCTGCGTCGCGCGCTCGGCGTAGGCTTCTATCACCACAGACGCTTTGCACGGCCACCAGCGATAGATAGTTTGCTTGCCCACACCCGCCCGAGCGGCGATCGCCTCCACACTAATTCCACCGTAGCCCTTTTCCTCCAATAGCTCTACTGCTGCCGTCAAAATCGCCCGGTGACAGCGATCGCTGCGGCGACGACAGTCGGCAGATTTTTGCGACAGTTCGGATTGGGTGGCGTCACACGAGTCATCGGGTGCCATAGCTGGCTCTCAGGTAAATTTTGATGGCAAATTTTGATGGTAGCTAGGGCGTGGTTGGGTTTGTCACGCACAATACCTTCAGCATATAGCTAGACGAACCGTCTCGCCCACTGTTGACAAGACGAGACGGTTCGTCTAGTCTAAACCTATTAAGGACAGACTAGCTGTGAGAATAAACCGACACACTAATCTCTCTAGTTAACCAATCAGGATTTTGCCAATGAGTACTAGTCTTAGCCTATTTTCGCCGATTCAAGTCGGTGCCTACACCCTGCCCAACCGCATCATCATGGCACCGCTGACCCGCAACCGGGCAGGTGCAGGCAACGTTCCCACCGATTTGATGGTGACCTACTATGTTCAGCGCGCCTCAGCGGGGCTACTAATCACCGAAGCCACGCAGGTTTCACCGTGGGGACAGGGATATCCTGCTACTCCCGGCATTCATTCGCCCGAGCAAGTGGCGGGCTGGCGCAAGGTGACGGACGCGGTGCATGCAGCAGGTGGACGAATTTTCTTGCAGCTGTGGCATGTCGGACGGATCTCCCATCCCTCGCTGCAACCCAACGGTGAACTGCCCGTAGCCCCGAGTGCGATCGCCCCCGCCGGAGATGCCGCCACCTACGAAGGCGGCAAGCCCTTTGTTACTCCACGAGCACTAGAGCTACACGAAATTCCTGACATTATTGCCCAGTATCGCCATGGGGCTGAGAATGCGATCGCCGCTGGGTTTGACGGCGTAGAAGTGCATGGAGCCAACGGCTACCTGCTGGATCAGTTTTTGCGCGATGGAGCCAACCACCGCACCGATGACTATGGCGGTTCAGTCAAAAATCGGGCGCGTTTAGTCCTAGAAGTAACCAAGGCGGTGGTGGACGTCTGGGGTGCAGACCGCGTCGGCATTCGCTTCTCGCCCAGCAGCACCTTCAACAGCATGGCCGATTCCAACCCTGAAGCTACTTTCAGCTATGTGCTGGAACAGCTCAACCCCTTGGGGCTGGCCTATGTGCATCTGCTGGAACCCAGCGAGTCGGACTTGCGCCACGGCGGGGTATCAGTTCCCACCACCTATTTCCGCCCGATGGTTCAATGCAACTTGATGGTGAACTGGGACTACGACCAAGAGAAAGGCAATGCCGCGATCGCCTCTGGTCATGCCGAACTGGTGTCCTACGGCAAGTTGTTCATTGCCAACCCCGACTTACCCGAACGGTTCCAGTTGAACGCAACATTGAATGAACCCAATCCGGCTACCTTTTACGGCGGCGGTGCTGAGGGCTATATCGATTACCCGTCTTTGAAGGAATTGCAGGCGGTCTAGATCTGTGGGTAGGGGCGAGTGGCACTAAAGCTTAAACTGATCTCTAACTGAACTTGAAGTCCCCTTGATTAAAGGGGACTTTAGGTGATTGTCGATACGCCGCAGTTCTATCCGATTCCACTTATCCTGCGGCAGATCTTCGGCTGTTGCAGGCAGTCGAAGGTCTTGCTTGTGCAGAGCGCGTACCAGCAGTAAATTGGGCTGAATCAAGCAAGTAGCCAAGAATATAGCTGATAAGCTAGAGATTATGAATATTGATGCCTCTATTATCGATCAACGGTTGGGATCAGTTACCGATGCTATTCGGCAGCAGGCTGCTGAAGAATTGCGGATTAGTGAGGCAAGCAGGCTCAAATCACTAGCATTTGTATATTTTTGCGTTAAAACCGTTTTAGATTTAGAGGACGATGATGCTTTTGATTGTTTGACCGAAGGAGGGGGAGATTTCGGCGTAGATGCTATGCATATCTCTGAGGAATACGATGGTGAATTCACCGTCAGCCTATTCCAGGCTAAGTACAAAAAAGATCTAGAAGGCAACGCTAACTTTCCCGAAGCAGGAGTGGAATGCCTAATCAATGCAATCAAATATTTGTTTAATCCTACAGCCAAGTTAGAGCATATCAACCAGCGCTTGCTTGCTAAGGTTGAAGCAGCCCGGAGTTTGATTCGAGACGGATATATTCCACAGGTTCGCGCCCTAGCCTGCAACAACGGATTGCAGTGGAACGCAGCAGCCCAGGAAGCAATCGAGCGGACTGGGTTTGGCGATCAAGTTACGTGGGAGCACGTTAATCATGAACGCCTAGTCAAGATTCTGCAAGCATCCAAACCGGTTAAGGATACTTTGCAGCTCAGTGGCAAAGCGATCGTTGAGGATATGGACTTTAGTCGAGTGCTTGTGGGGAAAATCTCAGTTGCTGAAATAGCAACTCTGATTGAGCGGCACGGGGAACGCCTGCTGGAACGCAATATTCGCCGTTATCTAGGCTTACAGGGAAACCGAGTTAATGAAGGTATTCGCCATACTTTGACGAGTAATGAAAAGAATAACTTTTATTTTTATAACAATGGAATAACTCTGACTTGCGACAGTTTTTCCTACAACGCACTACAAGATGGTAACTATCAAGTTCGGGTCGAAAATCTGCAAATCATTAATGGTGGGCAGACCTGCATGACAATTTCTAAAACTTTGAAGGAGACGAAACAAGTGGATCTAGTAGACCTATTTTCCCAAAATGCTCAAGCCTATGTTCTGCTTCGGCTTTATCAATTGCCTAACGATAACGACGACCTAGTGCAAAAGATTACCTACGCTATTAATAGTCAAAACCCAGTAGATCTGAAAGATCTACGCGCCAATGATGACCGTCAGCAACGGTTAGAACTAGATATCCAGCAGTTAGGATTTAACTATCGCCGTAAGCGCTCTGACAGTAGCGCTCGATCTACCGATATTACTTCAGGGGTAGCAGCTGAGGCAGTGCTGTCGGTTTGGCAAGAAAAGCCTCAACAAGCCAAGTTTTTTGCTCGCGAACATTTTGGCAAGCTATACGATTCAATCTTTACTGATCAGCTCAACGGCGCACAAGTTGTACTTGCAGTTCAGTTATACAGAATTGCCGAAAATCGCCGCAAACGACCAGAAAAAAATGATCCTGATTTCGTCCGCTATGCTGCATGTTTTATTGCAATGCAAATGGGACGGAGACTTCTCAATGATATGAACCTTCACAAGAGAGATATTGGTCACCAAAATTTTCAAGAAGCTCATCAGCGGGTCGAGCAAAACGGAGAAGCTTACTTTAACGCCTCAGTACAAGATATTCAACAAGCACTTCAGGAGCTTTACGGGGAGCAGGAGATTTCGTTACAACAACTTTCTGCTACTTTTCGACGGGGTGACTTAATCGGTAACCTTCAGCAGATAGAAATCCGTTAAATATATGTTGAGAGAAATATACAGGTATATTGAGAGCATTGGATCGGTGAAAGGCAGGATCACACTAGCCAAAACCGATATTAAGGAATCGTAGATCTGAACCAATTTAGACACTCAAGGTATCATGCCAATGTGATAGAACACAATCTCATACCCAATCGGCGTAATATTTTGCTGTTTCAACCCAAGCGTAGAGTTGAGTCGGGGTCGCTGCTCGATCGGGTTAATAGCGATCATCTGTAAACCGATCCACATGAGCGGGTTTGAGCAAATCTAGGTCGTCATAGTGGCGCAGCATTCGCACAGATACTTGCCCTAAGCGTGAGCAATCTCCAATCTTGAACATCTATGTGTGCTGAAACACATGGTGTGCTGAAATACATGGTGTGCTGAAATACATAGTGTGCTGAAATACATAGTGTGCTGAAACACATAGTATGCGATCGCATTTCAAAGAATACTGAAGTCGGCATATCTTTTTATTACAAAGTATTACGATTGCATTGGCGCATCGGACTAGCTTGCGTTGAGGCGCTATTATCAAAATTATCTTGCGACTGAAAAGGAGTATGGACTTTGCTTAAGTTTTGCTGGGTTCAATCAAACCTACGCGAAAAGTTTTGTCCGTCAATCAGCGGCTTGGCTCAGCAATTTGACGAAGCAATGTATTATGGAACGGGAGAGTTCGCGGCTTTAAAGCATTACTACATAGAATGTTGTGAATACGCAGCAAAAAACATGCTCTAAGAGGCAAGCATTATGCCGGATGGTGTTGTACAAGTTGGGCGCGGTGGGGTTCTTTTAAGTGCAGCCAGTACTCCAAATACGGTTGAACAGCTACTGCGGTTGCGATACGAAATTACCAGTGGCGGCATTCAATTTTACCGTCAGCCTTCCTTCCCCACAGATACTCCCAATCGTCGCGATGCCATTGCAATTTTTGCGGTATTAGATAGTCTGTTAGGAGTGCCCAATACAACGCTACAAAGCCGAAACGGGCAGCTAACGCTGGTTTCTCTTCCCGCTACTCCGAATGCGGCCTTTTATAATGTGGCATTGCAGGCCATTGTAGGGACTAGCCCGACGGGGACAGCTTCAGTCAGTGCCGTTACGTTGACGGTGCAGCGATCGCAGCCCTTTGCGAGTGCAGCCAATCTGTCCTTTCAAGATCTGACGCTACAGTTTACGATAAATCGCGCTACGACTGGCGTACAGGTTAGCGGGGGTGTAACGCTAAACCTGTTTGGTCAAGCTATTCTGCTGAAGGCAGGTTTGAGTGAGCAGGGGTTGCTGTTTCGACCTGAGCTATCAGATGCGACATCACTGCTGGTGCTGAATGGGCTGGGCAGTTTGAATTTGGCAACGCTAGAAGTGGGCAGCAGTAGCGGATCTCAGCGATGGGATCAATTAGAAGCGCTGTATAGCTTTGATGAAGGCGGCGGCAATAAAATTTTTGATAGTGCGGGAATTCGCTCCATTGAGAATCGAGAGCAGGTGCCGCTCGATTTGGACATTAACCCATCTGGGCAGATCACTCGAACGGAGACTGGGATTACGCTTAATCGTGGGGCTGCGATCGTATCGGCTCGACTGCGGCAAACGGACGATAAAAAAGTCCCGAAAATTATCCCTGCCTGTCGCAAGAGTAATGCCCTCAGTATCGAAGCCTGGGTGCGATCTGCCGCCGCCACGTTGCCGGAGAATGCCGAGGCTCCTCCTCGCATTGTCACGTTGTCAAAAGACATCAGCACCCGCAACTTTTTGCTAGCCCAAGGGGGTGCAGAAAGCCGTGAAGGGGGCGACTTTTATGGGGTACGGTTGCGGCGTACCCGAGATAGTAGAACGGATGCCAACGGGCTGCCGCCGCTGGTGTCGCGGCGAGGAGCGCTCACCACTCAGCTTTCCTATGTGGCCTTTACTCGCGATCGCGACGGCACAGCTCGACTCTATGTCAACGGTGTCGATCAGACCGACGCTAGCCGACCCGCCGATCTGGGCGGCGATTTTAGCCAGTGGGATGAGTCGTTTCAGCTGGCGATTGGCAACGAGATTAGCCTCAATCGTTCTTGGATAGGCGACTTGCAGCGCATTGCGATCTACAGTCGAGCGCTCTCGCCAGCTGAGATCGAGCAAAGTTACTTTCCCGCGTTGCGGGTGCAGCTAACGCTGGCCAATATTGCTGCTCCGCTGACAACTATTGGAGTAGAGTTGCGAGCATTAAGCGATCGCACCCAGGTACTCTACCGTCCGACTGCGCCCGTGGCGATTACGCCTGATTTGCGGCTCGATCAAATTAACCTAGGGTTTGAACTGCAAGCGGGCAGTTCCACCTGGGTCGCGGCTGGCAGCGTCCAGGCAAGTCTGTGGGGACTGGCGATTGGCAAGCTTGTCCCTAGCCTGACGCTCAATGCCGACGGACAGCCAGTGTTTGTGCTGACTCGCCAGCCAAAACCCGATACGCCGTTGGAGTTGCCGCAATTGGGGCGCTTTGTCTTGGGGGCGTTTGAATTGCGGGCTACCGCAGCAGGCTGGCAAATTCCTACTCTGGGGCAGATGACCTTCAGTGTCCTGCCGCCGCCGCTGCGAGGGGCGTTGCCGGTGGGGTTGGCGATCGCCGACAATACGCTGTTTTTGACCTTGAACCCAACGCCACCGTTGACCCTAGTGGCGCAGTTGGAGTTTGACCGGGTAAATCTGCGGTTTCAGCGGATTGCTGAGGGCTGGGCGGTGCTGGGAGAGGTGGGGCTAAAGCTGTTTGGCAATTCGGTACCGCTGGTGCCCAGCTTTGCTAGCGATCAGCCCAATCGTCCCTTTACCCTGACGTTTTTAGCCAGCCCAGAACGCCCAGCCAGCCTCAGCAGCCCACCCGGAGACCTGTATTTGTCGCGGCTGCGGCTGCGGGCGCTCACCCCAGCCAGCAATAACTTCTGGTCGATGGTGCTGGTTGGAGTGGTCGAGCTAACGGATAGCACCAGTCTCGATCGCTTGGGAGCCTTAACGCTGGAGGCTGAGGGTCAAATTCAGGGCAATCTGACGCCGCCCCAGCAGCCGACGCAGCTGCAAGGCAAAAGTAGTTTGAAAAGTGCGACTGAAACGCTGTTTGGCGGAGACTTTCAGGCGCAGGGCGATCGCCTGGTGCTAACGGGTAAATTCACGCTGTTTCCCGATGGCTCACCGCTACAGTTCAATGAAGAGGCTCAGATTACCCTGGGGCCAGCCGTCCAGCTGCGGTTGCTGCGTCCGCTCACGGTGACTACTGCCAACTTCGAGTTACGCAATCCTCAGCTCAGTCTGACGGGTGGACAGTTGGCTCTGAGCGGCATCTGGCTGGGAGAACCAGTTACCTGCTTTGGCAGCCAGCGCGGAGCGGAGTTTATTCTGCGAGGGCTGCCCACGTTCGGATTGCCCTTTAGTTTGAATTTGGGAGCGATTTATGAACCGCAAACGGCTGTTAAGTTAACCGACTTCTTGCGATCGCCGCAGACGGGAACGGATTCGCGCACCATGCGAGTGGATGTGCAGTTGGAGCTAAGTAGTGGTGGCGTGCAAACAACGCTAGCAGGGATATTTCAGGCCGACGATGCGGACGGGCAAGTCCAGGATTTACGCATTCCGGCGGTGACGGTATATACGCCGCCGCCTACCCGCAATGCCCTGTTGGGACACCTGGTTACCGAACTAAAGGCGCAGCGTGATCAGATCATTGCGCCGCAGTTTCGTCAGGTTAGCAGCTACCGCTTGATGCTGCCAGCGGCGGCTCGTCAAGAATTGCTGTTTTATTTAGGCACCGCAGCGGGGATTTCCACTGCGCCGATTGTGGCCGTGCTGCCGCTGGTGTTTGCCGCCGCCAACCAAACCGTGGCAGATGCCAACGGGCTATTTCGGCTAGAGCAACGCGATCGCTGCCAGCTCACCCTGAATGTGGCCGGACAATCGAGTGCGGCGATCGCCACTGCCTATCGCGATTTTCTCAGCCAGCTAGCAGCGCTAGAAAACCCGGCGCGATCGCTATTACCGGGCGCGATCGCCCTGATTAAACGCCAAATTGCCGAACGACTGCCCCAGCCGATTAACCAGGTCTTGTTCTATGCCTACGGCCTGGAGATGGGGGACGGCGGACGGGTCGATTTGCAGGCAGGAATGCGGCTGCGGGTCGATTTCCAAAATTATCAGGACGTGCCGCCAAATGAACGAACGGCGATCGCCATCAACGGCTTTGTCGGCAGCGGCACCGCCTATTTTTCCGTGCATTCTTACCCCAATCCGGCGGCTGTGGGGCAGTTTTTGCTGGGCTTCGATCCCTTTATTGCCCGGATTCCGTTTGCCATTCAAACCGACGCCTCCAAAGACGGAGCAGGCAGCATCATTGACATCCACAAACCGGGCTTCCGCTTCCCCTATTACCGCTTGTTTTACCCCGGCCAGTTTTCTGTTGTGGCAGCCCCCAAAGGCTCAGAGCGGACGATCACCTTGGTGGGAGCCGCCAGCCTTGCCGACTTGGCAACGGCTACGGAACAATATCGCAAAAATGGCAGCGTTCAAGCGACTGACACCCGCATTAGTTTCTTCTTCCGGGGGCGGGTAATGGTCGTTCCCGAAATTGCCATTTTTGTCCAAGAGCAGCCGATTTATGTGTCTTTGGGGACGACGCTGCGCCAGGTAGCAGAAAGGTTTACAGGCATTCCGGTGAGTGCGTTGCGGAGTCAGCGGTTACAAAGCTTTCAAGGAGCATTGCGACCGCGCCGATTGATTCACAGCGGCATCAACAGTTCCCCAGCGTACCGTTTTATTGATCTCACTGTTGAGCCGTCTAATGTTAATAACGCTAACGCCAATGAGCTGGATGCGTATGATTTGCCCGTGGTGCAGGGCGATCGCTTTTATTTCTAAAGCGTGTGTGCTCAAGCATATAGGATTGATTAGTTTGATTTTGGCTTAAGCTGCGAGTTCCCGTTCATTCTGGCGTGTCATGTTTATTCCATCCTTTGCCAAACTGAACAGCGATGATCCACTCTACTTTCTGCTCGAAGTACCAGAAGTAGCCGCTCGGATAGATTATTGCATTGCCTTTTTGCCGGACGAACCAGGGTTGCAACAGCCTCTGTCGCTGACCGACACTTGGAACAGATACCCCGGCATCTACTTGCACTTAAATGTAGCCAAGGCAGCCCTCCAGCAGCCAACTTTCGTCACGGCGTTGCATCGCCTGCTGGCCGAACTGGGCACACCCTTAGCCCCCAGCCCAATTCGGTTCCTCTGGCTAGAAAACCCCGCCGACCCCATTGGCCACTGGCGATTTAATGCGCTGACGCTACAGTTTGGCGCTCCGGCAAAACCTGTTGCATCTGACACTGTCACGACTCGGGTTGATACTGTTGCATCACCTGCTTTTTTTAGCTTCCGCAACTACGGCCTATTTGTCGCAGGGGGAACCCAGGTTGGCTTAAATCCTGCTGGCGATGGGCTGGTGCTAACGCGGGAATTGTCTAATCCACAGGGCTTTTATCTGTCTGCCGAGTTTGATACTCAGCGGCTCTATGGCGTAGACGCAGAGATCACGCTGCCTTTTGCCGGGGCGATCGCCGGATGCTTGCAGACCACGCTGACGGTGCAAAAACCAGAGCCTGTGACGGCGGCAGACGCGACTAGTGAGGCGGCAGACCAGAGCTACCGAGAAC
>Ga0163154_10008430_pt1 | contig 12018 bp, 10 predicted proteins | sample OliLakLV19MP9P1_FD_148649 | JGI IMG/M metagenome (GOLD analysis project Ga0163154, IMG submission 148649) | Freshwater microbial mat bacterial communities from Lake Vanda, McMurdo Dry Valleys, Antarctica - Oligotrophic Lake LV.19.MP9.P1 | ecosystem: Environmental > Aquatic > Freshwater > Lake >... | reverse complement strand
GATCCTCGCCGCGCAGCCAGGAAGCCGTGCCCGCGGCGGGCGGTTGGATCGCCTGCTTCCCCGCCCACGATCGCGCCGCCGACGCGACCCTGACCATCGACCATTTCACCGACTTCGGCCGCCGCGCGGTCGGGCACGCGCGCTTCCTGGGCATGGTCCCCGATCCCTCGCCGCGTCGTCCCCAGGATGGATTGGCGCTGCTCACCAACGGCCGCGGCGGCATGGCGCGCATCCCGGTCGACCTCGGCGCGATCCACTCGAAGTACGACTGCGTGCTGGGCATCAATCTGCATCCCGCGGTGCCGGTCGACCGTCATGTGCTGGTCAAGCGATTGCGCGTGTGGGCGATCGCCGACGGCTTCATCACCCCCCTGTCGCGCGACAACCTCGCCACGTTCGAGGCCGGTCCGCCCGGCCGCTGGCGATTCGTCGCCAACGCCGGCGATGGTCGCACCGTCGAGATCCATCTCGAGGCCGACATGCTCGCCGAACGCAATGCGGTGGTGCTGCGTTTCTCACGCCCGTCCGGGCCGCCGACCTGGGGCCACGAACTCGAATCCGACCGCGACGTGCGCCTGAGCGTGCGCCTCGACCTCGAGGATCGTGGCTATCACGGCGAAACCGCGCGCAGCGACGCCGCCGATCGCCACTTCGTCGAGCATACGATCCCATTTCCCACCGGCGACGGCTTCGCGTTCACGCCCAGCCAGGACCGGCACCTGCGGGTGCGCGCTGAGGGCACGTTCCACCGCGAACCCGAGTGGTGCCTGGGCATCGGCCACCCGGTCGAGGCCAGCCGTGGCATGACCGCCAGCGGCGATGCGTGGAGCCCAGGCTGGTTCGACCTGCCCCTGCCACGCGATGGCGCCGCCACCATCGTCGCCCATGCCGAGGCCGAGGATCCATCGCCTGCCGACGTCGCCGGGATGCGCGCGGCGCGCGGCGCCCGGGTCGACACGGCTCTGACGCATGGGGGCTTCGATGCCAGCGACACCTTCGCTCGCCAATTGGCAGCCGCGGCCCAGGCCTACCTCGTCCGCCGCGATGGCGGGCGCACGGTGATTGCCGGGTACCCCTGGTTCCTCGATTGGGGTCGTGATTCCCTGATCTGCGCGCGTGGCCTGGTGGCGTTGGGACTGGGCGACGACGTGCTGCGCCTGCTCTGCGTCTTCGGCCGCTTCGAGTCCGCCGGCACGCTCCCCAACTGCATCCACGGCGAGGATGCGTCGAACCGCGACACCTCCGACGCCTCGCTGTGGTACGGGGTCGCCTGCGAAGATCTCGCCGCCCAGCTTGGTGAAGCGGTTTACGCCACCGACGTCGGTGGGCGCACCATCGCCGAGGTCCTGGCAGCGATCGCGCGCGGCTATCGCAACGGCACGCCCAACGGCATCCACGTCGATCACGCCACCGGCCTGGTGTGGAGCCCCCCGCACTTCACCTGGATGGACACCAATTATCCGGCCGCCACCCCGCGCACCGGCTATCCGGTCGAGATCCAGGTGCTGTGGATCCGCCTACTGCGTCAGCTCGTCCGCCTCGGCGTGGCCAGCGATGGCGAACCCTGGGCCGAACTCGCCGAACGCGCTGCGGCCAGCTTCGAGCGGCTCTACTGGCTGGCGGATGAAGGCTTCCTAGCCGACCTGCTTATCGCCCCCCAGGGCGTCTCGGCCGAGGCCGCGATCGCCGATCACGCCCTGCGCTCGAACAGTCTGTTCGCGGTCAGTCTTGGCATCACCACCGGCGCGCGCGCGCGTTCCACCGTGCATGCCGCCCTGCGTCACCTGGTTGTACCGGGGGCCTTGCGCAGCTTGGCGCCACTGCCGATATTCCCGCCGCTCCCCGTCCTGGCCGGCGATGGACGACTGCTCAACGATCCCAGCTTCCCCTACCAGGGACGCTATGAAGGCGACGAGGACACCCGGCGCAAGCCGGCCTACCACAACGGCACCGCCTGGACCTGGACCTTCCCCACCTTCTGCGAAGCGATGGCCCGCGCGTGGGACTTCTCGCCCGCGGCGGTATCGGCGGCGCGGGCCTACCTCGGCTCCATGGACCGCCTGCTCGGCGAGGGCTGCCTCGGGCACCTGCCCGAGATCGTCGACGGCGACGCTCCTCACCTGCAGCGCGGCTGCGATGCCCAGGCGTGGGGTTGCACCGAGGCGGCGCGGGTGTGGAAGCTGTTGGCGGGTCCGGGGCCGAACCCGATCACGGCGCGGGTCCGCCGCGGACGCAAGCGGCGCTGAGCGACGACAGCGGTGAGGAGTCTGTCGGGGACAGCGAGCGAGGATGGCGACGCGGATCGGATGGCAGATCCAAGGCGGCGAAAAGACCCACGGTAGCACCGTTACCTGGTCGTTTCGCCAAACGAGGAGATGCTGTCCGAGACCGAGCCAGCCGAAGCTCGCTATCCCCGACAGACTCCGAGTGCGTCGGCACGTCGCCCGAGTCCGCGTAAAGTCAGGCCGAGTGCAACTCGGCGATCCCAGGAACGGCTGGCTGCCCCCTGGGATCGCCGAGTTGCATTCGGCTGCTTTCAGTTCTCAACCGTTCAGGTTGCCCTTGTGCAGGCCGCACTCCTTCTTGGTGCTCTCCTCCCACCACCAGCGCCCCTCGCGCTCGTGCTGGCTGGGCAGGATCGGCTTGGTGCATGGCTCGCAGCCGATCGAGACGAAGCCGCGTTCGTGCAGGGGGTTGACCGGTACCTGCAGGCCGCGCAGTTCGAACCAGACATCGGTGCCGGTGGTGTTGGCGAGTGGATTGAATTTTACCAGCTGCCCGCCGCCCTGGCCAGTGAAGGCGGGGTCGCGCTGCACCAGCGGCACCGCGCCGCGGGTTGGCGACTGGTCACGCCGCTGGCCGGTGATCCACGCGCGCAGTCCGGACAACTGGCGGCGCAGCGGCTCGACCTTGCGCACGCCACAGCATTCCTGGTGGCCATCCTGATAGAAGCTGAAGAGGCCCTTGGCGCGCACTAGGCGCTCGACCGCGGCTGCCTCGGGGAAGCAGTACTCGATGCGGATGGCGTAGTGCTTCTCGACCTCGGCGAAGTAGCGGTAGGTCTCGGCGTGCAGGCGCGCGGTGTCGAGGCTGAAGACGCGGAACGGACGGCCGCTCTGCTTGGCGTACTCGATGAGCAGGACGTCCTCGGCGCCGCTGAAGCTGATCGCCACGTCGGCAGCGAAATCGGCGAGGACGCGATCGACGATCTGCTGCGGGCGCAGCGAGGCGAGTTCGGTGGCGAGGACAGCGGGATCGGTCATGGGTGGCGATCGTGGCTGGGGTGAGCGGGGCGGCAATACGGGTCCGTGGTGCGGGGGGTGCGTGGTGCGTGGTCCGTGGTCCGTGGTCGGGAGAGGCATCAACGAGTCGCGGGCTTCGGTTATCGGTCTTCGGTCTTTGACCACGGACCACGGACCACGCACCACGCACCCCCTGAAGGACCACGCACCCTCTGAAGGACCACGCACCCCCTGAAGGACCACGCACCCCTGAAGGACCACGCACCCCTAGATGAGATCATTCCCCGAGCTGCCCCCGGCTGCGAGCAGCGCCTCGCGCAGTCGGCGCAGGGCGTGGAACATGCGGCTGCGCAACGTGCCCAGGCTGATTCCGCCGAGGATGGCCGAGGCCTCTTCGTAGCTCTTGTCCTGGAACACCACCAGTTCGACGATCTCGCGATACATCTGCGGAAGTTCGGCGAGCGCGGCGGCGAGCTTCTCCTTGGCCTCGCCGCGCGCGAGGCGACTGCCGACCGGTTCGCTCGGGGCGGAGGCCGAGGCGGCCATCGAGCCGGGGTCGTCGTCGCGATCGAGGTCGGTGAAGCTGACCATCACCTTGCGGCTGCGCGCCTGCAGATAATCGATCGCCGCGTTGCGCGCGATGGTGTAGAACCAGGTCGAGAAGCGACGGGTGACATCGAAGCGATCGACGTGCTCGAACACCTTGAGGAACACGTCCTGGGCGATCGAGCCGGCTTCGTCGTAGTTGCGCGTGATCTGGTAGATGTAGGCCATGATCGGCCGCTGGTAGCGCCGATAGATCTCTTCGAACGCGCTGAAGTCGCCGTTCTGACAGCGGCGGACGAGCTCCTCGTCGGTGATTTGCGCCTCGGCCATCGCGACCACCCTAAATCCGGCCTCGCATCCCGCTAGGGTTAGCGGGGTCTGACGGTGACCTCGATCAGCACCGCGTCGCCGGGCATGACCTTGTCGCGGAAGGCGATTCTCTTGGTGCCGGCAATGCGCGGCAGGCCCCCCTCCGACACCAGTTCGAGGTCGCGGACGTCGAGGATCTCGGCGCCCGAGGGCCGGCGGATGGTGCCCTGGGCGACGACGGCGGTGTGGCCGAAGGTGCGGGCGGCGATCCAGGCCGCGTCGGCGACCGCCGCCCACTGGGTCACGCCCATCATCAGCGGCGCGCCCGGGAAGTGTCCGGGCACAAAGGGATGGTCGAGCGGGTAGCGATAGCCGGCCACCAGCATGCCGCTGGCGGCATCGGCGCTGAGTACGGTGTGGGCGAAGCGGGTAGCGGCCGGCTTCCAATCGAACAGGGCCGCCGCGGGCACGGTGCCCGCAGCCAATTCGCCAGCCTCGGCGCGCGGGCCGCCGGCGATCTCGGCGAGCGGGGCCGAGCCGGACATGACCTCGGCTTCGAGGATGCGCTGGCCATCGATGGTGGCCTTGGTGCTGAACACGGTGAAGGCGCCGCGGTCGCGCGTGATCACCGCCTCGCCGATGACTTCACCGGCCAGGGGCGCGAAGCGGTCGAAGACGATCTTGCTGATCATGCTGAAGACGGCGACGTGGCCGAGCGGCGCCAGCTTCTCGCGCAGCAGCGGCACTCCGGTAAGCGCCATCAGTTCGGCCAGGAACGGCTCGTACCAGCAGGCGACGCCATCGGGGCCGCGCCGACCGAATATCTCGCGCCCGCGCGGGTCGCCAGGCAGCACCCGCGTGCGCGAGACGGCATGGGTACGGGCCGCATTCATGGTCACGGTGTCGGCCAGGATATTGGCGCCACGGTGCGGGATGTAGTCTTCCAGTGCCTTCGCGTCGAGGGTCGTCTCGCTCATGGGCGGCTACGGTGGCGGGCCGGCTCGACTCGACAAGCCTGCGTCCTAGGAGCCTGTCGGGGATAGCGAGCGTCGCACTGGCTCGGTCTCGGACGCCATCCTCGCTCGCTATCCCCGACAGGCTCCTAGACCCGGTCGAAGGTCATTCGCGGTGATGCAGCGCGGTATCGAGCGCCGCCGGGTACAACGCGCGCTCGGCGGCCTGGACCCGCGCCTGCAGCGCCTCTGCGCTGTCGCCCGGCAGCACCGGCACCTCGCGCTGGGCGAGGATCGGGCCGCTGTCGTAGTGGCCGGCGACACGGTGCACGGTGCAGCCGCTGATTGTCGCCCCAGCGTCGATCACCGCCTGGTGGACGCGCAGGCCGTACATGCCGCGACCGCCGAAGGCAGGCAACAGGCTGGGATGGATGTTGAACGCGCGCCCGGCGAACGTGGCGGGCGGGTCCCAGAAGCGGAGATAGCCGCACATCGCCACCGCCTCGGCGCCGTGCGCCAGCAGGGCGGCGGTCACCGCGTCCGGCGTGGTCGCCACCACCGCCGGCCGGCCATGGTTCGCCGCGAATTCCAGCCCGCCAGCGTCGGCGCGCGACGACACCACCACCGCGATGGTCGCGCGCAGTCGGCCGTCGGTGATCGCCAGTTCGAGATTCGCGTAGGTCGTGCCACTGCCCGAAAGGAGGATGCCGAGTCGAGGTGCCATGTGCGGCGCGCAGTCATAATCCGCGCGCTGGCCCTGGGAAGGCCGGCCGACCGGTGGGCCTATGGCCGCTTTACCCCCGCCAGCGCGCCGCGATGGTGCGTCCCGCGAGGGATGCATGGCGATCTGGAGCAAGGGCGGCGACGCGACCAACCGGCTGATCCACGAGTTCACGGTGGGCGACGACTACCTGTACGATCGCGTGCTGGCGCCGTTCGATCTGCTCGGCTCGCTCGCCCACGCCACCATGCTCGGCCAGGTCGGCCTGCTGCCCGCGAACGACGTCGCCGCGCTGACTGCCGGACTGCGCGACCTGCATCACGGCTTCACGGCCGGCGAATGGACGGTCGACGCCGGCGATGAAGACGTGCATTCGAAGGTCGAGACCCTGCTCACCGAGCGTCTCGGCGATCCGGCCAAGCGCCTGCACACCGGGCGCAGCCGCAACGACCAGGTGCTGACCGCGGTGCGTCTGTGGCAGAAGCACGCCCTGTGCGCCATTGCCAAGCGCGCGCTGCACGCGATTGAGTCCCTGCTCGCCCAGGCGGTGGCGCACCAGTACCACCCGCTGCCCGGCTACACCCACCTCCAGCGCGCGATGCCGTCCAGCGTCGGCATGTTTTTCGCCGCGCACGCCCAGGGCCTGCTCGACGATCTCATCCTGCTCGAGGCCGCCTACGTGCTCGCCGATGCGTGTCCGCTCGGCTCGGGTGCCAGTTACGGCGTCGGCCTGCCCCTCGATCGTGCCTACGCCGCCCAGTTGCTCGGCTTTGCCCGCCATTCGGGCGTGGCGATGGCCGATGCCAATTCGCGTGGCCGGGTCGAGACCGCGACGCTCGACGCGGTCGGCGCGATGGTCAACGACCTCAGCCGGCTGGCCGCCGACATGGTCTTTTTCACCACCAGCGAATGCGGTTTCTTCACCATCGGCCAGGGCTTCACCACCGGCTCGTCGATCATGCCGCAGAAGCGAAACCCCGACCTGTTCGAGCTGCTGCGCGGGCGCGCGGCGCGCTTCCTCGGCCTGCGCACCGGGCTCTATGCGGTCACGATCGGCCTGCCCTCGGGCTACAGCCGCGATCTGCAGGACACCAAGGCGCTGCTCATCGATGGCATGAAACTGGCCGAGCAGGGCCTGGCGGTCACGGCGGCGGCGGTACCGACGCTGAAGCCGGTGCGCGAACGCATTCTCGCCGCCCTGACGCCCGACATCTACGCCACCGACGAGGCGTATCGCCTGATGCGCGAGCAGGGCCTGACCTTCCGCGACGCCTACGTCCAGGTCGGCAAGCAGATCGACCGGCTCACCGCACCCGACCACGATCGCACCGTGCGCGAACGCACGCATGCCGGATCGACGGGGAACCTCGGGCTGGCCGCACTGCAGAAGCGGCACCTCGACGCCAGTGAGGCGTGGCTGGCGCGGCAGATCGGGCAGGATCAGGTGTGGGGGGCGTTGCTGGGCGGGTGAGCCGAACCAAGTCGGATGGCTTGCCAGCGATCGCGCAGAACACGCATGCCGACGACGAGGTTGAAAAGGCCCAGGACAGCGAGCAATACCCCGACGAAGTACGATCGACGCGTCTCCCACCGATAGATTTCTGTCACCACTGCATCGCCAGGAAGCGGCGAATAACCATCAACCATGACCTCTCGGAACGTCCTGCTCTCGCTGTTGTAGACATTCCCTCGACCAGTGGTGCGGCTTTCCTGGCGTCCCTTGAATGCGGTTACGCTTCCCACTAAACACACCACACTGAATAGCACGATCGCAGCGAGGATCGCCGGGATCCGCTCGTTCTTCGCGTACGTGGATCTGAGTATCAACATGCGCTGGCCGTTACTTTACGGATGAGAACCGTGAGGCGATGGAGCCGTACCGACTCTTTCCGTCACACCGCGACCAGCGCCGCCTCAGCCATGCGTGTGAACGGCAGCACCGCCGCTGGCGGGATGTTCAGCCACACCTGCCGCGTCTTGTCGAGGCGGAACCCGGGCGGGCTGTTGCGCCGCCAGGCTCGCTTCGAGTAGGTGAACTGGATATAGCGGCGGCCGGGTTCGAGCACGTCGGCGATGCCGGCGAAGATGCTGGCGCAGAGATGACGCGGCAGGGTCAGGAGTGGCAGGCCACTGACCACGGCACCGACCGCGGGTGTGGCGATGCTGAGCTGGTCGAGATGCCAGGCCAGGCGTGAGGCACAACCGGCGATCACTTCGACCCCGGCCATCTCTTCGCGTAAGCGCTCGGCCAGCTGGGGATTGAACTCGACGGCGATGACGCGGTTGAAGGGGAAGCGGCGCACCAGTTCACGGGTGAAGACCCCGGTGCCGGGGCCGAGCTCGATGATGGCGGCGTCGCGCGGCAGATCGGGGATCTCGGCGACCATGGCGCGGGCGAGCAGCGGGCTGCTCGGCATCAATGCGCCCATCTCCCGGAACCGGGTGAGCGATTGTTTAAGAAAGCACCAGGAATCGATCATGCTTCGACCAAGCAGTGGAGTAATGGCCGAGAGTGCCGGGTGAGTCAAGGCGAAAGCCCAGGATCCGTATCCGCAGGCGGGGGAAGGCGGTGGAAATGCGGGTGCTGGGGGATCCGCCCGATCGATTTCAAGATGACAACCCGCGCAGGCCCAGCACCCTTCGCCGCATGCTTCCCCTCCGCGCGCTGCCGGTGGCCGGCGACGGCGCGATGCTGCCCACGACCCTCCTCCTCCGCTGGCTGGCGAGCGCACCGGACGAGGTCGAGCTGGCCGACCTTCCCTGGCTCAACGGCAGCCTGCCAGCCCTGTTGCGACTGGGCGGCGTGGGCCGAATCACCATCCATCAGCGGCTGACGGTGCCGGCGTTGCAGTGGGATGGGCTCGGCGGCGGCCGGGTGATGGTGAACGACGGGGGCGACGAACTTCCGGTCCACCACGGCGGCTTGCCCGCGGGGGCGTGGCCGCCAGCGACGGGCGCCGACGACCTGCACGCCGCCATCGAACTGGCCCGACTCGAAGACGCGAATGCCGTCATGGGCATCGGCTCGGGCGCTGCCTGGGGCGCCCTGGTGGCGCAGGCGTTAGCGGGCACGGCGAGCCATCCCCTGCCGCTATCGGCCCGGGGTGGACGTGGTGCGAGCGGGTTCTCAGCCTGGAACCCGCTGCCCTTCGCACGGCGAGCGGTAGTGGCGATGCCGCTGCCCGACGCGCGGGCGCCGTGGTCGCTGGTCCACCCCGCTAGCGGCGCGACCTACCCGGCGCAGGTGGTCGAGGGGCCGGTGGGACGCGAGCTGCTTGTCGAGGTGCCCCTCGGCGCGCTGGCCGGGGTACGGCTCGAGCCTGCCGACGAGCCCGCGGCAGGTCCGGCCTGGGAGGTGTCCGAGGACGTGCTCGACAATGGCCTGGTGCGGGCCGAGTTCGACGTCTTCGGTCAAGTGCAACGTCTCTGCTTCGCCGGCACCTTCGTCGAGGTCGCCGGCCCGCTGGTACGCCCAGCCTTGGAAGGCGTGCCCCTCGGCGGGTCGCCGGCGATGGTGCGGGTGCTGGAGGACGGACCGGTGCGCGCACGCGTCGCCGTCGCGCGCGACACCGGCGCCGGCATGCTGCACGTCATCTACACGCTGCACGCGCACGAGGCGCTGCTGCGGGTCAACATCGCCTGGGATGGCGACGCCTCGGCCGACCGCGCCATCGAACACCCGACCGCCCTGCGCCACCATGATCTGCTGGTGGCTGGCGAGTTGGCGAGTGAACGCCGCGAGCAGGCAGCGAGCGTGCTGCGTCCCATGCCCGTGGCGACGCATGGGTGCCGCTGGGCGGCGCTGTCCGACGGCCACGGCGGTGGACTGGTCGCCCTCGCCGAGCGCCCCTTCGCCGCCAGCGCGCGCGGCGGCACCCTCGCCCTGTCCGGCGGTCGCGGTGTTCTCGCCTATGCCTTGGGCGATTTCGCCAGCACCGATCCGGCGCGTGCCGCCCTGGCGCTGGCGGTGCCCGGTCGCGCCTCGTCAGCGGAAAGCGATCTGATGACTCCGCTGCGCCTTGCCGGTGGCGAAGGCGTGGCGCCCCTGTGGATCCGTCGCCCTGACGATGCCGCGGCCGAGCTGCTGCTGGTCGAGCAGCGCATGCGCCGGGCCCGCCTGTGGCTGCAGCCCGTGCGACCAGTCGCCGCCGCGTGGCGTGTCGACGCGCGTGGCCGCCGTCTGGCCGAAGTGGCGCGCACGCCCGATGGCGACCTGCAGATCGACCTCAACCCCGGAGAGCTGGCGCTGGTACGCTGGCAGCATTGAGAGCCATGCCATGACCGCGACCGCCGTCCTGCTCGACATCGAAGGCACCACCACCTCGATCAGCTTCGTCTTCGACGTGCTGTTCCCCTACGCCGCCAATCACGTGGCCGAGTTCCTCGCGACGCGCGGCGAGGATGCGGCGGTGCGCCAGGCTGCCGACCTGGTGCTGAAGGATGCGCACGACCAGGAACGGTCGCTGCCCCGGGCCGAACAGATACTGGCGATCGTCCGCCGGCAGATGGCGGGCGACGTCAAGGCGACCGGCCTCAAGCAGCTGCAGGGTCTGATCTGGAAGCACGGCTATGAAACCGGCGCCATCAAGGGCCACCTCTATCCCGATGTCGCCCCCTGTTTCGCCACCTGGCGCAAGCAGGGTCGCGCCATCGCGATCTACAGCTCGGGCAGCGTGCTCGCCCAGCAACTCATCTTCCGCCACAGCATCGCCGGCGACCTCACCGGATCGATCGCTGGGTATTACGACACCACCAGCGGACCCAAACGCGAGCCGGGCAGCTACGCCACCATCGCCGCGGCCTGGAAGCGCGATGCCGCGACCATCACCTTCTGCACCGACCAACCCGGCGAAGCCGAGGCCGCCGCCGCCGCAGGCATGAACGCGGTGGTGCTGATGCGCCCTGGCAACGCGCCATTGCCGGCGAACGTGCCGTTCCCGGTGCACGCGGATCTGACGCGGCTCTGAGGGGTCCGTGGTGCGTGGTCCGTGGTCAGGGAGACAGGCTCTTTTGGATTCATTAACCAAAGCGCACCACGGACCACGGACCACGGACCACGGACCACGGACCACGGACCCACTCACGTATGATACTCGCTCTCTACCAACCCCAAGTCCCGCCCAACACCGGCAACATCGGCCGGCTGTGCGTCGGCATGGGCGTGTCGCTGCGCATCATCGGCCCGTGCGCCTTCGACTTCAGCGACAAGGCGCTGCGCCGCGCCGGTCTCGACTACTGGCCACACCTCGACTGGCACCTGCATCCCGATCCCGACGACTTCCTCGCCTGGCTCGGCGAGCGCCAACCCTGGCTGATCACCAAGTTCGGCCGCCACCGCTTCGACCAGGCCCCCTACGCCAGCGACGACGTCATCATCCTCGGCAACGAGGTGCGCGGCCTACCCGACGCTTGGCATGATCGTTGGCCCGAACGCACGGTGCACATCCCGATCCTGGGCAAGATCCGCGCCTATAACCTGGCCAACGCCGCGGCGATGGTGCTGTCGCAGGCGCGGTTGAAGACGGGGGCGTTCGCGGGGTACGTGCCGCCGAATCAAGGCAAGTGAGACTGACTCATCCAGATTCAACGTAGTCAGGTAATGCAGTCGAACGGCTTCGCCCTGCCATCACCGACTCGACCCGCTCCAGGATGCATTCGAAATCATCCTGAGATAGGTGATAGGCACTGACAAGGATCTGAGACCGATCCTTCGCTTCGATCAAAGCGTAACGCATCATTCCCAAGAAGCGAAACCGACGTGTCGCACCGCGAATCCGATCGATGTCCGCGAAGGAAATGCGGGTCAGTGCCGAGAATGGGAATGACCGTCCGCACACACCCCCATCGTCGATCCTGATTGCCATTCGCTGATGCCCGATGATATGCCACAGAAGCATGTCGAGAATCATCATGATCGCGTAGAATGCGGAGCCCCAGACCAGTCGGTCTTCTTCCACCAGAGCGAAGGCGAGCAAGGCCGCGGAAACCGATGACCCAATGGCGGAGTGGCGAAACAGCCTCCGGAGTGAGATGCCATAGACCGTCCCCTGGTCATCAGGCATGAGATCGACCGGAACCGTAGGTGGCGCAAACGGATCTTCTCGCTGTGGATCCTGCGTTCCTGGCATGCTTACTGTGCCCCCGCCGTCGCCTGTGTGGTCGAGACGCGAGACGCCGCGCACATCGCCGAGATCGTGGCGGCGGTGCAGGGGGCGGGGATCGGTTGCCGGGTGGAGGCGACGGCGGG
>Ga0163154_10008428_pt1 | contig 12020 bp, 13 predicted proteins | sample OliLakLV19MP9P1_FD_148649 | JGI IMG/M metagenome (GOLD analysis project Ga0163154, IMG submission 148649) | Freshwater microbial mat bacterial communities from Lake Vanda, McMurdo Dry Valleys, Antarctica - Oligotrophic Lake LV.19.MP9.P1 | ecosystem: Environmental > Aquatic > Freshwater > Lake >... | reverse complement strand
GCATGCGCAATACCCGAATGAGCACGGCGAGGAAGATGACGGCCGCGATCCCGAACGAGATCATCGCGCAGAGGTCGGCCCACGAAGCGAAGGGAGCGTTGCGCAGCATGGGTAGGCTCAGGGGGTGGCCGTGGCGACCGCAGGCGGAATCGTCGGCGGTGCCTTGCCCAGTTTTTGGAGGTAAGCGATCAAGGCAATGATCTCCCGGTCGGCTTCCGCCTCGACGCCATCCGCCTTGAGGGCGAGGACGATTTCTCCCGCCTGCGACGCGGCACTGGCCCTGATCTCCGAGTCCGACCATTCCGGGTACGGCACGCCGATGATCCGCTGGGCGTTCAGTTTGGAGGGCATCGTATCGAGATCCACGGGCCGCGAATACAACCAGGGATAGTTGGGCATGTTGCTTCCGGGCGACGTCGAGCGGGGATTCTCCATGTGTCGATAATGCCAGACATGGTTGTAACGGGTTCCCACGCGCGCCAGATCGGGACCGGTCCGCTTCGAGCCCCACTGAAACGGATGATCGAACATCGACTCACCCAGTTTCGATGGGGGACCGTACCGGAGTGATTCGCCGACGAACGGGCGGATCTGCTGGCTGTGACAGTTGTAGCATCCCTCCCGGATGTAGAGGTCGCGTCCGGCAAGTTCGAGCGGTGTATAAAGTTCCTGGCGAACCCCGTCGATGGAGTCGCCCTTGCTCATGATCACGGTGGGAATGATCTCGACGAGACCGCCGATGACCGCCGCCGCGAACGTCAGGCCCGTGAACGGAATCCAGTTCTCCACCAATTGATCGTACCAGTTCGACCAGGTCTGACCTCCCAGGTGGAGATGGACGATGGCCGCGATGGCGGTGAACACCCCGAGGGTCAGCGCGATGAAACTCACCACGTCGTTGCCCAGTCCCCAAAGCAGCACGAACAGGATGACCAGGCCGGCATACAGGACCGGCGGGTTGAACAGCGTGCGGACCGGCCCCATGGACCGGGCGTCGCCCCGTTCGGCCTCCTCGACCTCCACCGTGCCATTGATGGCCGTGGCTCCCGAGAGGGTCTTCACCACATTGATAACCAGCAGAATCCACCCCGCCAGGTACAACATGCCGCCAACCAGACGCGCGTAGAGCATCGTCCGGGCCGAGAGCAGCGCGTCGATGAAATTCGGGTACGCCAGCACCCCCTCGTCGGTCACCGCGTTGAGCATCAGGCCCTGCGTCACCCCGGAGACCCACATCGAGGCGACGTAGAGCAGGATGCCGACCATGCCGATCCAAAAATGGAGCTCGGCAAGCGGCTTGGACCAGAGCGGGCGGTTCCAGAGCCGGGGCAGGAGAAAATAAATCACGCCCGCCGCCATGAACCCGTTCCAGCCCAGCGTACCGCTGTGCACATGGCCGATGGTCCAGTCGGTGAAGTGGGAAAGGGCGTTGACCGACTTGATCGAGAGGAGCGGACCCTCGAAGGTCGCCATGCCGTAGAACGTCACCGCCGCCGCGAAGAATTTGAGCACCGGGTCGGTGCGAACCTTGTCCCAGGCGCCGCGCAGGGTCAGCAAACCATTTAGCATCCCGCCCCACGAGGGCGCCCAAAGCATCAGGCTGAAGAGCATTCCCATCGATTGCAGCCACGGCGGGAGGGAGGTGTTGAGCAGGTGATGCGGACCCGCCCAGATGTAAATGAAAACGAGCGACCAGAAATGGACGACCGAGAGCCGGTAGCTGTAGACCGGACGATCCGCCGCCTTCGGCAGGAAATAATACATCATTCCCAGGATCGGGGTCGTCAGGAAAAAGGCGACCGCGTTGTGCCCGTACCACCATTGAACCAGCGCATCCTGCACCCCGCCGAAGATCGGGTACGAATGGGTCAGGCTCGTCGGGACCTGGAGGTGGTTGACAATGTAAAGCATGGCCACGGTGACGATGGTGGCGATGTAGAACCAGATTGCGACGTAGAGCGATTTCTCGCGGCGCACGGCGAGCAACCAGAAGAAATTGACGGCAAACACCAGCCACATCCCCACGACGGCGATGTTGATCGGCCAGATCAGCTCGGCGTATTCCTTGCCGCGGGTGAGCCCGAGCGGAAGCGTGATGGCCGCCGCGACGATGATCGCCTGCCACCCCCAGAAATGGAGCAGGGAGAGAAAGCGCGAGGGGAGCGCCGCCTTCACCAGCCGCTGCGTCGAGTAGTAGATCGCGGCGAACATGTTGTTGCCGACGAACGCGAAAATAGCCGCGTTGGTGTGGAGCGGACGCAAGCGCCCAAACGTCAGCCACGACGTGTCGAAATTCAGGAAGTGAAAGCTCAGTTGAGCCGCCACCAGCACTCCCGCGAGCATTCCCACGGCCCCCCACAGCACCGAGGCCAGGAGAAACAGGCGCACAATCTGGTCGTCGTAGGCGAGGGTGATGCGTTTCGAGTCCATGGATCGGGAATCAGTGGCGTGGGCGGTTCTTGCCGGGGCTGCGGGGGTTGCCGGTGGCGGGTCGCTCCTCGTCCAACGGCAGCAATCCATCCCGGTCCGGGTCGCTCGCATCCGCCCGGGCGAGGTGGAGAAAGAACAGGATGAACCCCGCCGCGAGCAGGAGACTGACGGGGATCGTGACCAGCAGGACGCTCATCGGATCGGCCCCGCACACTCCGGGAGATTGGGTCTCGGACTCACGCTTTAGGTTTATAGCGCGCAATGCAAAACACTGCAAGTCAAATTAGAACGTCTAATGCGAGTCAAACTTCAGCCGACCCAGCCCCCGGGGTCACCGCGGTTCGCTGCTCGGTTCGGGGTTGACAGCCCCCGGGGGCGAGGGCGGACAACTGCGACATGCGATTCCTCCTTTTTCTTCCGGTTGGCGCGCTGCTCCTCGCCGGTTGCGCCACAACCCCTGTGGCCCCAAACGTGCAGGTCAACTCCGTCAACCCCGCCGCGGTCCTTGCCAGCAGTTCCTATGCCTGGGTGCCGGACCGCAGCGGCATGTCCACCAACCCCCTCAACAATGCCGACGTGTGGCGGGGGGTGGTCCGGACGGCCGTGGATCGGGAACTCACCTCCCGGGGATACCGGAAGACATCCATGCAGGGGGCCGGGTATGTGATCGCCTACCATTTCGTCGTCCGCAACGGGGGCATGGTCACCGTGGTCGACAACTACTATGGGTATGATGCCCCCGGCATCCGGGTTCCGCTGGATACGTTTGTGAAGGCGCACACGCCGACCCGCGAAGGCGAGGGGACGCTGGTGGTCGATGCGGTGGATCCTGTCGCCAAGAAATTGCTCTGGCGCGGATGGGTGACCACCCATCTCAAGGGCCTTTTGGGCGAGGAGAGGCACACCGCCATCGACGGGTTGGTCGCAACGGCGCTGAAGGATTTCCCGGCCCGCAGCCGGTAACCCCGCATTCCGCCGGTCAACGGTCGCCCGCCGTCCGCCGGCTCGCCCAACTCGAGCGGCTCGCCCGACCCGGGGGCGTGGAAGGAACGGGAGCGAGCCGCTCGAGTTGGGCGAGCCGCTCGAGTTGGGCGACCACGATTTCCGCAGCGCGTGCTTCGCGGCACCGGGCGGCCGCCGTTTCGCAGGCAGCCCGGACGTCCCGCGAACGCATCAGAAGATCGAGTCGCGCGGCGATCCGGTCCGGCGTCCAATCGCGCCGGTATAGAAAATCCCCGGTTCCCAGCCTGCGCAGACGATTGGCGTTGTCGGGCTGATCATGTGACATCGGCAGGATCAGTTGTGGCACGCCCGCTCCGAGGCCCTGGGAGACGGTTCCGATTCCGCCGTGGTTGAGAAAGGCCGCCGTGCCGGGGAGGAGGACGCCGAAGGGCGCATACTCCGCCAGGAAAGCGTTGGCCGGCAAGGGTCGGGCCACTTGTTCGGGGTGGCTCGTTGCGATCACCATGCGGCGACCGAGTTGCCCACACGCCCCGATGGCTGCGGCGAAAAAGTTTTCACCCTGACGCATCGCGCTTCCCGCGGTGATCACGACGGGAGGCGGTCCCGCGTCCAGAAACGCCCGCAATTCCGGGCGGATCGGGAATAGATCGCGTTGGTCGGCGAGTGGAAAGCCGGTGAGGTGGGTTGACGCCGGCCAGTCCGGCTGGGGTGCGGCGAACCATTCGGGGAAGAGCCCCAGCACGAGATCGGGTGAATGGATCCAGTCCCGCACCACCGATCTCGGCGCGGCAATCCCTTCGCGCCGGCAGGCCGCGGCGACGCCCCGCCGCATGGATCGGTCCATCGGATTCGGCAGGGCGAGGGCGAGGCGTTTGAGCGGGCGTGGCAGGCGGGTGAACCACTCGAGTCCCGCGAAGAGCACGGGGGTTTCGTGTACGCTCACAAAGCAGGCGGGTTGAAGGTGTACCGTGGCCAGCGGCAGCCCCAGTTTTTCGCGCGCCAGCCGGGTGCCCAGGGAGAGCAACGAACCGACCAGCACGGCGGGCTTTCCGCGGGTGACTTCGGCAATCGCATCGAACAGATCGCCGGTCGCCGCCCCGGCGACGCCGCCCACCAACCGGATCGCGCGGGTCGGGTGCCAGAGATCGGGGTGACGCGTGAGCCGCTCATACTCCTCAGGTGCTCCGAGCGCCCGGAACGCCAGCCGGGCGCCTCGCACTTCCGGTTCGAACCGCGACGAAGTCACGACCGTGACCGCGTGCCCGCGCTCCGCCAGTTGCGAGCCGATCCAGAGGAACGGATACACATCCCCCGCGCTGCCCAGGGGTGTCAGCACGAAATGCATGCTCAGGCGTTTGCGACCAATGCCCGCAGGCTCGATGCGGCAAGGGCGCTGCGCATCGCCTCCACAGCCCCGGGCTTCAACCCGGCCGGCAAGGTGCGCTTCCCGCTTCGGCGGAGGAACCACCGCAATGTTTCCAGGAACAAGGGAAGTTGATGCTCCGTCGCCACCCCGGCCGACTCCGGAAACGCCGCATCCAGGATCCAGGTCCCGGCCTCCGAAGTTTCACTCAGCTCCTCCGCCCAGCCCATGATCGTCCGGACAGGGTCCCCGGGGAACCTGCGTCGAACCAAGCCCAGAATGCCGGTCCGCCCGGGAAGGTTCAGCAGGAGCGCGAGGAAGAATCGGTGGTCCGGATCTGAGATCGATCCGCGCAACCCCACGAGCCGATCCCGCCAGAGAATCTCATCGAGCGTCACGGCGATGCGCTCCGTCGATGCCCCCTGCTTTCGCACGAAGACTTTCCACACCGCGTCCCACTTCCCCAATTCCCGAAGTCTGCCAACCGCATGCTGCACGATGAAGAAGGCACGCTCGAAATCCAGGTCCGCCACCATCGTGGCCACCAGCCTGGCGTAGGCGGGATCTTCGGTCCGATCCAGCACATCGAGCAATTGGGTCCGGCGGGTGGTGAGCGTGTCGGTGAAGAATGGATCCACCGCAACGTGCGGGGGCAGATAGGTGAACTGCGGTCCCGTCCCCGGATCCGAATGCGTTCGCACCACCACGGTGATCGAGGGGCTCTCGAGGTGGAACAGGGCATGGATGCAGGACCCGCCCGAGGTGATCGGCACCGTGCGCCCGCGTTCGAGCAGTGCCGTGCGTTGCAACCGCAGGTCGCCGATCCGGAAATGGGCGGTCACGGACCGGGCGTTCTCGAAGGCAAACTCCGAGTGCAGGCTCGATCCCGCCAGCACATGGAATGCCCCGGAGAATTCGTGCTGATGAATCTGTGTGGTGCCGTCGAGCCAGAACAACACCTGGATGTAGAAGCGCGGATCTTCGAACACCACGAGCTCGGGCTGGCCAAACCCCGAGGACGTCTGGAGCGGTTGTTCGTCGTTGAGCAGAAAGTCCCGCATGAGCGACGCCACGTCGACGTGCTTCGCGGGCGGCCGGTGCTCCAAGGCCCTCCTCGCGATACCCGGAAATTCCGCGAGGGAAAAATCCGCCCGTTTCCAAGCAAGCCGAACGGCGCGCCCGAGGGTGGTGAAGTAGGGGTCCATTCACGGACCGTTCCCCAAGCCCGCGTGCCCGGCAAGCACCGAAGGCCGGCCTTTCCCGACGATACCAAGCGCGGAGGGAAGCGTCTTCACACCGATGCGGCCCGGACCGCCTGCGACGTGGGGGCGCTTTCCGGCCAACGGGATGAACTACCCGATGCCGCCCCAGTGGATGACATCCTTGGCATCGATCCAGCCCAACTTTCGAAGGATCAGACACGGCGGGCAGAAGCCGGTGAGGGCGGATTGGATGAGGTTCGCCCCGACGAACGTCGGGAGCAGCAACCACCAGGGGCTGATCCAGTGCGTGAGCGCGACCCCCAGCAGGGTCATGCTCCCGAGAGGATGCGAATGAAGGACTCGATTTTCATGATGCAATGCGGCCCGGGCCCGGGTCGCTCCTTTGGAGGGGGAGGCTTGCACCCGGACGAGGTGCAGGGCAAGCCCGGGTGAATGCCCGGTTGTACGCCGGGGGGGGTGGGTCAGGTCGTTCGAGGCTCCTCGCAGAACCATTCCTCGACCCGTTTTCGTGCCCACGGCGTTTTCCGCAGGAAAGTGAGCGACGACTTGATGCTGGGGTCAAATGCAAAACACCGGATGGGAATCCGATCCGCCATGGCAGCCCACCCATGTTGATCGACCAACGTTTTGAGGATCGTTTCGAGAGTGACGCCGTGGAGCGGGTCGCGGGGGTGGTTGTCGGGCGTCGTCATAGGGATGGGGATCCGTCCACCCGAAAGCTGTCGGCTAACCGAGTCCCGGCTGAATGCGCTTGAGGAAGACGATCCGGCTGATGTTCGTGATCGCAGGCGGATTCAGCCGCTCCTGGATCGCCCCGGGTTCGGTGGTGCTGCCCGTCACTTCATGCAGCCCGATGAAGAACCACTTGCCGCCTTCCTGGCGCCGCACATAGACGGGGAGTGGGCCGGTTGCGTCGGCGAGTTTGGCGCCCCAGGTCGGGAGTTCATCCTTGCGGCCCACCCAGACCTCGCAGGGATCGGCCTCGGCCCGCGGATTCCATGCGAGCCCGAGGCAGAGTCCGAGGATGGCACCCTCGCGGTGGATGACGAAATGGGGCGGGGTCGCCTTGCCACCGAGGTGGGACCGCACCTCCTCGAATGCGTAAGCCTGGCCCAACCCATGGGGCGGGATCGGCGTCGTCGTCGGGGGAACGGGCTCGGGCAAGGCGTCAGCGGGCATTGCCCGTACCCAAGCAACCGCGTTAAGCTGCGTCAATGGTCATTCTCCATTCGCGTGCGGTCTGCGACACAATGGGGGTTGATTTCCCGGGGCCGCAGGGGCAGGTTGCGCGGTGCGCCTTCGAAGGCCGAACCCAAACGACCAGGAGACCCCCATGGGAGATCGATCACCAAAAGCCAATCAAAAGCAGAAGTCACAGCAGAAAGCCAAAGCGGTGAGTGCGGGCCAACAGAAGCAGAAACAGGCTGCGGCCAAACAGGTCGCGCCCAAAAAGAAGTAGCCGGTCTGCCCGCCACATCCGAGGACATCAATATGGCCAAAGGGAACAATAGTCGCAGGAAAGAAGTGAAGAAACCCAAGCAGGACAAGCCCAAGCCGCCGCCGAGCATCAAACGCTCTTGAGCGGAGGCGCTTGATTCCGTCGCCCGAGGGCGAGGGGGATTACCGCGCTTGTTTTGCGTAGCTCTCCACCCGGCAGTTGTAACCACCGAGATCCACCACCTGACGTGAGGTCAGTTGCAGCGTGGGCTGCGGGCTCTCCATCCGGAATGGATTCGTGAAGACCAAGCGTCCGCCCGGCGCGAGGTATTCGGCGGCCACTGCGAACAGGTCGTCGAACAGGCCTCGGAGATTTGGGATTCGCACGCGCCTGCCGAGCGGGGGGTTGCTGATCAGTAGCGTCAGACTTCCCGGGCGCAGTTCCGCGATGTCGGGATACTCGCGAAAATCGCAGCAGGTGAACCGCGCCTCCACCGACCCGACCGGGGCATTGGAGAAGTTGCGTTCGGCGATGGCCACGGCCTCCGCGCTCACATCGCAGCCATGGACCGTCCGCACGCAGCCAAGCAGCGCACGCTCGACCAACTCCAGTCCGGAGCCGCAGAACGGATCCCAAACGCACTCGTCGTCCATGGGGCCGGCGAGTCGGGCCAGGCAGGCGGCCAGCGGCGGGTGGGAAGCGGCCGGAACATCATCCAGCCGGTAGGCATGGCGAGGGTCCGGGGAAAGGCGCGGACGCAGCTCCACCGAATCCCCCCAGCGGGTCGGGTGGACATCGATGGACCAGGGCGCCTCGCGTGCGTCGTTGAGGATCCCCGGACATAAGGAATAGGCGCGGTCCGCGACTCGCCTGACCGCACCGCGCTGGTGACCTTTTCCGATGAAGCCCAGCCGATAGCGGGGTGGACCAAGGGTAAGTGATTCGAAGAGTCGCACGGCCATCGGCGAGGCAAGGGTCGTTGCCACCGCGTCCAGAGCGTCGTCCGGGGAGGAAGGCTTCACCAAACCCAGGACGAACCCGACCGAGCCGAAGCAACGCATGGCATAGAGATCGCCGAGCGTGAACGGGGCAGGGGAGGTCACCGCCACGAGTCCCGGCTTCACGTCAACCACCCGGAATTGTCCCTGCCCCTCGACTTCCTGGCGCAGAATTCCTTCCAACCCGCGCCGACCCCGGAGATGGATGCGCGTCCGTCCCAGGCCGGAGATTGGAACGTCCATCCGGATTTCGCCCCGGCCCCGGCCCCGCGCGATGCTCGCGTTCACCCGTTGCGCGGTGTGTGGCAGGATCCCTTCCATCGCGCCGAGCGCCTCCAGCGTTGCGGCGCCGCCGATCTTGTCGAGAGTCTGTCCCAGAAACTTCTGCTCCCGGAGGCTGGGGGTCGTTTGCAGCAGCGTCAGCAGTTCCGCCTCCGCTTCCGGGCCGACCCCGATTTTTGGAAGTGCGGCCATCGCGTACCGCCGGATCTTCTCCTCGGGATCCTGCAGGAGGGAGATCAACCATGCTTTGACCTCCTCCTTTTGCATCGCTGGGCCGGACTCGGCGAACACCACACCCACCGCCCGAATGACCGGCACCCCCTCGAATCGCTCCCGCGAGGAAGCCTGATTGAAACGGGGCACCTCCTCCGCCCAGAGCCGGGCCCAGGGCAGAACCCGCAGGCGTTGATAGATTGCACGGCCGGGATTGGCGCTTGCCATGCGCCAGTAAGATCAGGAGTTGGCTGCGCCGCAAGGTGAACCGAGCGGAACGCTGCTTCGTGCCTGACGGCTGGAACGTAATTCGGAACCCGCAGGTGTCGAGCGGAGGCGAGTGCAGCGATTACTACGTCGGGGGGCTGGATCTCCCGGGAACCCTGCAAGAGGTCGGCGGGGTGGGCGGACTGCTGATGCGGATCCCGTCACTGCCGCGCCGCCTTTCCCGACGGCATTTGATTGCCTGCCCGGTCCGCCTGCGCTTCCCTCCGGAGCTGCTTATGGACAAATCCCGCATCATCACCGCGATCCTCGAGCGAATCAGCGAGGATTTTGAGACCCGCCAACGCAGCTCGAAGAAGACGCGGGCCGAGGGGAATCACGAGGAGAGCAAGGCCGAGAGCAAATACGATACGCTGGCGATTGAGGAGAACTACCTCGCGGACGGTTTTGCCCGGCAGGCCCTGGCGGCCGCCAAAGCCGGCTCTGAAATCCGCAAGCTCCCGGTGGTCGACTTTGCCGCAGACGCGTCCATCGATCTCGGAGCGCTGGTCGAGGTGCAGTTTGGCGAGTCGCGCGAGTGGTTTTTTATCGCCCCGTCCGGGGGCGGCATCGAGGTCGTGCACGATGGGGTCCTAATCACCGTCCTCACCCCTGAATCCCCGCTCGGGTCCCGATTGGTCGGGGGTCGTGCCGCAGATCGAATCACCGCCCCGACCGCCACCATTCTCCGGGTGATCTGACCGGGGCCGGCCCCCCGCCGCCGCCCGCCACCCCTTCGCCGCGAGAGGTGGGTGGGGTTATGGGTTCAGAGCGACAATCCACCCGAGTTCCGACAGCTTTTGAAACACGGTCCGTGCGACGACGATTTCGCCGTAGGGTTGGAGATGCACGCCGTCGGTCGGATTCCGCAAGGTATCGAGCGGGTGGGATCTCTCGGCATCGGCGAAGGCGGGGGCGAGGTCGCAGGTGGGGACTCCTTCGGACTTGGCGACGTCGGCGATGACGGGGTTGGGATCGTCGAGGTGGGTCCAGGCTGTGAAGCAGGGTTCGGAGCATGGACAGGCAGTGGGATGGGTCGGGTTTACTGACCGCTTGTCGGAAGGAGCGCGATGAACGTGCTGGCGTGTGCCGGGATTTTAGCCGATCCCCAGGCGGGCACATTGACGGTTGGGAGTTCGGTCACCTTGCCGCTGGCGCCGCGCGTATGGGTCCCGGTTACCAGCAGTCCGCCGTCGAGCGGGGTGATCGACGTTACAGCGGCTTTGTCGTCGGTCGATGCCCCGGTCTTCTTGTCCCAATGTCCGCGAAGGATTGTGGAGTAATCGAGGTCGGTGAGTTTGGTGTCATACACGCGGGCGAAGGGTGACCAGGCGGAAACCCCCTTGCCGGGTGGAACATTCTCGATGAGCGCGTTGCGGGTGGTGAAGGGCCGGCGCCCGATGGCGAGGATGTGGGGGCGGCCGAGGTAATCGACCTCCATGCTGTGGATGCGGGTGGTATTGACGTCCATCCACCCCGCGTTGGGATCCGGCCACCCCCGCAGCAATCCGCCGGTCGGCTTCCCCTGCGAGCCGTCGGCAAGTTCCGCGACGTAGGTGGCGGCATAGATTTTTCCGTCCAATAGTCCGTATTTCGCGATCCAGCTGATGTGGATATTGCCGTTGGTTCCGGTGAACCTTGATTGGAAACCTTTTCTGCCCTTGTTGCGCTTGATGTTGTCGGCACCCCAGTAGTTGATCACGCCGTTGCCGTGGCACCGTGCGGCAATGACGACCCGGTCGTTGGCGTAGTCGATCCCGACGCTGTCCACGTACTGGTCGGGGGGCGAGTTGAGGCTGTCCGGGCTGTCGCCGGTCTTCTCGCCGCTCCGCTCGACTTCCTTGTACCCACGGGCCCACCAGAGCAGTTTGCCGGTGTCGGTCATCGCCACGAATGCGGGTTCGAAATCGGGCAATCCTCCGGGCAGCTTTGTTTGGGTCGAGTAACCGAAGTAGAGATAGTTACTCCGCCGATCGATGGCGATCTGACCGACCCGTTGGGTGGAATTCGGTCCCAACCGGTAGCCGGTGTAGCCGGGCCCGCCAAGTTCGGGTCCCTGAAAATAGTAGTCGTCCGGGTACTTTCCCTTGCGGCCGGGGTTGTCGTTCTCATCCTCCTGGCGGTGGTCGAAATCTGCCTGCGTCGCCGAGCGGAGGCTGTTCTTGCGGGCGGCCTTGAGCGGAAGGGTCGGGCCTCCCCCCTCCTGGGGCCAGTCGGGCATCACGCCAGTTTCCCCGCTGCTGCCGTCCAGGACACCAAGTCCGGACCAATCGTGGGAGTAGGGGGTGCCGGAGACATAGATCACGTGACCGTCATTGCGAAGGTCCCATCGGGGTTGCGTCCGGTGATCCCCTGCGGCGCGGATTTCCTTGAGCCAGACCGGCCCCGTCGGGGTGCGCTCGACGAAATTGGCGTCGAGTCGGGCGATCCAGTAACCGGGCATCACGGCGAATCCGCCGCTGAGATAAACCGCCCCGGTGGGGTTTCCAGGAACCTCGGTGGACCGGATGCGATTGACGTCGGAGATCGGTCCTTTGGGAAAGAAATAGACATGCTTGATGGTGGTGAGATCCGGCGAGAGTTGGAGCACGATCCCGTGCGATGTGCCGTTCCCGGCGAGGAATCCTGTCTGCTCGGGGACATTCCATTCGGTGCGCGGAGCGTTGCCTGTCCAGGCGAGATCGTCGGTGCTTCCTGAGACCAGGATGTCTCCGTTCGACAGGGAATGGGACCCGGCGAACGTGGTATTCGCGGTCCCGCCGGCGAAGAAGAGTCGTTGAGTCCGCGCCTTGGCTGCCGGGGCGATGGCTTTGCGGGCGGGAGAAGGCAGGGGGGGCAGAACGGGG
>Ga0163154_10008427_pt1 | contig 12022 bp, 11 predicted proteins | sample OliLakLV19MP9P1_FD_148649 | JGI IMG/M metagenome (GOLD analysis project Ga0163154, IMG submission 148649) | Freshwater microbial mat bacterial communities from Lake Vanda, McMurdo Dry Valleys, Antarctica - Oligotrophic Lake LV.19.MP9.P1 | ecosystem: Environmental > Aquatic > Freshwater > Lake >... | reverse complement strand
GCGGCAGAAGGACGTCGGCTGCAACGCGCGAGAAACCGGTCTCGCCGGGTATCACCTCCTGCGCCCAGGGGGCAAGCCCTGGGCTTGTCGGTACTCCCCAGCGATCCTCGGTTTTCGCACGTTTCGCGTCGACGCCTTCTGCCGCCCACGCTCCTAGGCGATGAGGCGGTCGTGACCCACCTGCTGCGCCGCGAAGTGCTGCTGACCCGCCTGCAGCAGCCGCAGGAATGGGACCTGGCCGTCATCGGCGGCGGTGCCGTCGGGTTGGGCGTGGCGCTGGACGCGGCGGTGCGGGGCTTTTCCGTCGTGCTGGTGGAGGCGCAGGACTTTGCCAAGGGCACCTCGTCGCGTGCCACCAAGCTGGCCCATGGCGGTGTGCGTTACCTGGCGCAGGGCGACTTCGGCCTCGTGCGCGAGGCGCTGCACGAACGTGGCGCCATGCTGGCCAATGCGCCCCACGTGGCACAGCGCCTGCCCTTTGTCATGCCCACCTACCACTGGTGGGAACGCAGCTTCTACGGTGCGGGCCTGAAAGCCTACGATGTGATGGCCGGGGGCCAGGGCCTGGGCGGCACCGAATGGCTGAACAGCACACGAACGCGCGAACTGCTGCCGGGGGTGCAGCCGCGTGGCCTGCACGGCGGCGTGCGCTACTGGGACGGCCAGTTCGACGACGCCCGCCTGGCGTTGCTGCTGGCGCGAACGGCGGCGGCCCGCGGCGCGCTGCTGGTGAACCACTGCGAAGCCATCGCGCTGGTGCGCGAAAAAGGGCAGGTGCGCGGCCTGCAGGTGCGCGACACCGAAGGCGGCGTCAAAGCCACCTTGCGCGCCCGCTGCGTGGTCAATGCCACTGGTGTTTGGGTGGACAGCATCCGCGACATGGATGCCGAGGATGGTGCCCCGCCGCGCCCGCGGATGGTGGCCCCCAGCCAGGGTGTGCACCTGGTGGTCGAACGCCACTTCATGCCGGGTCAGCACGCGTTGCTGGTGCCCAAGACCGAAGACGGGCGTGTGCTGTTTGCCGTGCCTTGGCTCGGCAAGACCATCCTGGGCACCACCGACAGCCCACGCAACGACTTGCCGCTGGAGCCGCAGCCGCTGGCCGAAGAGGTGAGCTTCATCCTGCGTGAGTCGGCGCGTTACCTGTTGCGTGCGCCGCAGCGCAACGATGTGAAGTCGGTGTGGGTGGGATTGCGCCCGCTGGTGCGGCCGCAAAGCCAACGCGGCGAGGGCAGCGACGCGGTCAGCACCAAGACCATCTCACGCGAACACACGGTGGTGGTCGGCCGATCGGGTCTGGTCACGGTGACCGGCGGCAAGTGGACGACCTACCGCTCGATGGCCGAGGACGTGCTGGCGCACTGCATGGCGCGTGGGCTGCTGCCGCACAAGGCGGGTGGTGTGACGGCGCGCCTGCCGCTGATCGGCGCCGCACCCGGCAGGCCGCTGGGTGAACCACCCGGCGAACACCTGTACGGCAGCGAGGCCACGCTGCTGCGCACGCTGCCCGGCGCGCAGAAATGGCTGTGGCGCGAAGCCAATGGCGGCCTGAGCGAAGCGATGGTGCGCTTTGCGGCGCGCTACGAGATGGCGCGCGGTGTCGAAGACGTGCTGGCCCGCCGCAGCCGCCTGCTGTTCCTGGACGCGGCCGAAGCCGCACGCCAGGCCGACGCCGTGGCCACGATCCTGAGTGACGAACTGGGCCACACGGTGCCCAGCGAAGACTTCAAGAACCTGGCGGCGCAGTACCTGCGCCTGCCCTGATCACGGCGCTTGCCCGCCGGGCCGCCGGGGCCCGGGCGCCCTGCGCTTCACGCGCCCGTCCGATCAGCGTGTCACGCACCGGTGGCGTACTTGACGCTGCAGCCGTAAGGCCGCGTGGACGCCTGTGTGACCGGCTTGCCGGCCAGCGCTTCGTTCAGCGCCACTTTGACGTGGTTGGTGGCGGTGGCCACATCGGCGGGGTTGGACGACGGCTTGTTGTCGATGCCACCCGCGTAGACCAGCACACCGCTGGGATTGACGATGTACATGTGTGGCGTGGTGCGGGCGCCGTAAGCGCGGCCCACCTTGCCGTCGGCGTCCATCAGCGTGGCCGTGGGGGCGGCCTTTTGCGACTGCATCCATTGCGCCAGCGCAGCCGGTGCCTTGTAGTCGCCGTGTTCGGTGGCGGTGGAGTTCACGGTCAGCCAGACCACGCCCTTGGCCGTGGCCTCTTTCTGCGTGCCTTGCATGTTGGCGCTGCCGTAGTGTTTGACGACGTAGGGGCAGCCCGGGTTGACCCATTCCAGCACCACGTGTTTGCCCTTGAAGTCGGCCAGCGACACGGTCTTGCCGCTGGTGTCGGAGGCCGTGAAAGCGGGTGCGGGCTGGCCCACGGTGGCCGCAGCCAGGGCCGCGCCCGTGGCAAGGGTCAAGGCCGCGGCCACAGTGGTGGTAACGAGCAACTTGTTCATCGGGCTACTCCTGGTTCAGTTGGGGGCGCCAGGGCCGCGCAGGGCCTCCAGCACTTCAGACACACTCAGAATTTCGCTCAGAAGCTGTGGCCCTGCTGCCCCTGGGGTGTAGACGGCATAAACCGGCACACCGCTGCGGCCCAGGCGCGACAACTCGGCGCTGATGGCCGCGTCACGGCGTGTCCAGTCGGCGCGCAGCAGCAGCACACGCTGGCTTTCGAAGGCGGCTTTGACTTCGGCCGTGGCCAGCGTGGTGCGTTTGTTGAACTGACAGCTCACGCACCAGGCGGCAGTGAAGTCGACAAACACGGTCTGACCGGCAGCTTGTGCCTGGGCGACGCGCTCTGCACTCCAGGGCTGCCAGGCGTCTTCTGAAACGTTGCTGCTGCCGCCCACGCCCTGCGCCACCGCATCGTGGCGCAGCGTGGGCACCGCCCAGACCAGCGCGGCCACCATCAGCAGCACGGCCACCGCGCTGAAGCCACCCCGGGCGCGTGGCCCCAGCGTCGGCGAACCCAGGGCCCAGGCCGCAAAAGCCAGCGCCACCAGCAGGCCCAGCAAGGCCGCCACACCGTCCACACCCACCTGCACGCCCAGCACCCACACCAGCCACACCACGGTGGCAAACATGGGAAAGGCCATCAGCGTCTTGAAGTGCGCCATCCACACACCCGGCCGCGGCAGCAGCCGCGCCAGAGCGGGCCAGGCGCTGGCCGCCAGGTAGGGCAGCGCCATGCCCAGACCCAGCGCGGCAAAGACCGCCAGGGCCTGCGCCGTGGGCAAGGCCACCGCGGCGCCCAGCGAAGCGCCCATGAAAGGTGCCGTGCACGGTGAAGCCACGGCCACGGCCAGCACGCCAGTGAGGAATGAATCGACCATCGGGTGCCTGGCCCGCGCTGCGGCCCAGGAACTGGGCAGCACCGAGCCGAACTCGAACACGCCTGCCAAGTTCAGCCCGATCAGCGTAAACAGCGCGGCCAAGGTGGCGACCACGGCAGGCGACTGCAACTGGAAGCCCCAGCCCAGTTGTTCGCCACCCGCGCGCAGCGCCAGCAGCAGCGCCGCCAAGGCCACGAAGGACAGCACCACGCCAGCGGTGTAGGCCAGGCCGCCGGCCAGCAAGTCGCGCCGCTGGTCAGCCTTGGAGGCAAAGCTCAGCACCTTCAGCGACAGCACCGGAAAGACACAAGGCATCAGGTTGAGCAGCAAGCCGCCGGCCAGCGCAAACACCAGTGCCAAGGCCAGGCCCAGGCTGGCCGGCGGCGGCGTCAAGACCTGCGCATCGCCCAGCGACGGCAGAGCGGCCGGGGCTGCGGCGGCTGCAGGCCATGCGGTGGTGACGGCCGCCTGCACTTGCAGGCCGGCGGTTTGCCCTTCGCTGGTCAGCACCGCGGGCATGGCGGTGGGGGACTCGCTGCGTTGAGGATCCAGCGGCACGCGGGCGGTCCAGCTGCCGTCGATCCACTGGGTTTGCGGCACGGCAGCGTTCTGGATCACGCCCGGCGTTTCGGGCAGAAAGCCCAGCGTCTTGCCTTGCCACGCTGCTGGCAGGCCCGCCACGCGCACCACCAGGTGCTGGCCCTCCACTGTGGCAGTGGCCCGGGCGTCCGGCGCGGGCTGCGGCATGGCAGCCCGGGCTGACGCAAACAGCGCGCTGTGGCCGGCGGTGGCGGCCTGCGCCGGCACTTGCAAGTCGAAGTCGCCGCCTTCGGGAATGCACACGTCCTTGCACACCAGCCAGTCGGCGCGCAGCCTCACGTCCAGCATGGCGCCTGCAAAACCGGCCGGCACCGTGATGACCACCGGCAGCAGCAGGGTGCCTTCATAGCCGAAGTTCATCAGCGGGCCGAGGGGCAGGCGGCCGGGTGTGGGCCATTCGATGTCGGCCGCCGCAAAGCCCGCTGGCAGCGTCCACTGCAAGGTGGTGGGCAGGCCCGAGTCGCCGGGGTTCTTCCAGTAGGTGTGCCAGTGCGGCGCGTGTTCGATCTTCAGGCCCAGCCACAAGGGTTTGCCGGCCGTCACGCCTTCGGGCGCGTGGGCCACCAGTTCGGCGCGCACCTGGGGCGTGGAGACCACGGCGGCCGGTGCGGCCTGGGCAAGCCAGGGCGCCGCACAGAGCGCCGCACAGAGCACGGCAGTGAAGGGGCTGAAGGCGTGCATGAACGTTGTTGGGGCGGCACATCGTGCCGCAGTTCCTACCAACCCTGCATTGTGGGCCGCAGCGTGTGAAAGTGGACAGGCACGTGACCGTGCGGCCCGCACAAAGTCAGGTCACCGACGGCTGCGGGTTTCTTCGTATAATCGACTGGCTTTGCTGACCACACCCGCGTGTCGGGCCCCCAAAATGGCGATCGAACGGCAACACCCGAACGAGCGTTGGGGCACGAAAGAAGATGAGGATGGCAGCCTGGCATTCAAGCCGCTGACGGCAGAGGAAGCGTCAGCACTGCGCGCAAAACAACCGCCATTGTCACCGTGGCGCGTGCTGAGCGTGCAGTTGGCAGTAGGGATCGTGGCGGCGCTGCTTGCAGCGCTGGTCACGGGCAGGCAGGAGGTGGCGTGGTCGGTGCTGTACGGCGCCGCCACGGTGGTGTTGCCGGGTGCCTTGATGGCGCGAGGCATGACCAGCAAGCTTTCCAGCATGTCGCCCGGCAGCAGTGCCGTCAGCTTCATGTTGTGGGAAGCGGTCAAGATTGTGGTTTCGATTGCCATGTTCGCGCTGGCTCCGAAACTCGTGCAGAACTTGGTCTGGCCGGCGTTGCTGGTGAGCCTGGTGCTGTGCATGAAGGTTTATTGGGTGGCCCTGCTCTGGCGGGGCCGGGCACCGAGTCGCTGAGAACACGGGACGATCGATACACATGGCAGCCGAAGGCAAAGCGCCCACCGCAGGCGAATACATCGTCCACCACCTGCAACACCTGCAAAACCAGAAGCAGGCTGCGGTCGTTGACTTTTCCGTCTTCAACCTTGACTCCATCTTCTGGGCCACGCTGCTGGGTGTCGTGGGTTGTTTCTTGCTGTGGCGTGCTGCCAAGAATGCCACTTCAGGCGTGCCCGGCCGCTTCCAGGCGGCGGTGGAAATGCTGGTCGAGATGGTGGACAACCAGGCCAAAGGCATCGTGCACAGCGCGCAGAGCCGCAAGCTGGTGGCCCCGCTGGCGCTGACCGTGTTCGTCTGGATCTTCCTGATGAACGCGATGGACCTCTTGCCCGTGGACCTGCTGCCCAGCATCTGGCATGTGGCCGGCCCGGCCATGGGCGCGCCCGACTACCAGCGTGTGGTGCCCACGGCCGACCTGTCGGTGACGATGGGCCTGAGCCTGAGCGTGCTGCTGCTCTGCATCTTCTACAACATCAAGATCAAGGGCGTCGGCGGCTGGGTGCACGAGCTGTTCTCGGCCCCCTTCGGCGACAAGTTCTACCTCTACCCGATCAACTTTGCGATGCAGCTGATCGAGTTCGTGGCCAAGACGGTTTCTCATGGCATGCGGCTGTTCGGCAACATGTACGCTGGCGAACTCATCTTCATGCTCATCGCCTTGCTCGGCGGCGCCTTCACGCTGTCGGCCACGGGCTTTGCGCTGGCCGCGCTGCACATCGTCGCCGGCACTGCCTGGGCCATCTTCCACATCCTGATCATCACGCTGCAGGCCTTCGTCTTCATGATGTTGACGCTGGTCTACGTGGGGCAAGCCCACGATTCGCACTGATCGCGCATCGGTTCGCTTTTCGTTCTTTCCCTCTTTCCCTCTTTCCCCCTTTCCCTCACCATCCTTTCTGGAGCAAAAAAATGGAAGTCATCAGCTTTGTTGCCCTGGCCGCTGGCCTGATCATCGGCCTGGGCGCCGTCGGTGCTTGTATCGGTATCGGCATCATGGGCAGCAAGTACCTCGAAGCGGCTGCCCGCCAGCCCGAACTGATGGGCGAACTGCAGACCAAGATGTTCCTGCTGGCCGGCCTGATCGACGCGGCCTTCATCATCGGCACCGGTATCGCCCTGTGGTTTGCCACGGCCAACCCGTTCCTGGACCAGATCGCGCGCCTGCCGAAGTAAATCGGTCCCACCCCGAAGCGGCTGCGCCGCTCCCCTCGAGGGGCAAAGCCAACGGCCCGGCAAAGCCGGTTCCGTGGCTTTCGCTCGGTAAGGCACCTGAATCAAGCGAGGCACCAATTGAACATCAACGCCACCCTGATCGTCCAGATGATCGTTTTTGCGATCCTGGTCTGGTTCACGATGAAGTTCGTCTGGCCGCCGATCACCGCGGCGCTGGACGAGCGCGCCAAGAAGATCGCCGACGGCCTGAGCGCCGCCGACAAGGCCAAGAGCGAGCTGGCCGTCGCCAACAAGAAGGTGGAAGCCCAGCTTTCCGCCGCCCGTGACGACGCCGCCAAGCGCCTGGCCGATGCCGAGCGCCTGGCGCAGCAGATGGTTGAAGAAGCCAAGTCGCGTGCCAGCGAAGAGGCCGCCAAGATCATCGCGTCGGCCCGCGCTGAAGCCGAACAAGAGTCGGTGAAAGCGCGCGAAGCCCTGCGCGAGCAGGTGGCCGGTTTGGCCGTCAAGGGCGCCGAGCAGATCCTGCGCAAGGAAGTCAACGCCGGCGTGCACGCCGAGTTGCTCAGCCGCCTGAAAGCGGAGCTCTGAAAATGAGCCCCCACGCTCACTTGCGTTCGCTGCCCCCCGCGGGGGTGCGTGCCTCCTCTGGGGCGGCCCGGGAGTCACTTCATGGCTGAACTGGCGACCATTGCGCGCCCCTATGCCGAGGCCTTGTACAAGGCCTCGGGTAACAGCGGTGCCGCGCTGAAGGAGCAGATGGCTTCGCTGGCCACGTTGGCTGGCGACGAAGGCTTGCGCCAGTTTGCCGACAACCCCAAGGTGTCGGCAGCGCAGGTCTTCGACCTGGTGGCCGGTGTGGCCTTGCAAAAGGGCTTGTCGCTGGACGCCAAGGTGGCCAACCTGTTGCGCGCCGTGCTGGACAACGGCCGCCTGGTGGCCATGCCCGAAATTGCGTCGCAGTTCCAGGCGCTGGTGAATGCCAGTTCCGGCGTGTCCGACGCCTTGATCCAGAGCGCCTTTCCGATCGAAGGCGCTGCGCTGGCCGACACCGTGGCTGCGCTGGAAAGGCGTTTTGCCCGCAAGCTCAATGCCACGGTCGAAGTCACGCCCGAACTCATCGGGGGTGTGCGCGTGGTGGTTGGTGACGAAGTGCTCGACACCTCCGTCAAGGCCCGTCTTGAACAGATGAAAGTTGCGCTGACCGCCTGAGTCGCCGCGTGACACCAAGGAAATCATCATGAACCTGAATCCCGCAGAAATTTCCGAGCTGATCAAGAGCCGCATCGAGGGTCTTGCCGCGTCGGCTGACATCAAGAACCAGGGCACGGTCGTGTCCGTCACCGACGGCATCGTGCGTGTGCACGGCCTGTCCGACGCGATGGCCGGCGAAATGCTCGAGTTCCCCGCCACCCCGAGCGGCCAGCCCACTTTCGGCCTGGCGCTGAACCTCGAGCGCGACTCGGTGGGCGCCGTGATCCTGGGCGAGTACGAGCACATTTCCGAAGGCGACACCGTGAAGTGCACGGGCCGCATCCTGGAAGTGCCCGTGGGCCCGGAACTGATTGGCCGTGTCGTCAACGCACTGGGCCAGCCCATCGACGGCAAGGGCCCCGTCAACGCCAAGATGACGGACGTGATCGAAAAGGTTGCCCCTGGCGTGATCGCGCGCAAGAGCGTGGACCAGCCGGTGCAGACCGGCCTGAAGTCCATCGACTCCATGGTGCCCGTGGGCCGTGGCCAGCGCGAGCTGATCATCGGCGACCGCCAGACCGGCAAGACCGCGGTGGCGATCGACACGATCATCAACCAGAAGGGTCAGAACATGACCTGCGTCTACGTCGCCATCGGCCAGAAGGCGTCGTCGATCAAGAACGTGGTGCGCTCGCTGGAGCAGGCCGGCGCGATGGACTACACCATCGTCGTGGCCGCCTCGGCTTCTGAATCGGCCGCCATGCAGTACGTGTCGGCCTACTCCGGCTGCACCATGGGCGAGTACTTCCGCGACCGCGGCCAAGACGCGCTGATCATCTATGACGACCTGTCCAAGCAGGCCGTGGCCTACCGCCAGGTGTCGCTGCTGCTGCGCCGCCCGCCGGGCCGTGAAGCCTACCCCGGCGACGTGTTCTATCTGCACAGCCGCCTGCTGGAGCGTGCCGCACGCGTGAACGTCGACTACGTCGAAGCCTTCACCAAGGGCGAAGTCAAGGGCCGGACCGGGTCGCTGACGGCGCTGCCGATCATCGAAACGCAGGCCGGTGACGTGTCGGCCTTCGTGCCGACCAATGTCATCTCCATCACCGACGGCCAGATCTTCCTGGAAACCAGCCTCTTCAACGCCGGCATCCGGCCCGCCATCAACGCCGGCATTTCCGTGTCGCGCGTGGGCTCGTCGGCGCAGACCAAGCTGATCAAGAACCTGTCGGGCGGCATCCGCACCGACCTGGCGCAGTACCGTGAACTGGCTGCCTTTGCGCAGTTTGCTTCTGACCTGGACGCGGCCACACGCAAGCAGCTGGACCGCGGCGCCCGCGTGACCGAACTGCTGAAGCAGGCCCAGTACAGCCCGCTGCCCATCAGCCTGATGGCCGCGACGCTGTTTGCGGTGAACAAGGGCTTCCTGGACGACATCGAAGTCAAGAGGGTCTTGCCGTTTGAACATGGCCTGCACCAGCACCTGAAGAGCAGCCACGCGGCGCTGCTGGCCAAGCTGGAAAACGACAAGGCCATGGACAAGGGCGCTGAAGAAGAGCTCGCCGGGGCCATCGCCGCGTTCAAGAAGTCTTTCGCCTGATGGATGTGAACGCGCAGGATTGCGTTCCCGATCCGGGTCTCCCGGTCCGGGACACGGCCCTCTCGGGGGCTGGCGAGCGCAGTGAGCTTGGGGGCTAGAAATGGCAGTCGGTAAAGAAATTCGCGGCAAGATCAAGTCGGTGGAAAACACCAAGAAGATCACCAAGGCCATGGAAATGGTCGCCGCTTCGAAGATGCGCAAGGCGCAGGAGCGCATGCGCTCAGCGCGGCCCTACGCCGACAAGATCCGCAACATCACGGCGCACCTCTCGCAAGCCAACCCCGAGTACAAGAGCCCGTACATGCGCGACGTGGTCAAGCTCGGCAGCACGCCCAAGGCGGTGGGTTTCATCGTCGTCACCACCGACAAGGGTCTGTGCGGCGGCCTCAACACCAACGTCTTGCGTGCGCTGACCAGCAAGATGAAGGAAGTGCAATCCACCGGTGCCACCATCCACACGGTGGCCATCGGCAACAAGGGCTTCGGCTTCCTGAACCGCATCGGCGCCACCGTCATCAGCCACGCCGTGCAGCTGGGCGACGCGCCGCAGCTGGACAAGCTGATCGGCCCCGTGAAGGTGATGCTCGATGCCTTCACCGCAGGCCAGCTCGATGCGGTCTACCTCTGCTACACCCGGTTCATCAACACGATGAAGCAGGAGCCGCTGATCGAGCCGCTGTTGCCGCTGTCGGCCACGCGCCTGGAACAGACGGCCGCCGAAAAAAGCCAGTACGGCTGGGACTACATCTACGAGCCCGACGCAGCCACCGTCATCGACGACCTGCTCACGCGCTACATCGAAGCGCTGGTGTACCAGGGCGTGGCCGAGAACATGGCCAGCGAGCAAAGCGCACGCATGGTGGCCATGAAGTCGGCCACCGACAACGCCGGCACGCTGATCGGTGAACTCAAGCTCATCTACAACAAGAACCGGCAGGCCTCGATCACGAAGGAACTGTCCGAGATCGTCAGCGGCGCCGCCGCGATCAGTGGATGACCCCCACGCTCACTGTCGTTCGCTGCCCCCCGAGGGGGCTCTTGCAGCGGCCCGGCGAAGCCGGTTTCGCGCAAGGCCTTGGTCTGACACCGAGGCTCCCTCGAAGCAAAGCTTTTGAATATTGACCAGAGGATTTCGAACATGTCGAACACACAAGCCCAAGGCAAGATCGTCCAGTGCATCGGCGCCGTGGTGGACGTTGAGTTCCCGCGCAACGCGATGCCCCGCATCTATGACGCGCTCAAGCTCGAAGGCACTGCGCTGACGCTTGAAGTGCAGCAGCAGCTGGGCGACGGTATCGTGCGCACCATCGCGATGGGTTCATCCGACGGCCTGCGCCGCGGCCTGATGGTCAGCAACACCGGCGCCAACATCACGGTGCCGGTGGGCACGGCCACGCTGGGCCGCATCATGGACGTGCTGGGCAACCCGATCGATGAACGGGGCCCGGTGGACCAGACGCTGACCGCGCCCATCCACCGCAAGGCCCCGGCCTACGACGAACTGAGCCCATCGCAAGAACTGCTGGAAACCGGCATCAAGGTCATCGACTTGATTTGCCCGTTTGCCAAGGGTGGCAAGGTGGGCCTGTTCGGTGGCGCTGGCGTGGGCAAGACCGTGAACATGATGGAGCTCATCAACAACATCGCCAAGGCGCACAGCGGCTTGTCGGTGTTTGCGGGCGTGGGCGAGCGCACCCGCGAGGGCAACGACTTCTATCACGAGATGGCCGACTCGGGCGTCGTGAACCTGGAGAACCTGGCCGAGTCGAAAGTGGCCATGGTCTACGGCCAGATGAACGAGCCCCCGGGCAACCGCCTGCGCGTGGCGCTGACCGGCCTGACGATTGCAGAGTCCTTCCGCGACGAAGGCCGTGACGTGCTGTTCTTCGTCGACAACATCTACCGCTACACGCTGGCCGGCACCGAAGTGTCCGCTCTGCTGGGCCGCATGCCTTCCGCCGTGGGCTACCAGCCGACGCTGGCCGAAGAAATGGGCCGCCTGCAAGAGCGCATCACGTCCACCAAAGTGGGTTCGATCACTTCGATCCAGGCCGTCTACGTGCCGGCGGACGACTTGACCGACCCGTCGCCCGCCACCACCTTCGCCCACTTGGATGCGACCGTCGTGCTGTCGCGTGACATCGCCTCGCTGGGCATCTACCCGGCCGTGGACCCGCTGGACAGCAACAGCCGCCAGGTCGACCCCAACGTGGTGGGCGAAGAGCACTACAGCACCACGCGTGCCGTGCAGCAGACGCTGCAGCGCTACAAGGAACTGCGCGACATCATCGCCATCCTGGGCATGGACGAACTCAGCCCCGAAGACAAGCTGGCAGTGGCCCGCGCACGCAAGATCCAGCGTTTCCTGAGCCAGCCCTTCCACGTCGCCGAAGTGTTCACCGGCAGCCCGGGCAAGTACGTGTCGCTGAAGGAAACCATCCGCGGCTTCAAGATGATCGTGGCCGGCGAATGCGATCACCTGCCCGAGCAGGCCTTCTACATGGTCGGAACCATCGACGAGGCCTTCGAAAAAGCGAAGAAGATGCAGTAAGCGGCGCACACGGGCGCCTGGCGTCGTTGCGCTCCTCGCCGTACGGATGTACGGCTGCGGTGCGCGCCTAGCCAGACACCCGTCTGCTTGCTTCCTGAACCTTCTTCAAGACTGAGGACATCCAAGATGGCAACCATTCATGTCGACGTCGTCTCTGCTGAAGAAAGCAT
>Ga0163154_10008424_pt1 | contig 12026 bp, 10 predicted proteins | sample OliLakLV19MP9P1_FD_148649 | JGI IMG/M metagenome (GOLD analysis project Ga0163154, IMG submission 148649) | Freshwater microbial mat bacterial communities from Lake Vanda, McMurdo Dry Valleys, Antarctica - Oligotrophic Lake LV.19.MP9.P1 | ecosystem: Environmental > Aquatic > Freshwater > Lake >... | reverse complement strand
CTAAATCCCCTCCCCATTGCATGGAGAGGGGACTTCAAGATGCGTTTTTCTCCCCTTCTCCAATACTTGGAGAGGGTGCCGGGGGGTGAGGTAAGCGAAAGTCCTGAAATGTAGAAGTTACGCAGTTCAGCGGTATTTTCCGTAGGGGCGACGCGCACGTCGCCCCTACAAAACCAATCAACCGCGTAAGTCCTAAAATGGATACGCAGAACCCCACCCAGCCCTCCAAGCGACAGCCGTACACAGGGAAGGAGCAAGTCACGCCGTTTTCTCCCCCTCCTTTAGTTCGGGGAGGGGGTTTATGGCGAACACGATATAGTGCAACCTGCGATTGCCTATGCTTACAATGTCCGTATTTAATAGTTAAACTACATTATCGCGTCCGCCGGAAAAATTGAAGCGGACATCATCTATGATGTCCCTACACAGATTTCCGCATTATTTTCTTAAAGAGTTTCCAAATTGCCGAGTAGCTCTGGATTTTGAACACGAAGCAAACCTCTGCGTAACATCAGTTATTGAGTGATAAGGCGTGAAAAACGCACCACACATCCGAAATTATTATGAAAATCCCCTTTTTCTCGCTCACTTTGGTGTCAAATAGAATTAAGTTTTACATTTATTCCTCCAGACATAAGAAAGCGTTATTACGGATGCCGATCCAGAATAGCTGGTACATTGAAGGCCGTGTGCTGCTTACGGAATTGATTGGTGATGTAACGGTTGATGAAATGGTGATAAGTAGTCAGCAGGGAACGGCAATAATCGAATCTGGCACTGCGCCTGTTTATAACCTAGTGGATGTGACTCGTTTGGGACATTTCCCGTTGAAGCTCAATGATCTAAGGCAGGTTTTTAGCCAGGGGACAAGCGAAAAATTAGAGTGGGTTTTCTTGATTGGCTTGCAGAATGTGGTAGTGAAATTTCTGGCGACCACGTTTGTGCAACTTATGAAGCGCAATTATCTGCTCATGAATACGGTTGAGGATGCGCTTCAAGCGATTGATAAGCTGGAAAAAGGCGGGATTGCGCGGAAGTAAGGCGTACACACCGAGTCGGCCTTGCCGGGAACGGCACAGGGGTCTTTTCCTACAAGTACTCATTTCGCGGATAAGCCACTTACTGATGTTATGCAACCATTCGCTTTGGGTTCGAAACCCAGAGCTAACAGACAATACGAAACCTCTGAAGAGGTTGTTTCATCCTTATTCAACCCGTTTACGGGTTTACAAAAATTATAGCTGGCAGTTTTGAACTGCCAGCGTTGCCAAAAGTATACGATTGCGTAAGGTGAGTTACTCAGCATTCGTTACTCGTCACTTTAAGCTGGGCTTCCTTTTAGGCCGAAGCGACTCAAATCCATCCCTGCTTCATAAGTCGCGCCGTTGGGCAGAATAGCATTTTCAAGCTGTGCGCCTTCGATGTTCGCGCCCTCCATGCTGGCGTTCTTGAGGTTGCAATCACTCAAGTCGGCATCACGCAGCACCGCGCCTTCCAGATTCGCGCCCTTCATGTTGCTGTTTTGCAGGTGAGCGCCCGTCAGAACAGCGCGTGCTAGATACGCATTTTTCATGTTGCAATCAGACATCTCCACGTCTTTAAGGTTGGCCTCCTCGAAGTTCGCGCCCTTGAGCCCAGCGTTGGAAAGAGTCGCGGCTTGCAAATTAGCACGGGCGAAATAAGCGCCATCCATTTTGACATCGCTCATATCGGCATCCTTGAGGTTGGCTTCCTCAAAATTCGCGCCTTCCAGATTAGCGTTAGCGAGATTGGCGTTTTCAAGATTAGCCCGCGCCAGATAGCCGCCTTCCATGTTCACGTCGCTCAGATTGACGTTGCTTAGGTTGGCTTCTTCCAGATTCACCCCTTCCATACTGGCACCGTTGAAGTCGGCATTGCTGAAATCGGCGCGGACGGCATACGCGCCATCCAACTTGGCATCGCTCAAATTGCAATCGCGCAGGTTCGCGCTTTCCAGATTGATGCCCGTCATCGAGGCGCTGCTCATGTTCGAGCCGCTTAAATCCGCACGGGGCATAAACGCGCCGTCCATGTGCGCGCCTTCTAGTTCCGCATCGCGCATATTTACGCCTTCCATGTGTGCGCCGCTGAGGTTTTTATCGGCATTTTTGCCTTTTTCCTCGCCATTTTTGCGCTTCTCGTCACCGTCAATCTCGATCTTGAATTTGAATCCGCCGCGAGAACCACCCCCGCGAAAGCCAGGGACAGGGGGAACGGGCGGCACGGGTGGGACAGGCGGCACGGGCATATCAAAGTCGATGCTTCGCACGGCGCGGCGAATGGTGCGGCGGGTGATTTCGCTGATCTGGTCGGATAAATCGCGGCCTAGATTTTTTAGCTCACTCTTAGCATCCTCAGCCTCGCCATCATTCAGCAAGGTATCCAGATAATTGACGAGTTGGCTGGCAGCCATCTGCACTTGCGCCAATTTTTGCCGTTCATTCGAGTCCGTGCCGAGGCTCAATCCTAATGCACCGACGTAAACATCCTCCGGCATCAGTTCGGCGATTTTCTTTTGCAGGGCATCATAGCTGCGGAAGGCCATGTCGCCTGTACCCTCGTGCATCCCCATGTGGAAGGCACGCTCGGCGGATTTCGCCAGCGACTTGAGGGCGGGAATATATTGGCGCAGGCTGCGCCGGGTATCGTTCTCTAACATGATATTTGTTCCTTTTTTGGCTGATAGTTGTCAGTTTTTAGTCGTTAGTTGAAAGCTGATAGCTTTTAGCGATTAGTATGCGCCGTACTGCTCATTACTCAGCACTCGTTACTCATCACTCATTGCTCATAGCGATCCTCCATCAATAAATGTTGTCCCCAATGGCGCGTAAGGTCTCTGGTTTGAGCAGACGGCGCAGGGTGGCGCGGGCATGGAACAAGCGGGACTTCACCGTCCCGATGCTGACGTTCATGACTTCCGCGATTTCGTGATACGTCATTTCTTCTTCGCAATACAGGATGAGCGTTTGCCGCTGCAATTCCGGCAGACGATCCATCGCTTCCTGCACTTCCAGATGGAGCAGCAGCCAGTGTGTGGTATCTTCCGGGATGCCTTCATACGGCACATGCGCGAAGGACACCCGCATCTCGACGGGTTCATCATCCAGCGAGACCTGCTCGAAGCGCCCTTGCCGCCGCAGCGCGTCATAACAGCGGTTGCGGGCGATGCGGAACACATACGGACGTAAATTTTCTACGGGGTCAATCCGGCAGAGATTGGTATATAAGGAAATGAAGGTATCCTGCGTAATGTCTTCCACTTCCTGTCCATAGCCGATCAAGCGACCCACAAACCGTTTGATCTGCGGCTGGAGCGCGTCGTGGAGCTGTTCAAAGGCATCGTAGTCGCCTTCCTGCGCTTGCCGCAGCAGTTGGTGTTCCGCTTGTTCCGTCACAATGTGTTGCTCCTCTCTGTAGGGTAATACGCACGAGAGGGCAGATGTGTTCAAAAGTGGGGGCGGGAGTGCTCATCACTACAAATCATACACTCGTGACTCACGCGCCACCTGCACGTTGCCATAAGCGATGCTGGTGCTGAACAAGTTGGTGAGAATCTGCGCGTCCCTGCGATGATTGCCTTGCCCTAAGCTCATATCGACGACATCGGCAACTGAGCTGATTCGGCCTAGCTCATGGATGGCAATATGGGCGTAGACTTTGTATTTGAGTTCGCGGCAGTCGCGGAAGATCAATTTAAAGGGATGGGTTTCTTTGGGGATACTTTCAAACGGGGGGATGGTGTAGCGCATCCCGAACTCAATATCGCGCCCCCACTGGATGAAGTCCATCGAGGTAATGAGTAAATCACCGCCAGATACTAAGGCCAGCGTGTCGAGGAGTTTTGCTCTGTCCATATGAAACCCTGTTTACTTAATCGAGGATTACCCAAGATTGTAACATTGACCTCACGAGAAATCACAAAATGAGCGCCGAATTTAGCCCGTTTCTTGCGCTGAACAAAGCGGGATTTGGATGGTAAATAACGAACCACCATCGGGCGGACTTTGGTAGCCTACACTGCCGCCGTGTGTTTCTATGGTCGTTTTGACGATGGATAAGCCTAGCCCCGTGCCTTGAATTTTGCGGACGTTGCTGGCGCGGAAAAAGGTCTCGAATAAGTGGGGCTGATCTTCCAGCGGAATGCCCATGCCATGATCGCGCACCATAAGTTGGGCCATGTCCTCTTCGCGCCTCAGTTTTAGCTGAATATCGCTGCCTTGGGGCGAATATTTGACAGCATTAGACAGCAAATTTGTTAGGGCGTGCCGCAGCAGCTTGTCATCAATCAAATATATGCCGGAAACTTGGCCCTCAAAAATAAAATGATGCGTTGGATAGTTTGCTTGGGATTCTTGGATGAGTTGGGTACAGAAGGCGGTTAACTCCAGCGCATACGGTTGGAATTGCAGCATACCGGCGCTGCCCTTGCTGATGGTGAGCAGGTCTTCTAGCATACCTTTCATATAGAGGGCTTCATGCCCAATCCGGCCTAGGTGTTCCTTACGGCCTTCGGGGGTTAGGCGTTCATGATAATTTTCCATGATTTCCTTCGAGGCCAAAATTACGGCTAAGGGATTGCGGAATTGATGCGAGATCATGGTGACGAAATTTTCGCGCTGTTGAATGGAATGGCGCTCTTTTTCCACTTCTGCGCGGATAAGTTCCGCTTGGATGAGGGAGTCTTGGGCTTTTTTGCGCTCGGTAATATCCTGAAAGACGCTCAAAGTGGCGGGTTTACCCTCATACAGGATGTTAATCGTGGTGCTTTCTATCAAAACCTTCTTTCCATTTAACCCCTGCACCCAAAAATTATCATTTACGGTGGCTCCCGCAACAACTTTATCGCGTTTTTCGGCGGCATAATCGGCTGATTCAGACGCGGCAAAATCCGCCGAACTAAGCCCCACAATCTCGGCGGCGGAGGAAGCGCCTAATAAACTGACCGCCGCAGGATTCACATAACGTATTGTGAGATCAGGTAAGGTATAAACGGATACTCCGATGGGGGAATTTTCTAAAAGCAGCCGATAGCGCTCCTCACTCTCCTCCAACGCCGCTGTCGTGCGTTTATGGCTGGCAATCTCGGTATATAAGGCCTGATTAATAAAATTGGCACGATATACACTATCACGCGCCTCTTTGAGTGCTTGCTTGATGCTGCGATCTGCCAGATAGAAAAGCAGGAGACTAGAGATAAAGATCGCGCTGCTACCGACCCAATAACGATTCAGTTCATTCGAGGGGCTATTCAGCATCACTTGGACGAAGCCAAGGAGGATTGTCGCGGCAGTGACGACAGCCGCCACCCTCGCGCCTAACAACAAACTTGTGGCGATGATAATGACCAGAATAGAAATATAGAGCAGGTCTTTAACACCCTCGAAGGACATGCTGACGAGGATTAAGACCAGCCATAGGCTGATACAAAAAATAAAACTGGCGGGATAAACATGACCTCGGCGGGAAATTTCCCGAATGAGGAACAGCATCCCAAGCACGACGATGTTCGCCCAAATGCTGGTTAACGGATTAGCGACAAATAGCACCACACTGAAGGTATGCAAAACAATGATGAAGATCACCCCAAGCACGATGACATTGAGTAGCGCGGCAATGCGCGTTTTTTCTTTATCTTCAAACACGGGTGGGGTCAAAATCTTGGGCGACGATGATAACAACATAATACACAGCCTTAACTTTTATAATGTCCTCATCCCCCGACCCCTTCGCCATGCAATGGAGAAGGGGAGAAAAACGGTTCACAATGGTTCTTCAAGTCCCCTCTGTACGAAGTGGGGAGGGGATTTAGGGGTGGGGATAGAATGAAAACGCTATCCGGAACTCAGGTTAAATAGGGAACTTGTAAATAGGGAACTTGTAGAGACGCGATAGAGCGCTTCCGCCACAAAAATCGAAGTGGACATCATATATGATGTCCCTACACGGACTTCCTTATTATTTTAATAACTGAGGTTACGCACTTAAGGGAAGTTTTCGGTAGGGGCGACTCGCCGAGTCGCCCCTACAAAAGTCGCCCCTACAAAAGTCCATAACCTGCGTAACGTGAGTTATTAAAGAGCATTATCTTGCCCCTACGAAAAATCTCGTTGGATGGCGTAAGCCCTCTCTATGTAAGATTGCCCTTACATAGCGTTATTATGCTAAAGACAAGTCACTTTTCTATAATAAACCTCATTATAACCTAATCATAACTACAATATAATTGTAATTACGTGAGATTCAATTAAGGAATATAGGACTTTCGCTCACGCATTTACCCCACCCCTAAATCCCCTCCCCATTGCATGGAGAGGGGACTTCAAGATGCGTTTTTCTCCCCCTCTCCAAGTATTGGAGAGGGGGCCGGGGGTTGAGGTAAGCGAAAGTCCTGGAATATTCTTTTATTATCATTCACCCTTATTGAATTCATCCAATACACATCATCCAAGCGCGAACTCGGTACGGTTCAGCGGTAGATGAATAATAAAGGCGGTGCCACTGCCTTCTGTACTTTCACACACAATACTCCCGCCATGCGCCTCCACACACGTCTTGACGATGGCAAGCCCTAAGCCCGTGCCGGAATAAGTTCGTACATTGCTGGCACGATAAAAGGCATCGAACAATTGGGGGATGTCCTTCGCTGGGATGCCGATGCCATGATCGATCACCTGCACTTGAATACCGGTTTCGTCCTGCCGCAGATCAAGCCGGATTTCACTGCCTTCGGGGGCGTATTTAACGGCGTTAGAGAGCAAATTTTGCAAGGCGTGTTGGATGAGGCGCTCATCGACCAAGTGGAAGCCGGGCAAGTTGCCTGAAAAGACGATGCGATGCGTCACATGTGATTCTTGGAACTGCTGAACCAATTCCTCACAAAATCGCGCAAATTCGGTTGGAGCTGGCTCGTAGGCCAACATCCCTACACTCGCCTTGCTGATGGTGAGCATATCTTCCAACATGTCTTTCATGAAAGTCGCTTGTGAGCTAATCCGTCCAAGATGCTCCAAACGACGCTCTGGGGTCAGGCGCTCATGATAGGATTCCAGAATATCCTTCGAGGCTTGGATGACGCTTAAAGGGGTGCGGAATTGGTGCGAGGCCATGCTGATAAAATTTTCACGTAGGGCGAGATAATGTTTTTCTTTTTCGAGTTCGGTACGGATTAATTCGGCTTCCATCAGTGCCGCTTCCGCCTCTTTGCGCTTGGTAATATCATTGAATACGCTTAACCCCGCCGCTTTGCCCCTATAAGTAATTAAGCTGGAACTGCCTTCTAAGATCATCACGCCGCCATCAGGACGATGCATCTGATACTCGGTGGCTTCAACGGCCTGCCCATGTTTTATACGATCATGGCGTGCGTCGTACTTGGGCTGGTCTTCGGCTATAAGATAATCGAATGGGCGCAGCCCAAGTAAATCATCAGGCTTTTCAGTATGAAATAATGCAGCCCCCGCCGGATTCACGTAAAGGAAGGTGCGTGTTTCTATATCGGTGACGGCAATCGCAACCGGCAGCAAATCAATCAACTGACGATAACGCTCTTCGCTCTCACGCAGCGCCTCAGTCGTTTGCCAATGATTTTTAATTTCGCCATAAAGGGCGCTGTTCATATCGGTGGCTTGTTTGGCGTTGGTGTGCGCGGCGGCGATGGCTTGCTTAATGTTTTTGTCGAACACATACAAGAGGGTTGCTGCGACGACAAATAAGCTCGTTGTTCCGAACCACTTGCCTATTACGTCCGGCGTCGGCATACCGAGCATTTGTACAAAACCAACGAAAATACTTAAAGCCGCGAAGCCCAATGCGCTTTTTCCGTCGATTAGCAGCCCTGCTATCAAAATCGGGATGACGAGATCGGCAAACAAGCCATCACTCACACCGCCATAGGTAAGGCTGATGGTATACACGCCTCCCCAGATGCACCCGCACACCATAAAGCTGGCAAGCCGCAGATAACGTTTTTGTGCGAGATAACGCGCTCCGATAAAAACAGCCGTTAGGCCGAGGCTGAGGACGAGATCGTCTTCAATGCGGCGCTCGATTGCCAACCTAATAAAGGCATTGAGCGCCAGCGCGACGAGCAGCACCAGCAAAATTAAGTTGAGCAGCCGTGCGATGCGTGTTTTTTCTTTATCCTCAAATATTGGTGGTGTCAAAAAGCGATTTAGAGCGCCGCGTAGTATGTTCATAGCCAAAAAATCCGTTTGTTAAAAACTCTATAATCATTATATGACAAAGACTTGAAATAGAGTTTGTGGATTAATTGGGCGGGAAGGGGCTAAAACAATGGGGATGTCGTAGGGACTCGCGGATGTGTGCGTCCGCTCGGAGCGACCTCCTGTGCTTTGATAAATTTAGAACTTTCGCTCACGCATTTACCCCACCCCTAAATCCCCTCCCCATTGCATGGAGAGGGGACTTCAAGATGCGTTTTTCTCCCCCTCTCCAAGTATTGGAGAGGGGGCCGGGGGGTGAGGTAAGCGAAAGTCCTGAAATTAATACGGAAATCACTGTAGGGACATCATAATGCTCTTTAACCTGAGTTTCGGACAGTGTTTTCATTCTATCCCCACCCCTAAATCCACTCCCCACTTCGTAGAGAGGAGACTTAAAGAACCATTGTGAACCGTTTTTCTCCCCTTCGCCATGCAATGGAGAAGGGGTTGGGGGATGAGGACATCATAAAAGTTAATCAAAGTGCGCTATCCAAAACTGAAGTTCTTTAACAAATTAATACGGATAACCCCACCCCTGCCCTCCGAGCGACAGCCTGCACAGGGAGGGAGTAAGTCGCGCCGTTTTCTCCCCCTCCTTGAGTTCGGGGAGGGGGTCGGGGGGTGGGGTAAAAGGCGAACAAATCCGTACTAATTTGTCAAACTACATCATGATGTCCGCTTCAATGTTTGCGTCGCACACCCAAATAGTTGACGCAAGCCGTTTTGGAGTAGGTTCAGACTGGCACCGCATATTTTTGGACAAAATTCACCAGTTCATTGACCTTAAAAGGCTTCCGCAACCGACCAATCACAAAATAAGGCATGGAATAGGTGGGGAGATCATTTTCATCCTGGGCGCTGCAAATGACGACGGGGGTATGCGGCGGCGGCAGTTGGGCATAAGCCGCCATAAATTCCAACCCGTTCATTACAGGCATGTTAATATCTAGGAAGATCAAACTGTGCTGCCTATTATTCACGGCATCCAGCGCTAACTGCCCATTGGGAACCGCCGTAGCGAGATAACCTTCCATCTCCAGAATCAGCATGAAGGAACTGCTCAAATCGTCACTATCTTCCACAATCAGGATCGGCAGTCGATTGGTCGAGACAAGCTGCATAATGCTTTGCCGATTGAGGAGTTCCCGCGCGACTACGACAAAATGGGCGACATTGAGGGGTTTAGCGATCACATGGATGCTGCGTGAGGCTAAGTAGGCCGCCATTTCTGACGGCAGTATCTCTGTTGTGCCGACGACCATGATGGGGATTGCAGCGGTGCTTTCCTCCATTTTGAGGAGTTGCAAAAATCCCCAAGCCTCGCCGACCTCACGCCCGGCAAAATCCAGAACGATCAATTCCGGCTGCAACTCTTGAATGGTGGTGAGGGTGATATGCGTGTAGCTGTAGCCGGAGAACATCCACCCTTCATCATGCGCGATTAAGGCAAACATCGCCCGCATGGCCTTGTCGTCATCAACGACGATAATGAGCGGTGCCATGATCGTTCCATTCTCGCAACACTGACTTTTCATTTTTGCCATCTTGTGTCGTTATAGCAGATGGTAAAAAACTTTTAGGGAAACACCCATTATTAAGGTGTGAGAGCAAAAGAATCAATTAGGAATGCGCCCATCCACTTTGGCGCGGGTTGATTTAGAATCCGCAACCGGATTATTCCCTTGCATCACCGCAGCTACCGCGTTGATGAGATCACGCCGTTCAAACGGCTTACGTATAATTGTAACATGTTTCGTCGCCAAATACCCGGCAATATTATGCGCCAATTTGACCGCCGTCGTGCAAATCAGCACAGGTATCTTAGAGGTGCCGTCATCCATTTTGAGCATTTGCAGAAATTCCCAGCCAATGCCTTCGCGCCCTACATAATAATCGAGAATAATTAGGTCAGGCTTGATGCGGTTGACTTCGCTGAGGTCTGAGTGGAGGAAGAATTGGGTGTAGACTTCACAGTCGTCTGTCGTCAGGATTTTCTGGAACAGTGCCAAAATATCGTCGGAATTGTTGATTACGAGAATACGTGTCTCCACAGTACACCTGCTTTCTATGACAGCAGGCAATCAATTTAGGCCTTTGCTGTTACGACACACAACGGTTAAAAAGGATATGGAAGCTGTTAAAGGTCGATTAATAAAATTATACCAGCCCTTTGTTCGAATGTCATTAAATTTAGGATTATTTTAGGTCGCCTAAACAGCGCTTTAGACCCAGTTAAACGCCGTTTGAAGTTAATTGGCTGTATAAATGTCCTCATCCCCCGACCCCTTCGCCATGCAATGGCGAAGGGGAGAAAAACGGTTCGCAATGGTTCTTAAAGTCCCCTCTCTACGAAGTGGGGAGGGGATTTAGGGGATGAGGACATCATAAAAGTTAATCAAAGTACGCTATCCAAAACTGAGGTTATGGAGAGGCGGGGGTGAGGTTGATAAAGCATTATCTATCCGAAACTCAGGTTACATAAGAGTTCACACATTTTTAGAAGTCCGTTTTAAGTTTTATTTGATGGAGAAAAATCGATGTATACCCTCGCAACATTGAATCAGCTTCGCCAGCGCTTGAACCTGAGCGCCGGGGCGGAGGATGCCCGTTTGTTGGCAGCGCTTAAAGCCGCCAGCGCCCAAATCGAGCGATACGCCGGACGGGGATTTTCTCCGCGTCGGGCGATGATCGACCATACTGTTGATCGACAACAGCCAACCGAGCTTTTATTAGACGACGATTTGCTGCAATTGATTTCGCTGGCAGATGCAGGCGGGACGATCAATCTGGCGGACGTGCTGACCTTGCCGGGGGATGAGTCGCCGGCGAGTGTGCTGGTGCTGACGAGTGGGCGGACTTTCACTTGGGCGCTGACCCCATTACGCGCCGTCCGCGTGACGGGAATTTGGGGTTGGCATGATCGTCCGTCGCAGTTGTGGCGACTCAGCGGCGATACCGTGCGCGATAATCCGCTTTCCAGCAGCGCGACCACGCTCACCGTCACAGACGCCAACGCCGCCGACAGTGAAGCCGAGTCGCCGCGTTTTCAGGTCGGGCATCTGCTCAAAATCGAGGACGAATATGTGCGCGTGATGGCGGTCAATCTTTTGGCGGGGGACGATACGCTGACGGTGCAGCGCGGAGTCAATGGCACGACGGCGGCATCACACGCACAAGGGATTGCGATTTCGACTTATCAGCCCCCGTCGGATGTAGTGAATCTCGTTTTAAGTTGGGCGGCGTGGCTCTATCAGCAGCCGGATTTCCCGCCGAGCGAACCGATGCCGGAGTCGCTGTTGCGCGGGGTCGAGTCGCTGCGGCGTGTTTCCGTTAAAGTCTAGCGATGATTTGGGAGGCGCTAAAACAATGGGGATATGTAGGGAGCGACCTGTGTGTCGCTCCTGGAAGCATACATAACCTGAGTTTCGGATAGTATTTTCATTCTATCCCCACCCCTAAATCCCCTCCCCACTTCGTAGAGAGGGGACTTAAAGAACCATTGTGAGTCGTTTTTCTCCCCTTCGCCATGCAATGGAGAAGGGCTGGGGGGATGAGGACATCATAAAAGTTAATCAAAGTACGCTATCCAAAACTGAGGTTACATAGGTGCTTCCCTACACCCGCCAATATAGCCACCCCGACGCTTTAGCCCCGTTCCCATCCCCGCAAATACGCTTCAATCGCGCTCGTAAACGCCTCGTCCAAATCACCGCCGCGCTGAAACTGCTGATTGAGTTCGAGCATGATAAAGCCATGAATCAAGGCCAGCGCCCCCCGCAGCGC
>Ga0163154_10008422_pt1 | contig 12030 bp, 13 predicted proteins | sample OliLakLV19MP9P1_FD_148649 | JGI IMG/M metagenome (GOLD analysis project Ga0163154, IMG submission 148649) | Freshwater microbial mat bacterial communities from Lake Vanda, McMurdo Dry Valleys, Antarctica - Oligotrophic Lake LV.19.MP9.P1 | ecosystem: Environmental > Aquatic > Freshwater > Lake >... | reverse complement strand
CACAGCCCTGAAATATCTGGATGCCCGCAACGACGACGCCAAGCCCTTCGTCTGGACGGCCGACGCCAACACCATCCTCGGACGAGTCGCCAAACATCATGCGACTATCTCGAAGTCAGGACACTAGCATCCCCCAACGCAGGTGCTTTGTATCAGCGGAATCAGCAAAGGATCTATGGAATACTAAAAAAGTCAGCTGACTTGCAAGAGTCCATCCTTCGAGTGAACAGTGAGTTCTGTCCGAGGATCGCGGCCGCCCTACGCCCGGATGATGGCATTCGCTTTCTCGCTACATATAAGGCGCGCGCTTACAGATTGATTTATCCTGACCGATATGAACCTCAAGGGGTGTATGATCTTGTAAGATCGCATCCGACCTTGACGCCAGAAGTTCTGGAGGTAATTCAACTTGAATGGTCTGCCTATCGTCGCAGTTATGATTTGATTTGCAAAGATTTAGAGCAGATATGCGAACAATACCATTATCAACTGGCCTCGACCCAATCCGCTCCCAGCGACGATCCATTCCACGAAAAAATCAAGCAAGGATTGGATGACCGCCTCGCGCTCAGCCAACGCTTGGTGAAGCGATTACGTGACTCGCTTCCTGCTGAGCCTTTGGCAGTGTTTCAGAAACGTCTAGAACTCGAAGAGGAGTTGATCGCAAGTATCCGTGCGATCCCTCATGTAGTCCGGTGACGTGACTTTGTGGCGTGTTTGATCGCCCAACCCATCCGCTCCGCATCCACCTCATGGACATCAAACCCCTCGCCGATGCCGCGCAGCATGGTGAGGGTGAGGCGGCCGCCGAGGTGTTCGCGAAACTCCTCGAGGCCGGCGAGGAGGCGCGGGTCGCTCAGCATCGGGTGCGTGCGCGGCAGGTTCAGCGCGGCCAGCACGTCCATCACGCTCCGCCAATCCTTTTCGCTCAGCCAGCCGCTGAGGTGGGAATAGGTCGCGTCGAGGGCGATGCCGATGGCGACCGCTTCGCCGTGACGCAGTTCGAAATTCGTCAGTTGCTCGAGTTTGTGGGCCGACCAGTGGCCAAAGTCGAGCGGCCTTGAGGTGCCGGACTCGAACGGGTCGCCGCCGCCCGCGATGTGCTGCATGTGCAGTTCAGCGCAGCGATGGATGAGTCGCTTCATCGCCTCCAGATCGCGGGCGACGAGTTTGGGAGCCAAGGTCTGCAACTCGGTAAAGAACGCTGCATCTTTGATGAGGGCAACCTTCACCGCCTCGCTGCACCCGGCCATCCAATCGCGATCATCCAGCGTTGCCAGAAAACCGAAATCGTTGATGACGGCCGTGGGGGGGGCGAAGGTGCCGATGAAGTTCTTCTTGCCGAGAGCGTTGATGCTGTTCTTCACGCCCACGCCGGAATCGTTCTGCGAAAGCACGGTGGTGGGCAGGCGGATGAGCCGAATGCCGCGATGGGCGGTGGCGGCGGCGTACCCGGCGAGATCCAGCAACGCCCCGCCGCCGATGGCGAGGATGAAGGAATGCCGACAGACCTTGCCGCGGTCGATGGCGTCGTAAGCGTTTTGGAGGTGCTGGGGATGGTTCTTGACGACCTCGCCGCCGGGGAGGATCAGCGGTTCGCAAAGCATTGCCTCGAGGCCGTGAAAGGTGGCGTAGGTGCGGATGGACTCGATCAATGAAGGATGCAGCCTGGCGACGTTGGCGTCGATGATCGGCAGCAGTTTCCGCAGGCCGTCCTTCGATTCATGCTTGATGATGTCGGCCAGCAGTGGATTCGCGCGGTCAAATGCTCCGGTGATGAAATGGACCGGGAACTGGTAGCTGACCTTGAATGGCTGCTGGATGGATCTCATCATCTCCGACATGCGGTTCGGTCGAGCTCAGGAAAGGTGAACCACAATGACGAGCGAGAGAAGGGGAACCACGGATGAACACAGATACACATGGATGAAGGATTGGAAAAAGAAGAAAACACGTTTGGAAGCCCGGGGCACCACCCCGATCTCTTTATCCGTGGTTATCCGTGTTCATCCGTGGTTCAACGCCCCCATTCCACATCAAAAACGACCCCAAGGGGATTCGAACCCCTGTTACCTCCGTGAAAGGGAGGTGTCCTGGACCAGACTAGACGATGGGGTCTGGGCCATGTTTCATCACCGCGACGAAACATGGGCGACGCATGATAGGCATTTTCACGGTTGAAACAACTTGCGTGGTGGTATTACCGGCATCATCGCCCAATTCCGTCCAAACCGCACCAATCTCGTTCAGGTCGGCCGGTGGCCCCGCCGATAAATGAGGCATGAACATGAAACACACCATGACGTCGCCGGTGTTTCACCGCGTGCTGGCCGCGCTGGGCTTGGGCTCGGCGTTCCTGATCATGGCCAGCGTCTTCTCGCCCGACCGCATGATGGCCCAAAGTACGCCTCCTTCATCCATGAATCACCGACTCGAGCAATCGCCCTCCTCAACCGATCCGCATGAGGGGCTTCGCTCGTTGGGGTCGATCGAATCCGCCGCTCATGTGATCCAAATCTTCGCGACCGACGCAGGGCCTCGGTACACCATCTCCAGTGTGGCGGGGACCGAATTGGGCGTGCTAATGTCGCCGGAGCAGGTTCGCCGCTTCTTCCCGGAATTGGATTTGCCGGATACCGATTTCAGCGCGACGGAAAGCGCGACCGAGGAAGTCTCGGAAGCGATCATGCTGATGGATCAATTGCCGATCGCCGGCATCTGGTGAAGTTCCATCACGCGGCGAGGGTTCACATCCACCATTGAAGATACCCGCTCTTGAAGTTCGCTCAGCGGGAACGGGAGGTGGCTTTCTTGCGTGAGCGGGTGGTGCGGCTGCGCGCGGTCGTGGTTCGGCCACGCGCGGCGGATCGACTCTTGCCGCCGGCCTGGCTGCGCGGGGAGGTGCGACGCGAGGTTGCCGCTCGTGAAGATGAAGCGGGGCCGGCGCTCGCCTTGGTTTTCTTTCGCGTGGTGGTCTTGCGGCCGGCGGCCTTGCCGTTCGATGCGCTGCCATTGGTGCCCGAGCGACTTGAACCGGCGCGACTCAATCCATTGCGATTCGTGCTAACCGGGCTGCTGCCGTTGCTGCTCGATCGGCTGCGACCCGAGGAACTGCGGGAGGCGCTGCCGCCATTCTTGCCGCCGCCATCCTGTTTGTTCACCGTCGCCCAGGCCCGCGCTTCCGCGGTCTTTTCCGAGTTTCCTTTCTTGCGGTAACCTTCCTCGATGTGTTCAGCCTGCCTCTTCTGCTTGTCAGAGTACATTGATTTGCTTCCACGCGGCATGTCAGAGTTCCTTGTGTGAAAGATGTTGGGATGCTTCGCGCAAACCAATGCGCAAACGCAAGCAACCATACCGCTGCATCCGCGGTCGTCGACAGTGAGCCAAGCGAAATCAACGGAATCGGAAATCCAACTGGGTACTCCACGGTGGTCAGCGGATCACGCAATGAGCGATGAATGTGCATGAAACTCCGTCACGCCGCGTGAACGGTTGAGTCGTGCTGGTGGAGAAGGCGCACAATCCGACTGCGATCCGGAATCAGTCGCGGTGCTTAGTTCTTCCTTGGACATCACCTCGTAGGGTGATCAATACCAGTCCACCGAGACCCGAAACGAGGACCCGAACAAGGAGATTTGACATGAGACCACTGACCGTCACTGTATTCACGGCTTGCCTGAGCACTGCGTTGCTCACGGCATGCGACAACTATGGAAGCGACATGAACACCACGGACACCGAGCGAGACACCACGCCGGAACTCCGCGACTCATCGCCGCCGCCTCGCCCATCCACGCCATCGACCACGACGCCGCCAAGAACCCCTGGCACAGATCCCACTCGGCCGTCCAACACTCCCGGCATGAATACCAGCACACCGCCAGGCGGCATGAACACGCCACCTTCCACCCCACCTTCCACGCCACCGTCGACGACGACGCCTCCCTCGACGCCGCCTTCCTCGACACCCCCATCTGGTTCGTCAGGCACGGGGTCGAACGCCGACTTCGCCATCACCCAGGCCATCCGTCAGCGGCTGACCACGGAGACCGAACTGTCCAGCGTCGCCCAGAACGTGCGCATCGAAGCCGCCAACGGCAAGATCATGCTGCGCGGCACGGTGACTTCGCAAGACCAGAGCGACCGAATCCAAGAGCTGGCGGAAGAGATCGCCGGTGCGGGTCGCATCACCAACGAGTTGGAAGTCTCGAATCCATGATTTGAGAATTGAGATTCCTCATCGCCAGGATGCGATGAAGTGAACTGATCCATCGCGAAATGTACAGCAGCGTTCAAGAAATTCGTTCTTGAACGCTGCTGTCGTTTTGGACAGGAAATTGTTTGCAAAAGCGGGGGGGCAGGTTTGCCGTGTTTTCAAGTGTCGAACAGGGCGGCAATCCACGGGACCGACTCAACTTGCGTCTTTGCCGCTGTCAGTTTTGACCACGGCCCTGTTCGCGCTGTCGTCATGCTTCACCAATCCTTCGATGCGGCGGAGCGGGGCGAGGATGAACCAGGCCAGGACAGTCGCCAGCACCGAAACCCACAATAGCGTGAGCATGGCGGTCACGCCCAAGGCCGCGGTGAACCAGATGCTGGCCGCGGTGGTGAGGCCATGCACCTCGCCGCTCCGGTGAAGTTTGAGGATCGTGCCCGCGCCGAGGAAGCCGATGCCTTGGGCGACGCCTTACACCACGCGTGAAAGCGATTCGCCCGAAAGGCTTAATTCCTTGATGGAAAGCACGAACAGCGCGCAGCCCAACGCGACGAGCATGTGCGTGCGCAGTCCCGCCGCCCGGTGCAGCGCTTCCCGGTTGATCCCCAACGCTGCGCCTCCCAACGCGGCCACGATCAGCCTCGCCGCGATTTCCAACGCATGTTCCCAACCGGGCCAGTGAAGCAGAGCAAGATCGGCAACGGGCATGCATTCCTCCGATCGATTCGACAACGGCGAGACCCCAATGATATTCCCCTTTCCCGGTCCTATCATCGGCGGATGAATTCGTTTTCCGCCGCGTCGCGTCCCGCATCGCCCCCCATTCGCATCAATCCGTCCAATCGATTCGGGATCGATTACGCGCAGGAGGCGGCCTCGTTCACCCGCCTGCCCTATCCGATCATCGACGTCCACAGCCACATCAATGGGCTTCAAGCCGCCCCGTTGTATTTGAAGGCGGCGCGGATGTACGGCATCGGCCTGACCTATTCCATGTCGCAACTGGAACAGGTGCCCGCCTTGCGGGAACTGTTCGGCGAGTCCATTCGATTCATCGCGGTGCCGAATTGGGCCGGCGAGGACAAGAAATTCGAGATGGGCCAAGGCTTCGTCGCTCGGATTCGAGGCTTCCACGCGCAAGGCTGTCGGATCGCCAAATTCTGGGCGGCGCCGCGCAGCGTGGATCTGGCGATCAAGTTCGGCGGCGATCGTCGTGACCTGCGGCTGGACGCGCCGATGCGGGTGGAGGCGATGAAACTCGCCAGTGGCCTGGGCATGGTGTTCATGACGCACGTCGCCGACCCCGACACCTGGTTCGCCACCAAGTATGCCGACGCCCGGATGTATGGCAGCAAGGCCGAGCATTACGAGCCGTTGGAGAAATTGCTCGATCAATTCCGTCAGCCCTGGATCGCGGCGCATTTCGGCGGATCGCCCGAAAGCCTCCCGTTTCTTTCGGATTTGCTCGATCGACACGACAATCTCTTTCTGGACACCAGCGCAGCGAAGTGGGTGATCCGCGAGATCAGCAAGCACCCGCGCGGCGAAGTGGTGGCGTTCCTGCACAAGTACCGCGGACGCATCTTGTTCGGCTCCGATATCGTCACCATGGATGAACACCTCGCGCCCGCCGAGAACAAACTCGAGATGGCCGCCAAGGCAAGCTCGCGCGATGACGCCTGGGATTTATACGCCAGCCGGTATTGGGCGCTGCGCACGTTGTGGGAAACCGAGCACGAGGGCGAATCGCCCATCGCCGACCCTGATTTGAACATGGTTGATCCCGTCCGATTCGACACCATGAGCGCGCCGCGTCTGCGTGGCATGGGTCTGCCACCGGATCTGCTGCGGAGTCTTTATCACGATGCGGCCGCGCGGCTGCTGGACGACTTGCACGCGCGTTGAGGCCGTAGTTAGGTGCCGCTGCGGTTCTCGCCGAGGCCGCGGGTGGCGTTGACGACGTCGTTCGCCTCGCGGGCGGCTTGTTCGGCCGAAGCCAGATCGACTTCGAGCTCCGATTGCTCGATCAAACGCGAAGCGTCGGAATTCGGCGTGTCTGCGCTCCGCCCCTGCAATGCCTCGACCGCATCGTTGAACGCGCGCAGTTTGGGCTCCAGGGCGGCGCGGGTCGGCGCACCCTTGAGTTCCGCGCGCGTTTGCAGGAGTCGCATCTCCTTCCGCAAGGCCTCGATGCGCCGATGGACGTCCGACCGATAGGTCAGGGCGTCGCGCGCCGAGGAACCGGAGACCACGTCATCTTGGTCATCGAGGTCGAGATCGAGATCATCACGATCATCGAGGCGGAGGTTGGTGGACAGCACGAATCCGCCTCGGCCGACGGGCGCAGCCGGTTCAATCGCCACGGGCGGCGTGTACGCCATGACCTCGGGCGTTGAAGTTCCCGACATCATCGTGTCGAGATATTCGCGACGGCTGACGAGCGAACCGCAGCCTTGGAATACGGCCGAGGCCGCCATTACCATCACCAGCAATGCAATGCGAAACATGCTTGAACTCCTCGTTGGACAGGTCGCTCAAATGAGCGCTGCATTCACCGTAACGCGTCGAAACTCCGACGGGAATAGGGATTCTCACCGACTGTATTCAGAATGAGCGATGTGTTCGATCATGGAGGAAGCGATACGGCAAACTGGGATGCTTGGGCTATTGCGTGATCGCTTGTTTCCACGCCTCTTTGTTCATCGCCATGAAATTGTGCGTTTGAAAGAAGGCTTCCAAATCGATCGTGGCGTTTTGGGCAAGTCGTCGGCCGACCGCGGGGTCGCGATGAAGTCGGCTGATGCGATCGGCGAAGGCATTGATGTCGCCCCGCGGAACCAGCAGCGCGGATTCCCGGTCGCGCCAATTCAATATGCCGTCACGCTCGGCGATGATCGGAACTCCCGCCGCCACCGCCCACAGGGTGGGGAGCGGCGACTGCGTGGCCGCGAACATCACGGCGGCGTCGAAGCCGCGCACCACCCGCCATGGCTCGGCGATGTGATCATCCAACACCAGCGAATGCGAAAGTTGAAGTTGCCGCAGAAATCGGCGTGAGTACAAGCGGCGGCGTCCGGCATGATGGCAAACCAGGTACGTCGGCCGCCCCGAGAGATTCATCCGCGCGACCGCGTTGGCGACGACATGCACATCGACGGACGATGGCGAATCGCTCGGCAGGCCGATCACCATCGCATCGAGCGGCACATCGTGCTCGCGCCGCCACCGATCGCGGACTTCCGCCCGCGACATGAACAAGCTTTCGAGGGCATCAATGGCCGGCATCAGGGTTTGCACGTGTTCGGGCGCGAATCCCTTCCGTGTCAAAACTTGCATCGTTTCCAGTGTGCCGCACATGATTCGCGTGGCGGGCTGACGGGCGAACCACCGGAAGTGAAAGCGCGATCCCTCAAACTCCGCGGGGGTCAGAAACGTGTTCACGCGTGGCTGGCGACGAGCGGCCGCCGCGACGACGAGGGCGGGACGAAAACCCCACGCATGGATCACGTCCGCCGGAATGATTCGCAGGAGATGACGAAGCCTTCGTCCGGCCGAGGTCGGCCACAGCGAAGAGACCGCGATGGCACCTTGCGGTTGCACGCCGCATCGCCCGGCCAACAGACAGTCATCACGGTTTCCCAGCACGACCACGCGGTGCTCGTGATCCGCGCTCCCCGCCATCACGTCATGCAACAGGCGCAGTCCCGTCGCCCCGACCCCCGGCCGCGCTGGTTCGATCACATGCAGGATTCGCAACGGGCCGCTCAAAGGGGATTGATGTTCTGCCCGGCGGCACGCGGCTCATGCTTGTAAAACAGACGCCCGACATGCTGGCCCATCATCAGCGCCAGGTCGTTGAACACGCTGAGTCGCCCCGTCCGCGTGCGGTACGTTTCCGGATCGACCGGCCGGCCGCTCACCTGCACCGTTCGCACGCTATCCTTGGATTCCTTGGCGGGATAGGTGCGCTGCTGGCTTTCCACGTCGATCACCTTCACCTGGCACATGCCCGCCGGCCGGGGCGTGCTGCCGTCGGGCGTGTCGCGGAACTGCATCATCTGCACATAAATGACCTGCTTGGCGCCGACGGCGCGGCCGATGTCCTCGATCGACATGATCTCATTGGCGCGTTCCCGCTGCTTCGCCACCGCCATCGCGTCCTGCGGGCTGATGGTCAAGGTCAATACCTTTTCTTCCATCAAGTCCTGGCTGATGCGATCCGCGATCACCCTGCGCAGCGACACCGGATTCACCACGTTGGCCCGATCATCGACGAACACCACGGTGGGCACGTCGGGAAGCACATACTCGGCCTCGACATCGCCCGTGCCGCCGACGATGTACGACGCGGGACCGACGATGTTGCAGCCGCCCACTAGGAGCAGCACGACGGCCTGCGCCAGGATGGCGACGATCGCCTGCCGAGCCGAAAGGAAACGGCTCATCGCTTGCCCTCGCGTTGTTGCTTGGTGTCAAGTTCCTGCCGGTAGCGGTCGGGGTATTTCGGCTCGAGATGCTGGTAGAACAGCCAGGTGGTTTTTTCGACGAAGTTGTATTGGAGGCCGAAGTTGATGGCCTCGCCGGAAGCGGCATCGCGGGTGATGCCGGACTCTTGCGGATACTTCACCGTGACGTCGAAGGTCTCGACGAACATGTCGGGATCGATGCCGTCGCGCTCGATGATGCCGACGCGGGCGACGCAGGTGCCTTCCCAGAGGTAACGGTTGCCGGGCGGGTTGAGGCGGTACTCAAGCAGGTCGATGAAGACGATGCGATCGACGTTGAGCTGCGCGCACATCTCGCCAAAGGGCAGGGCGGCCCATTGCGGCGTGCGGTATTGCCAGTTGATGACGTGGCGGGCGTCGAGGATCTGCCGATTCTCAAGCTTGGTGGCGATGCGGCCCGCCACGCCGCCGGTGATGTTGGCGACGACGTCGGCATGCTCGAACATGGTCGAGTAGTCGGCCTGCACGAGCACCGCCACGGTCTTGCCTTCAAGGCCGGCGTACTTGGGCGGAGTGTCGACGAGTTTCTGGTACTCCTCGACCTGGGCCATGCCACCGATAAGGGTGGGGAGCGCGCAGCCGGTGGAGAGCAGGCACGCCGCCGCCAGCGCGAGCAGGGTGATGGTTTTCAGGGTTCGGTTGAGCATGGTCGAGGAGGAGTACGGCTTCAAGGCTGAGCGTGCCGAGGGCGGGGGCGGGGGCGCGTAAGCCCAACGGGCGGATCATCAGTTTATCCGATCCGGCTCGCGCATACCTGGACTCCGAATCGCCGGTTTCTCAGTCAAATTCGGCGATTCCGTGAGCGATCAATCTCCACTCGGAATCTTGCCACTTCGACCCATCGAGATCGCCGCGACACCGTGACGCGTTCACCGTGAGCCTGCTCGTGTGTGTCTTGGGCGGCGGCGGGGGCGGGCCCGCCAGCCTCACACTGACGGATCCAGATGGCAACCAGATCCTGATCGATCAGCATGTGCCCAGCCCGCGCAAGTAGCACGTGGTGTGGGTTGAGCAGGCGATGCGTCACGCGCATCACGACGATCGCGTTGGCATCTTATGGTGGTAGGAAAATGATCGGTACTCGGTCTTGGGGCTGGACAGGCCAGTTCACCGATGTATAGTGGAGGATGCCATGGCGGAATACCTTTGGCCATCCATGACGGGACTGGCAACCGACCCTGTACGGGATTCACGGATGAAGATCGCACAAGAGGTCTCAAAAGAGAAGCTACGAGGTTGCTACTACACGGGGGATGCGATTGTCGATGCGTGCTACGACATCTTGGCGACCACGATCGACCGACGCGATCGACTTGCGTTCCTTGAACCGTCAGCAGGTGATGGCGCATTCGTTGGTGGTCTCGGAAGGGCGGCCAAGCGGGGCCTTTTCAAAAACGCGCGGATGACCTGTGTCGAGGTGGACGAAGCAGAAGCGGCAAAGTGTCGCGAACGCTTGGATGCAAACAAGATAGACGGCTCTGTCTCTGCCACGAGTTTCTTCGAGTGGTTCAACGGCAACACTGGCAAGTTCGACGCGCTGGTCGGCAACCCGCCATATGTGCGTTATCAGTTTGTCCCGGAGGCGGATCGGTTCCTCGCGGAGACTGCTCTTGCCTCGTTTGGGTTTGAGCTTAATGGCGTATCCAACTTCTGGATTCCATTCGTCCTACTCAGCTTTGAGTGCCTTCGACCAGGCGGCGCATTCGCCTTCGTGCTGCCGAGTGAGTTGTTGGCGACGAGTTCGGGGTGCGAAGCGCACTTGTTGCAAACTTTGAAGAACTTTCAATCCATTTCTATCCTCGCGGTTCGTTTCCCGGTGTTCTGCAAGACGTGGTGATCGTTTCTGGTCGCCGCGCGGATCGTGCTGACGCACGAGAGGTGCGATTTGTCGAACACGCCAAGGGGCAGACTCGACAATGGTCGCACCGGATTCGTGCGACAGGCGATGCATGGCTTCGCTACCTCCTTACCGAGAATGAAATCAAAGCGGTAGAAATTGCCGAGCAATTGCCGGGCTTTGTCCGACTCAATTCAGTCGCGCGGATCGGAGTGGCCATCGTGACCGGCGCGAACGACTTCTTCACCGTCGATGATGCGACAATAGACGCATACAAGCTGCAACAATGGGCGCGCCCGTTACTGGCACGCACCGCTGACAGCACCGGCCTTGTTTTCTACAAGCGTGACCATGCTGCTGCGAGAAAGGCCGGGCGTAAGGCGTGGCTAATCGATTTCAGCGCGGACCGTCCCAGTCCAATGCGCAATCCGAGCGCGGCGTACTATTTGCAACACGGTGAGAAACTTGGATTGCCAAAGCGATACAAGTGTGGCATTCGCGAGCCTTGGTATCGCGTCCCGGATGTCAGGACGGGACGACTCCTTTTGACCAAGCGTTCTCACCGGCACCCGCGTCTGTTGTTGAACAGTGCCGAGGTATTCACCACTGACACCATTTATCGCGGTGAGATGCGAAGCCCCTTTGCCGCACGGATACGAGATCTTGTCGCCGGATTCCACAATTCGCTTACGATGCTGAGCGCCGAACTCGAAGGCAGGACATATGGCGGCGGCGTATTGGAGCTCGTTCCTACGGAGGTGGCGCGGCTCATCGTGCCATTCGCATCGCTCGGCAAGCACTTGAAGCATCTCGATTCCGTGAGCCGTGAATCGGGTGGTCAGGCCGATTCAACCGATGCACTGATCGCAGCAACAGACGAGGTAGTCTTGAAGGCGCTGCCTGCCGCCAAGCCAATCTTTGACACTATTATCGCGGCTCGCGCTCGCCTGATGAACCGACGCTTCATCGGCTGATCCGTTCTCACGGTGCCCACGTCGGCTTGTGTCGCTCGATGCTCAGTACGAATGTGCCATCGGTTCGACGCTCTATCACCACCCAACTACCAACGTACGATCTCGACCGCAGTTCCTTCCCCAACACCGGTCCCCAAGCAAGCACCGTCACAACGTTGCCTTGCGCGGCCTCTCGGTGTTGCGCGTGATCGACGCGAAGCGTCTGCACTCCCAGCGAACGCCCATGGACGGTCACATCAAAATCGATATCTGCGATTTCGTAGGTCTTGCCATCGCTGCGAACTTCGGAGGTCCACACAAAAGGCTGGAAGAACTGCTGTCGAAAAAAGACTCGATGGTCGATCGGATGACTAGATTCGGTGAGGCAAAGTTTGCCGGTTGGATTCGTGCCTGTGCTTATACGAATCGTGATTACGTCTCGCGCGTGAGGTAGTGGCACCGGCAGATGGATTTGATTTGTGATGGTGTGAGGGAGCGGTAGGCCGTCGTGCCCGCGTC
>Ga0163154_10008419_pt1 | contig 12036 bp, 16 predicted proteins | sample OliLakLV19MP9P1_FD_148649 | JGI IMG/M metagenome (GOLD analysis project Ga0163154, IMG submission 148649) | Freshwater microbial mat bacterial communities from Lake Vanda, McMurdo Dry Valleys, Antarctica - Oligotrophic Lake LV.19.MP9.P1 | ecosystem: Environmental > Aquatic > Freshwater > Lake >... | reverse complement strand
AGTCTGGAACCGCCGCATGTTCAGCCACATCAAACGTGGCGTCGACGATGCGTCGAAAAAACTCGCTCACGAACGCGGGCCCTGCCCGGATGCCGCCGATTACGGCGTCATGGAACGTTTCTCCAACAAGATGGCCATCGCGCCGACGGCTTCCATCTCGATCATCACCGGTGGCGCGTCCCCCGGCATTGAACCGAACGCGGCCAATGCCTATAACCACAAAACACTTTCCGGTTCTTTCGCGGTCAAAAATCCGTACCTGAAAAAAGTTTTGGCCAGCTACCAGCAAGATACCGACGAAGTATGGTCATCGATCTTCACCAATGAAGGTTCGATCATGCATCTCGACTTCCTCTCCGACATGGAGAAAGATGTCTTCAAAACAGCCTTCGAAATCGACCAGCGTTGGCTGATCGAACATGCTGCCGATCGCACGCCGTTTGTCTGCCAGGCGCAGTCACTCAACGTGTTCCTGCCGGCCGACGTGCATAAAAAAGTTCTTCATCAGGTTCACTTCGACGCGTGGAAGAAAGGCGTTAAGTCGCTTTACTACTGCCGCTCGCGGTCGATCCAGCGTGCTGAAAGCGCGGCCTCATGGGACCGCGCCAAAAAGAAAGCCGACAAAGACGGCGGGTCGAACGGGGAACCAGGCAAATACGAGGAATGTCTCGCTTGCCAGTAAATGAAATTGAGAGCCCCGGCGGATAACCAATAGCCGGGGCCGGTTTCATCAAACTAAAGAGGATAAGAAAATGAAAAACACGCTCGATCGCGTGAAGGAATTTCACGCGACATATGGTCTGCCCGTCAAAGACGCGCCTGACCTGTCAGATAAACGCACCAACGACCTGCGCATCAGCCTTTTGCAGGAAGAACTGGATGAGTTGAAAGAGGCATTGGCCGACGGCAACGAGAGAGAAGTGCTCGATGCCCTGACCGATCTTCAATACGTGCTCGATGGTGCGTATTTGTCGCTCGGTTATCACCTGTTGAAAGAACCGGCTTTTGCCGAGGTGCAGCGATCCAATATGTCCAAGCTCGGCGAAGACGGTAAACCCGTCATCCGCCCGGAAGACGGCAAAATTCTGAAAGGCCCGAATTATTCACCCCCGGACCTGAATATGGTCATGGAAAACTGGCGGAAATCTGCCAATAAACAGGCGGCTTAAAGAGTCGCATCGCTAAAAGAATCATTATAAGAGTCACTACATACAAAGATAATTAGGAGAGAAAATGAGCAAGCTTCTGCAGGAACGCCACGTCTACAAACCCTTTTTGTACCCCTGGTGCTACGAAGCTTGGCTGACGCAGCAACGGGTCCACTGGCTGCCGGAAGAAGTGCCGTTGGCAGAAGATGTCCGTGACTGGCGCAAAAAACTCTCGCCGGAAGAAAAAAACCTGCTCACGCAGATTTTCCGTTTCTTCACGCAAGCCGACGTGGAAGTGAACAACTGCTACATGAAACACTACAGCCAGGTCTTCGGTCCGGTTGAAGTGCAGATGATGCTGGCCGCTTTCTCCAACATCGAAACCGTGCACATCGCCGCTTACTCGCATTTGCTCGACACGATCGGTATGCCCGAACTCTAATTCTCCGCCTTCATGGAATACAAGGAAATGAAGGATAAATACGACTACATGCAAACCGCTAACATGTCTTCGCGCCGCGATATCGCGAAAACGATGGCTATGTTCGGCGCCTTCACCGAAGGTTTGCAGCTCTTTGCATCCTTCGCCATTCTCATGAACTTCCAGCGCTTCAATAAAATGAAGGGCATGGGCCAGATCGTGACATGGTCAGTGCGCGACGAAACACTGCACTGCCTCTCGATGATCCGTCTCTTCAACACGTTCATCGACGAAAATCAGGACATCTGGGACGATCAGCTCAAAGAAGAAATCACGGACAGCTGCAAGACCATCATCAAATACGAAGATGCGTTTATCGATCTGGCTTTTGGCCAGGGCGGTATCGAAGGTCTGACAGCTGACGAAGTGAAGCAATATATCCGCTACATCGGCGACCGCCGCCTGCAGCAGTTGAACCTCGAGCCTGTTTACGGCGTCGAGAAAAACCCGCTGGGCTGGATGGATGTCATGATGAATGGCGCCGAGCACGTAAACTTCTTCGAAAACCGCGCTACCGAATATTCCAAGGCCTCGACCGGCGGCACCTGGGAAGATGTCTTCTCCGACGACCTCTTCTCCGGCAACTACGGCAAAAAAGCCAATCCGGACGGCCCGCTCGGCTCAAGCTCGGAAGCTGCCTAAAATATTGAATATAATGAATAAAAACCCGGCACTCGCGCCGGGTTTTTTAATGGCGGCTAAAAACTAGCATTTTCATAAGTAAAAAGTTAGGGTAACGCCACGGAGACTGCTATGCCAAAAGACCAAACGAATTTACGCAAAAATGCCATCGCGTTAGGTGGCCATGCATTGATCCTGTTGTTTGCATGTGCTGCTGTTGAAATGACTGAAACCGTGATCGGGACTGAAGGTCCAGCTTCAGCTTCAGTCTATGGTAAGCGCGCCCTGGCCGTAGTAGCGCCATTAGCGGCCTTCTGGGGGTTTCGTTATAAGCCGCAAAAGAAGCATCTCATCAGTGCTTTTGCCGGAGCGGCGCTTGCGCTTTCCCCACAATACAAAGCTGAAAAGCTGCGGCCCTTTACGCAGGTACAAAATCAGGCCCCCATCTCCAGCGCAGCCAGACCGCCATTTACGCACACAGTGTAAAGCCATGCATATAGTCAAAACCTTTGCAAAAGCTGTTGGCGCGACAATAACCGGCACGGTTGTCGGGTATTACGCAACCCGTGCTGGCATGGGCTCGTATGCGCTGGAAGGGACTGGCAAAGCGATTGTCACCGGTGCTTTGACCTGGACGGCGATGACAGGCATGGCAGGTGGAATCGCGGCAACATCACGATCACTGTCCATCAAGCTGGGCGTTATCGCAGGCATTGCATTTGGCACCCTCTACGCAGCCGATAGCCTGATGGGTCAGACATTAACAACCGCACGTATGAACGATACATCGCAGGCAGCCCGCTTCAAGTTTCAGGGTAAATGCGGCGATGCCGGGGTCGTCCAGGGCCCCGAACTTTTCCGCCCTGAAAACTGCGCCTTCAAATAACCGGCTGACGCGCTAGATAAAGGGCATGGCCCGTATTCTCGACAATTTCCCCGATTCTGAAACCGATGCCCCCGGCACCGGCACTTTGGTGCTTGCCGGCGGCTGCTTCTGGTGCACGGAAGGCGTCTTTCGTCATATGCCCGGTATAACGGACGTAGTATCTGTCTATACAGGCGGCGACCCGGCCCGCGCCAACTATAGGGAAGTCTGCGAGGGTGACACCGGCCACGCCGAAGCCATCGAGATTAAATATGACACCAAAAAGGTGAGCATTGGCCAGATTTTGAAAACGTTTTTCTGGCTGGCGCATGACCCCACGCAACTCAACCGCCAGGGCAACGACGCAGGCACCCAATACCGCAGCGCCATTTTCTATGCGAATGACGATGAACGCGATATCGCTCAAAAATATATCGATCAGCTGAATAGGGCTAAAATCTTCGATGCGCCTGTCGTCACGACGCTCGAACCGCTTGGCAAACTTTTTCCGGCGGAGGAATACCACCAGAATTACGCCGCCCTGAATCCGCACCAGGGCTACATTATGGCGGTCGCCAACCCCAAAATTGAAAAAACAATCACCATTTTTGGTGATAAAAAGAAAACCGCTTAGCGCGCGGCTTCCTGCGCTTCCATGAAGGCTTTGCGAAAAGCCAGCGGGTCGTAAATGCCCGGGATCGGCGCCTGCGGCGTGCCCGCGCCGGAAATAACCAGCGATCCGTAATTGAACATGCGGCCCATCACGCTTTGATCGACCTGTAGGCTTTCAACCTTGTTGAGATTGATTTCCGTCGTTCTACGGCTGATGAAGCCGAACTTCGCGATAATGCGCTTATTCGTAATCGCAAGCTCGGTTGAAATGAATTTGAGATAAGCAATCAGCAGCACAAGCAGGCCGATGCCAAAGAACGGCAGCAGCACAACGCCCCAGGCAATCAGCCCCATAAGCGCCCACGCACTCAGGCGGCCGCGATAGACGATGCGCTCATCCTGGATCAGGACATTGTCGATATATTTGCTCATAGCGCCATCATAAATAAAAAACCCGCCTTTGACAGCGGGTTCTTTTATTCAACCAAAAGGTGGTTCTTAGTCGCCCTTGAGGACGCGGCGGACACCATTCACTTCATCAGCGAACAGATTATCCTCGCCCATCAGCTCTTCCACTTTTTTAACAGCATGCATAACAGTCGTGTGGTCGCGGCCACCGAACTTGCGGCCAATTTCCGGTAACGAACGTGTTGTCAGTTTTTTGCACAGATACATCGCAACCTGGCGCGGACGGGCGACATTGCGCGAACGGCGGGCCGAGTGCATGTCGGTGAGGCGCAGATTGTAATGCTCTGCCACCTTGCGCTGGATCTCGTCGATCGTGATGCGGCGCTCATAAGAACGAAGCACATCAGAAAGAACTTCCTGCGTGGTATCGAGGCTCAAAGCCGAACCCGTCATATCGCGATGAACAGCCAGGCGGTTTAAAGCGCCTTCCAGTTCGCGGATATTGGATGTGATCTTGCCAGCCAGGAAGTGCGCAACATCCTGCGGCAGCTCGACATTCATCAAAGCGGCTTTGGATTTCACAACATCAAGGCGTAGGTCAAATGTCGACGGTTTGATATCCGCAACCAGGCCCCAGCCGAGGCGCGAGCGCAGACGCTCATCAAGACCTTCCAGGTCCATCGGGGCACGGTCGCCGGAGATGACAATCAGCTTGCCTTGGTCAACCAAAGCGTTGAACGTATGGAAGAATTCTTCCTGCGTCGTGTCTTTGCCAGCGATGAACTGGATATCGTCGATCATCAGCACGTCAACCGAGCGGAATTGTTCTTTGAAGTTGATCGAATCCTGACGGCGCAGGGCGCGAACGAACTGGTACATGAATTTTTCCGCCGAAAGATACACAACCTTACGGCTCTGCTTTTCGCGCAGGGCATGTGCCATGGCATGCATCAGGTGGGTTTTGCCAAGACCAACGCCGCCATAAATGTACAGCGGGTTGAACGGCATGCCGTCCGCTTCAACAACGCGGCGCGTGGCAGCGTGGGCAAAGGCGTTGGGTTTGCCAACGACAAACGTATCGAAGGTGAAGCGCGGATCCAGCGGGGAAGACAGCTCGGAATAAATATCCGCATCGCCCGAACGTGCCGAAGCCGGGATCTCCAGGCTTTCATTGCCGCGCTGGCCGGCGTCTTTAAGCGCCTGGACCTGGACGACAATCTGCACGCGTTGAATTTCAGGATTGGATTCACGGCACAGCGTCAGGATGCGTTCGTGATAGTGAGAGCCGATCCAGTCGCGCATGAAACGGGTCGGAACGGATACTTCGAGCGTGCCCTGATAGAAAGCCTGCAATTGCATCGGCTTCAGCCACGAACGGAAAACGGCTTCGCCATATTCGGAACGTAAGGAATCATGAACTTGCTCCCAGGTCGCGAGAATTTCGGGTGTCGGAACTGTGTCCAACTTTGCCGAGGAATTCCCCGCGCTCATACCGGCTACAGTCTTAACGTCTTCCGCTTTTGCGGCGCCGGCATTCGCTTTTTTACTCATGATGTGGATCCCCCTTGGTCCTGTGAATTACGTTTTAAAAACTTCGCGGCGCGTGGTGTCACGCCTTATCCCCTGTTTCAGAGCGCACAAAGACATCAGCCGCTGTGGCGGCATGGTTCCTTTCTGATTGCGTCTGAAGGTCCGTCACCTTAGGCACGAAATTTTTTTTGTGCAAGGCGTCTGAAGTAAAAAAATCAAAAAAGAAAGAATCTGACTCAATTAATACTTCTAAAAACAATTTTGCCTCGCAGTGATTATTTGCGAGGCAAAACGAATACTTATGTTTATTTGAAATTTATTAGGCTTTTTTCAGCGCTTTGATGCGAGCCGAAAGACGCGACAGTTTGCGCGAAGCGGTCGATTTATTCAGGATGCCTTTGGTAACGCCGCGCTGGATTTCCGGGCGGGCGGCTTTGAAAGCTTCTGCAGCGGCTTTTGCATCGCCTGCGGCGACAGCGGCTTCCACTTTACGCACGAAAGTGCGGATGCGGTTGCGGCGCGCCGTATTCGTAGCCGTTTGACGGGCCGTGGTGCGGATGCGTTTTTCTGATGACTTGTGATTTGCCATTGTAACCTTAATTTTTGTTTGTTTTCGGACCCGGCCCAAAAGGGTTATCCACAATCCGACCGACGACAATTAGCGGCCTAGGGGTCGACCTGTCAAGCAAAAGAATGGGGATAAATGAATTGACTCTTCTACCGCTGTTTGACAGGGCAAAAATAAGTCGTACGTCCCGCCTGCACAATCGCTTTTATGCGTGTTTTGCCTTTGCAAACGCAGTTTTCACATCGTTCGCCTTCACGATCGTATACAGCAAAATGATGCTGGAAATAACCGGCCGATCCATCGATCTGCCGATGATTGCGCAAAGTGCTGCCCCCCGATTTTACCGCGGATTTCAACACGGCCTTGATCGCCTTTGCCAATTCATCAACTTTGGCTTTGGGAATTTTCCCGGCCGGTTTTTTGGGACTGATTCCGGCCATGTAAAGCGCCTCGCTCGCATAGATATTGCCAACCCCTGCCACAACCCGCTGATCCAGCAACGCAACCTTGATGGCGACCTTCTTGTCCTTGATGCGTTTGGCCAGCACAGTGCCGTTAAACGCGGCATCCAAAGGCTCTGGCCCCAGGGCGCCCAGTGATTTATGGGTGCGCTCGGTCGCTTTGGGAAAAGCATCCATCTGCCCGAAACGCCTGGGATCGTTAAACGCCAGGCGTGTGCCATCTTCCAGTGTGAAAACCACGTGATCATGCTTTTCAGCGGTAAATGCCTTGTTTTTCGCAATGCTGCGAAAACTGCCCGACATTCCAAGATGCGTCAGCCACACGACACCGTTATCAAGATCTGCCAGAATATATTTGGCGCGGCGTCGCAAAGCCTGAATGCGCGCCCCTTCCAGCGTGCGCGCAAAGTCCTTCGGGAAAGCCCCGCGCAGATCGGCGCGGCGCAGCTCAACCTTATCTATACGCGCCCCTTTTAGGATCGGCTCAAGGCCGCGGCGGACAGTTTCAACTTCGGGCAGTTCAGGCATGGCTATATATATACGGCAAAGCCGGGGTTTCGGGCAGGGGCGTGCTGTAAGGCTGGTAATCGCCCAGTGCTGGAGAATATTACTTACAAAATCCAAGTATTCATTTTAATCTATACTTACCTTGATTCAGTAAACACGGCCCGGATTCCCGTTTTAGTGCCGCTGTTCCCGAATTGTTTTTACCGCTCAAAAACTTCGACTCGCAAAGGCTTGCGCCTAATTCTTCCCCTGTTAATAACTGCCCGCAGAAATCATCTGTGTTTTACTCATAAGTGGCGGAAAACAGCCATTTTTAGCTTACAGGAGGGTGCTTAATTTCTTGATATTTATGTAAAATAATGGCAGAATGACCGGCATGAGGGAAATCTTCAAAACCAAGGCCAATCTTCCGCCATCCGAGATGCGTGACCGCACCATCCGCGTAAGCGAAGATATGCGCCTTCAGACCCTCCACGGCGTGGCCGTCCGCAACGAAGCGGACGCACTCAAGGAAGTGCTTCTCGGCTATGGTTTAAACCCCGAGGATCATCCCGAAGCTTTTGAAAAGGTAAGAAAGATCCGCAACCTCGGCCACACCCAGGCCGAACATTCCTACAACACCCGCAACGGCATGCGCGAAATCGAACAGCGCCTGCACGCGCTGCATGCTGAAAATGCAGGCCTGGCCGAGAATCTTTATAAAGACACGCTCACCGAAATCGGGAACCGCCTCTATTTCGACCAGGCGCTGGATATCCTGATGTCCGGCGAAGAAAAATTCACGCTTCTCGCCTTCGATATCGATCACTTTAAATCCGTCAATGACACCTATGGCCATGACGCCGGCGACAACGTGCTTAAAATTTTCGCCGGAAATATCCGCACCAATATCGCGGGCGGTGACAATGGCGATATCGTCGCCCGCTATGGCGGCGAGGAATTCTTTGCCATCATCCGCGCTGCTGATGCGAAAACCGGTGAAAACGTTGCCGAGCGTATCCGCCAAGCCGTAGCCGACCGCCCCGCAGAAAAAGATGCGCCCGCCATTACTGTGTCCATTGGCGTGGCCGAATATATGCCCGGTGAAACGGCCGTTGATTTCCGCAAGCGCGCTGACGTTGCGCTTTATGCCGCCAAACACGGCGGCCGTAATCGCGTGGTTCAGGCGCAATTGCCGGAAACGGAATCGCCGGCAGTGATGCCGGCACACATGCCGGTCATAAAGACCACGGCTTACAGCCGGTCCCTGTAAACGCTCAGTTCCCGCAACACATCCGCATCGTCGGCATATTTGGCGCGAAGCCCTGCCAGCTGCTGGTCTGTTCCGATGCAGGTATCAAGAAGTTGCGCGCGCAAAAACTCGCGGCGGCTAAACTCATATGGCTCTTCAGCCATGTAGTATTCGCACATCTCGCGTTTTTCAGTAAAGCGCCGCACGTCTTCGGGCAGGCCGTCGCCATTCACATCTGCATCACTGGTTGTGCTGCAGGCGCTCAGTATCATCAGGCTTGAAAGGATCAGTAAAAAACGCATGAGAAAGACCTATGGTTTTATTGGGCAAAAGAAAGATCGAGTGTCTCGTAACTGGCCAGCTTGGCGGCAACGGGGGGATTGCCCGCATATTTCACGCGCAGCGCAGACAGGCGCTCGTCAATACCGGGGCAAAGCGCTTGGGTGTTCTTGTTGATGAACGCCCGGCGTTCGTCGTCATAAGGCTCTTCTCCCGCAAAATGCTCGCATCCTTCCCGGTCGCTGATAAAACGCGCAACCTCGTCCGGAAACGCGGATCCTGCAGGCGCGCGTGGGGTACCGCTCTGCGTCGTAGTGCAGGCAGCAAGAAAAAGAACGGCAATGAAAAGAACGTGCTTCATGCCGCAAGCCTAAAAGAAAAAGACCGGGCTTGTAACCCGGTCTTTTGAATTTGTCTTGGCATATGGATTTTTAGAAATCCATACCGCCCATGCCACCCATGCCGCCCATATCCGGGCCAGCTTGCTTCTTGTCATCCGGTGCTTCGAAGATCATCGCTTCCGTGGTGATCAAGAGCGATGCGACGGACGATGCGTCCTGCAGCGCCGTGCGGACCACTTTGACCGGGTCGATAATGCCGGCTTTGACCATGTTGACGTATTCACCCGACTGCGCGTTGAAGCCGAACGAGGTGTCTTTCTGGTCCAGCAGCTTGCCGACGACGACCGAACCTTCATGGCCGGCATTCTCGACAATCTGGCGCACAGGGGCCTGGATGGCGCGGCGGATGATATCAATGCCCACTTGCTGGTCATTGTTGTCACCTTTCAGGTTCTCCAGGGCCTTGGTCGCGTACAGCAGTGCAACGCCGCCGCCTGCAATCACGCCTTCTTCAACAGCGGCGCGGGTTGCGTGCATGGCATCGTCAACGCGGTCTTTCTTCTCTTTCACTTCGACTTCCGTCGCCCCGCCGACGCGGATGACGGCAACGCCGCCTGCCAGCTTGGCCAGACGCTCTTGCAGTTTTTCCTTGTCGTAGTCCGACGTGGTCTCTTCGATCTGCGCGCGGATTTGATTAACGCGTGCCTCGATGTTTTTCTTGTCGCCCGCGCCATCGATGATCGTGGTGTCATCTTTGGTGATGCGAACAGTTTTGGCTTTGCCAAGCATGTCCGGCGTAACGGTTTCCAGCTTGATGCCGAGGTCTTCCGAAATCATCTGCGCCTTGGTGAGGATCGCGATGTCTTCCAGCATGGCCTTGCGGCGATCGCCGAAGCCCGGTGCCTTGACGGCAGCGACTTTCAGGCCGCCGCGCAGTTTGTTGACGACCAGGGTGGCAAGCGCTTCGCCTTCGACGTCTTCTGCGATGATCAGCAGCGGCCGGCCGGATTGAACGACAGCTTCTAGAACCGGCAGCAACGGCTGCAGGCCCGAGAGTTTCTTCTCGACCAGCAGGATGAACGGGTTTTCCAGCTCAACCGTCATTTTGTCGGCATTGGTGATGAAGTACGGGCTAATGTAGCCGCGATCGAATTGCATGCCTTCAACGACATCCAGTTCAGAATCCATCGATTTGGCTTCTTCAACCGTGATCACGCCTTCTTTACCGACTTTCTCCATCGCTTCGGCGATCTTGCCGGCAATGTCTTCGTCGCCATTGGCGGAAACGAGGGCGATCTGCTTGATCTCTTCGTTGCCTTTGACAGCGGTGCCGCGTTTTTTGATGTCTTCGATAACGGCAACAACGGCTTTATCCATGCCGCGTTTCAGGTCCATCGGGTTCATGCCGGCAGCGACGGCTTTGACGCCTTCGCGCACGATCGATTGTGCCAGAACGGTTGCCGTGGTGGTGCCGTCGCCGGAGTGATCGGCCTGTTTGGTGGCGACTTCGCGGATCAGCTGGGCGCCCAGATTGCGGCGCTTGTCTTTGAGTTCGATTTCTTTGGCGACCGTCACACCGTCTTTGGTGGAACGCGGCGCACCGAAGGATTTTTCGATCAGAACGTTGCGGCCTTTCGGACCGAGTGTGACTTTCACTGCGTTGGCAATGATGTCGACGCCGTTCAGCAGCTCTTCGCGGGCGTCAGTGCTGAAAAGAACATTTTTTGAAGCCATGATGTTTTATCTCCTGGATAAAAGTGAAATTGATTAAGCGGCCTGAACGATGCCGACGATGTCGGATTCTTTCATGACCATGTATTCCTTGCCGTCGATGGTGACTTCGGTGCCGGCCCATTTGGAAAACAGCACTTTGTCGCCGGCTTTGACGTCCAGCGGGATGACCTTGCCGGACTCGTCACGCAGGCCTGTGCCCACGGCGACGACTTCGCCTTCGATCGGTTTTTCTTTGGCCGTATCCGGGATGATGATCCCGCCGGCGGTTTTTTCGGCTTGCTCGATGCGACGCAGGAGGACCCGGTCATGCAAAGGACGAAACTTCATATCTCAACTCCATTGTTAGGCTGTTGGTTGCTGGCACTCCCCATAGGCGAGTGCTAATGCCGGACTTATATCTGGTCAGAGACGGCAAAAGCAAGGGGAAAGGGTTTACGAAACCTTAAAATTTATCTGTCACACTGGGTCTGTGCCCAACCGCAAGAATGCGACCCAAACAGGCAAAGGAGGACCAGAATGGCCGATCTACCCCTTCAAATGCGCGACTACCGCCTCATTACAGCGGAGATCCTTTATCACATGCCTGATCATCCAGCTCTTTTACAATCCTTCGTGTGGCAGGATTACGATCTTGCTCCCCGTTACCCCGAATTGAACCGTTTTTTAGGCTTTTGGGTCCAAAAAATCGAAGGAAAACTCCATTCTGTATACGTTGCCCGGCATAAATTCATCACTTCGGGCGATGTCAGGGCCCACGCAGGCGAGTTTTTGGTGCACTAGAGCGATTTTTGTATAAAAACGCTCTTATTGGGCATCAATTTCGTCCAAAAAGTCTCTTTTTGACTCAAAGCATGGACGCGACTGTGAAATGCATACGCATGCATGTAAACCGGGATTGTTATTTAAAACATTCCGGTTAGTATCCCCCGCCATGACCGATATTCTCAACAACGCCTTAGCCTACGCCCTGGATAAAACCGGCGGCGCCATACCGCCCGTTGCCGCCATCAATGCAACAGGGGCAGAAGACGTAACAATCGCCAAAACCTCTAATAACGCCTGTAACAAATTACCAAACACATTAAACGGTGTATTTAACACTATTCTGGTGCGCGGCACCCGTCAGAAAGAAGAGACCCTGGGCCTTGTCGCCCTGGCGGCAGCCCATGCCGATCCGGCCGGGAAAATTTACGTGGCGCAGGCGAACGAGCATGGCGCCGGCAGCCTGGAAAAAACCCTTCTGCGCGCTT